>ERZ724513.25-NODE-25-length-51853-cov-14.858527_pt1 | contig 51853 bp, 42 predicted proteins | sample MGYA00376046_ERZ724513 | MGnify/ENA primary metagenome ERZ724513 (study PRJEB28724, sample SAMN07190883) | activated sludge metagenome | isolation source: activated sludge of sewage treatment plant in Hong Hong | place: Hong Kong | collected 2016-03-17 ...
CCCACGTGGCCTCGTTGATGACCAAGCTCGGCGCCCGCAACCGGGTCGAGGTCGCCATGTGGGCCTACGACACCAGGCGGGTCTGACGGCACACGACCCGGCAGCGGCCCGGGGGAGCACCTCGGCTGAGGCCCGGGGCTTCGCCTACTTCACCTCGGATCGCAGGAGGCGGACGACACCGATGACGGTGGGGACGACGACCCAGAGGGCCGTGGTGACCGCGAGGTGTGCCCAGTCCTGCCCCGCCAGCGTGTCCCCTCGCAGAAGGGCGTCCTGGTTGTACTTCGCGTCCACCCAGGGCCGGGCTTCGTCGAACCAGTCCTGGCTGAACGCGAGGAAGGCCAGCAGGCCAGGCGCGACGAAGGCGTAGATCATGTAGCCGACGATGGCGCCGGGGGTGTTCCTGACCAGGGCGCCGAACATGAAGCCGACCAGCACCAGCAGTGCGTTGGCCAACGTGAAGTAGGCGGCATCGCGGAGGCTCTGGTCCCAGACCGTCGGGACGTCTGCGATCGCCGATCCGACCAGGTTGCCCAAGGCGCCGACGATGAATGCGACCACGGACGCGGCAGCGGCGATCAGCAGTGCCGCAGCGGCCTTGCCCGTGAGGACGCGCCCGCGGTGCGGGACGAGCGTGAAGGTGGCCAGCCCGGTGCGCTGGGACCACTCGGCCGTCACGGACAGCGCGGCGATGATCGGCAGGATGATCGACATCGGCACGCCGATGGCGAGGGTGAACTGGCTGTAGGTGAGCTCGTTCCGGGGCGCCCAGGCGATCACGGCAGTGGTGGTGGCGAACGCGGCGATGCCGATGCCGGCCAGCAGCCAGAACCCGGACCGGGTGTCGACGGCCTTGCGCAACTCGATGCCGATGATCCGTCCGAGCGGGATGCCCCGGATCGCTCCGGTCTGGTCGCGACCGGTGCGGGTGGGCTCGTCGGGCCGGACCGGCCGGGCTTCGGTCGTGGCCGTGGTGGCGATGGTGGTCATGCGACTGCTCCTTCGGCGAGCGCGGGTTCGGGGGTGCCGGGGCGGCGGCTGTCGGGTGGGGCTTCTCGCTGGGTGTCGGCGGTGAGCTCGAGGAACATGTCCTCGAGTCCCGCGCCGTCGGCGCTGCGGAGCTCGATGAGCGGCACCGAGGCCTCGGACGCGATCCGGCCGATGAGCTCGGCGTCGGCGTCGACCCGGAAGGTGCGAGCGGGCCGGACGGGCGAGGCCTCCTCCGGTGCCTCGGCCGAGCTGAAGGTGATCCCGGCGGCGGTCAGGGCAGTGCCGAGGCGGTCGTGGTCGCGGGTGCGGACCTGGGTCCCGGCGCCGGCCAGCAGCGCTGTCTTCGCGCCGGAGGCGACGATGCGGCCGTGCCCGATGACCACGAGGTCGTCGGCGACGACCTCGATCTCGTGCAGCAGGTGGGAGGACAGCAGCACCGTGGAGCCGCGGTCGGCGTAGCCGCGCAGCAGGTCCCGCATCCAGCGGATCCCGGCAGGGTCGAGGCCGTTGGCGGGCTCGTCGAGGATGAGCACCTCGGGATCGCCGAGGAGCGCGTGGGCGATACCGAGGCGCTGCCGCATGCCCAGGGAGTAGTCGCGGACCCGGCGCGCCGCCTCGTCGTCGGTGAGCCCGACGAGCTCGATCATCTCCTCGACGCGGGCCCTCGGCAGCGCCATGGTCCTGGCGGCGAGAGTGAGGATCTCGCGGCCGGTCCGCCCGGCGTGCTGGGCAGAGGCGTCGAGGAGCACGCCCACCTCGAGCCCCGGGTTGGGGAGGTCGGTGAACCGGCGGCCCAGGACGTGAGCGGCGCCGGTGGTCGGTGGGGTCAGCCCGACGATGACGCGCATCGTGGTGGACTTGCCGGCGCCGTTCGGTCCCAGGAAGCCGGTGACCCGGCCCGGCTCGGCGGTGAAGGTGACGTCGTCGACGGCCGTGAACGCGCCGTACCTCTTGGTGACGTTCTCGATGGTGATCACGTGGGCTCCTGCGTGGTCGGACGGATCGGGGGCAGCACGAGGAGACCGGACCGCCGGGGTGTGTCGCGGCTTGGTCCCTGTGCTGGGTGATGTCCGCACGCTAGGGACGAGGGTGGTGAGTGAGCGTCACATCATCTGGTGACCTCGGTGGTGATCTGGCCGGGTCGTCTCAGGGCTGCTCCTCTGCGAGCCGGTTCCGACGGTCCTCCTCGGCAGGCGGAGGATCTCGCGGTCGTCGTGGACACCGCTCGACATCCGATGCACCATGAACGTTCAGTTTCTCAATTTCACTCAGGGGGAAGTTGTGGAAAGTGGCGCTACAGGCCAAGAGGCCATCAACACGCGAGTGCTCCGGGACGACAAGTTCCGTTCGGCGTTGTTGGACAACCCGGAAGAGACGCTTCGCCGTGAGTTCGGAATCGGTATCCCCGAGGGCGTGAGGGTAGAGGTCCACGAGGAGACTCCGGAGGTCATCCATCTCGTCGTCCCGGGACGCATCCCCGCCGACCGCATCCCCGACGAGGTGCTCGATGACATCGTCACGTCGATGATGCGGGTCGACCGCACCGGTTGCTGCACCTGCGGCGCGTCGACGTCACAGACGTTCAGCTCGCTCCAGTCGGGCTGCGGCTGCTGACAGCCTCGACGACCGAGCTCGGGCTGGCGTCGACAGCCGCGGCAGCGAGCTCGATGGTGGAACGCCTGGCCTGGGTGCGGAAGCCCAGGTCAGGAACGCAGACGCCCGCGGAGGTCGACGCGTGCCTTGCGACCTGGCGACAGGCTGTCGGGCGCGGCGATGAAGCGGCCTTCCGCCGCAGACTGGCCGCTGAGGCGTGGCAGCTCGACGACGTGGTCGCAGCGCTCCGCGCCACGGCGTGGCCCGCTGACCTCCCGCTACCGTCCTGGGCCGCCGTGCTGGAGGACGTGCTGGCCCATCCGCACGAGGCCGCGGATCCGCCGACCGGGCAACCGATCGCCTTTGCGGAGATTCTCATGCCGTTCCTCCTTGTCGCGCGGAGGCGTCTGCGCGACCGGGTCGGTGACGGGGTCGAGCAGCTCTTCGCCCCCTCGGCGGTCGACGCCATCGAACGACTGCTGCTGCTCCGGCTCTCCGACGTGGCCGGGCGCACGCTCTTCTCTGAGTTCACCGGCTTCCGCGCCTCAGCCAGCACCTCCTGGGACCGGCTGGTGCTCGCCGCGAGCGATTCGGACGTGACCACGACGTACGACGCGTTCACCGGCTCCGTTCGAGAAGGCGGCCTGGGAGAGATCTTCCGGCACTACCCGGTGCTGGCACGGCTGACCTCGAGACTCACCGAGCTCTGGATCGCGTCGACCGCTGAGCTCGTCGATCGGCTGAGGCGCGACCACGAGGAGCTTGCCCGCCTGTTCAACCGCGGCGTGGCGCTCGGGAAGGTGACAGGAGCGGAGCCCGGCCTCTCGGACCCGCACCACAGCGGCCGGATGGTGACGACGCTGACCTTCGAGTGCGGTGAGCGGCTCGTCTACAAGCCGAAGGACATCGGGACCGAGCACGCGTTCGCCGCCCTGCTCGAGCTCCTCAACGCCCAGGGAGCCCCGCTGGACCTCCGGGTCCTGCGCATGCTGGTTCGCCGCGACTACGGATGGGTCGAGTACGCCGAGCCCGTGGCCTGCGCCGACGCTCGCGGGCTGTCGAGGTACTACCAGCGGGCCGGGCTGCTGGCCTGCCTGGTCTACGTGCTTGCGGGCACCGACTGTCACCGGGAGAACGTCGTGGCAAGCGGCGAGCACCCGGTGCTCGTCGACGCCGAGTGCCTCCTCCAGCACCGGGCCCGGCCGTCGGCGTCGCCTGCCGGCGTGCACGAGATCGCACTCGACGAGCTCTCCAGCGGCGTGCTCGGGACCGGCTTGTTGCCCAGCTGGCAGATCGACGACGAGTCCGGTGACTCCGCCGCCCGCGACATCAGCGCCCTGCACACACCGGAGGACCAGGAGCTGGTCGAGCACGTTCGACGGTGGGAGAGCGTCAACACCGACGCCATGGCGCTCCGCACCGGGCCCGTCGAGCTGCCACGTCCACGCAGCGTGCCGACTCTCACCGACGGGCGGTCCGCGCGGCTCGGTGATCACGGCGCCGACATCCTCGACGGCTTCGAGCAGGGCTACCGGTTCCTCCTGCAGCACCGCGAGAAGCTCCTCGCAGCCGATGGACCCGTCGCGCTCCTGTCCAGGCAGCGGGTGCGGTTCCTGTTTCGGAACACGCGCGTATACGGCGCCCTGCACCATCGGCTCACCAATCCCGAGTTCATGCGGGACGGGATCGCTCGCAGCATCGAGGCCGACCACCTCTGCCGGGCGATGAGCCCGCCCGGCGAGCCGCCCCAGGACCCCCGGTGGTGGCGGCTCGTCAGCTCGGAGATCCGGTCGATCGAGGACCTCGACATCCCCTACTTCACAGCCCAAGCCGACGAGGAGGTGCTGAGGCTCGAGGACGGGAGCACGGTCGACGGGTGCCTGCGTGAGCCGTCGGCCGAGCTGGTGGCCGCACGCTTGCGTGACCTCAGCCCCGCCGACATGCACCGGCAGCTGGGTTTCATGGCCGGATCCCTGCACGCCGACTCTGCCCGTCACGACTCACCGGCCCTGACAGGACCGTCGCCGGGCGAGTCGCCAGGTCGTCGACCCGGCTCGGTCTCCGTGGTCGACGCTGCCCTCCGCGTCGCCGACGAGATCGCCGAGCGTGCGGTCCGCGGCACCGGAGCTCCCGCGACCGTCACCTGGATCGCGCCGCAGTACCTCCCCCGGCTCGAGCGCTACCAGCTGCAGCCCGTGGCGTTCGACCTGCACAGCGGCAGCTGCGGCCCGGCGCTCTTCCTCGCTGCCGTCGAGGCCGTGACCGGTGGCAACCGGTTCGGTCCCTTGGCGATCGCGGCCCTCCAACCGTTGCGAGCTGCAGTGGACCGGTCTCCTGCGAACTTCGCCCGAGGAGTGGGCACCGGTGGCGCGAGCGGGCTGGGATCGGTGATCTACACGCTCTGCAAGGTGGCCGCGCTGCTCGACCGTGGCGATCTGCTGGACACAGCGACGCGCGCCTCCACCCTGCTCGACACCGAGCGCGTGGCCACCGCTCCGCTCGACGTGTTCGCCGGTCTGGCAGGCGAGATCCTCGGCCTCTTGGCCCTGCACACCGCGACGAAGGACCAGGACGTGCTCGACCGCGCCGTGCGGTGCGGCGATCAGCTGCTGGCGACAGCGAAACCGGGTACGACGGGCGGAGTCGCCTGGCGCACTCTCGGTGGGCGGATGCTCACCGGCTTCTCGCACGGAGCCGCAGGGATCGCCTACGCATTGGGTCGACTGTCAGCGGAGACCGGGCGGAACGAGTTCCGCGAGGTTGCGCTGGAGGCGATCCGCTACGAGGACCTGCTCTTCGATCGCGTCTCAGGCAACTGGCCGGATCTGCGCGAGGACACGCAGCCGGCGTTCAAGGTGAACTGGTGCCACGGTGCGCCGGGCATCGGCCTCGCGCGGCTCGGCGGGCTCCCGACGCTCGACACGCAGCAGATCCGGGCGGACGTCGACCACGCCGTGGACGTCGTCATGCGGCTCGAGCTCACCGGGGCGGATCATCTGTGCTGCGGAAACCTCGGCAGGATCGAGCTGCTGCTCGCCGCCGGCCTCACCGACGAGGCCAGGTGTCGTGCGCAGGTCGTTGTGGACCGCGCGGTCGCCGCTGGGTCGTTCGAGCTGCACTCGTCGCTTCCCGGGCGCGTGCACATGCCGGGCTTCTTCATGGGAATGTCCGGGATCGGGTACGCCCTGCTGCGGATCGCCCATCCGGATGTTCTGCCGTCCGCGCTCCTCTGGGAGTGAGAGGGGACGGCTCCTGGTCGCGGCGCGTGTCCGACTCGGAGCAACGTCGTACGCCATCTGTCGGCGCGGGACCGGGTCGTCGCCCTACGGTGTGACCACCGGGTCCCGGGACCAGCCGGAACCCGCTGACCAGGAGCGCAGCGATGACGACCGCCGAGCAGACCGGACCCACCTCCACCGCCGGCCGCGACGGGTTCGACGCGGAGGTCTGCCTCATCGGTGCCGGTGCCGCCGGTCTGGCGGCGGGGCAGGCGCTGGCGGACCGGGGGATCGCCTTCGACTGGTTCGAGAAGGGATCGATGGTCGGCGGGCTGTGGCGCATCGACAACGACAACGGCGCGGTGGCGGCCTACCGGACGCTGCACCTGAACAGCTCCCGCCCGCTCACCCAGTACCCGTCGTACCCGATGCCCGACGACTGGCCGGACTACCCGACCCACGAGCTCATGGCGCAGTACTTCCAGTCCTTCGCCGAGGACAACGACCTGGTGCGGCGCATCACGTTCCGGTCGCCGGTGACGTCCGTCGAGCCGATCGCCGGCCCGGGCGATCCCGGCTCGCACGGCTGGTCGGTCACGACGGCGACCACGGGGACCCGGACCTACCGCAGCGTCCTGGTCGCGAACGGCCACCACAGCACGCCCAAGGTGCCCGCCTTCCCCGGCGAGTTCACCGGGGAGAGCTTCCACTCCCACGACTACCGCGACCCGGCGGTCTTCGCCGGCAAGGACGTCGTCGTGGTCGGCGTGGGCAACTCCGGCATGGACATCGCGTGTGACGCCGCCCGCACGGCGCGGAGCGTGCGACTGGTGACCCGCCACGGCGTCCACGTGATCCCCAAGTACGCGTTCGGCCGCCCGATCGACCAGTTCGGCTCACCGCTCGTCGCCTACCTGCCGTTCCCGGTGGAGCGGAAGATCTACGAGACCCTGCTGCGGCTGAGCACCGGCCGGCCCCAGGACCGCGGCCTGCCGAAGCCCGACCACCGGCTGCTCCACGCCCACCCCACGGTCTCCGCCGAGCTCTACGACCGGGTCGGCCACGGGGACATCGTGATGAGGCCGGGGATCGAGCGCCTCGACGGTGACCGGGTCGTGTACGCCGACGGCACGACCGAGCACGCCGACCTGCTGGTCTACGCCACCGGCTACGACATCTCGCTGCCCTTCCTGGCCCCCGATGTGTTCGACCCGTCCGGCAACCGGATGCCGCTCTACCAGCGGGCCGTCCTGCCGCACCGGCCCGGCCTGTTCTTCATCGGCTTCATGCAGACCGTCGGGGCGAACATCCCGCTGTTCGAGTACCAGTCCGCCTGGATCGGTGACGTCCTCACCGGCGCCGCGGTCCTCCCGAGCGTCGAGCAGATGGACGCCTGGATCGCAGAGGACCAGGCGGCACTCGCTGCCCGGTACGTCCGCTCCGAGCGCCACACCATGCAGGTCGACTACTGGCGCTACATCCGGGCGATGAAGCAGGCCCGCGCAGCCAAGCCGCACCCTTCGCTCACCGAGCGGGTCGGGCACGCGCTGGCCGGGCTGCGGTAGGTCGCCTCAGCGGTTCCGGAACGGCACATAGTCCCGGCACGGCTCGTTGCGCAGGCTGCCGCACGCCGGCGCGGGGGCGTCGATGCTGAGCCCCGGCACGACGGGCAGCACCAACTGCGACGGGTGCGTCCGCGAGGACAGCACGTGCACCGTGGACGACCCGCCGCGCGGGCGCGCCTGGGCGAAGGCCCAGATCGGCTGCTCGCCGCCCGGAGCCGAGATCGTGATCCTGATCCGGGAGCCGGCGCGGTAGGCGTGCCCCTGGAAGTAGAGGGGTATGACGACCTGCGTGTAGCGGTCGCGCGGCATTGGTCGGGCGTCGCTGAGCCGGAACGTCGGGATCGGCTCCAGCAGGCTCGGCCGCTGCTTCATGATGTTGTGCCGGTCGGTGGCGAGCTTGCGCTCGCTGCCACGCATCCAGCCGCTCTGGACGAACGTCTCGTGCCCGTCGCGCACCTCGCTCACCGTCGCCTGGAGGTCGACGTCCGGCGTCGACGAGCGGACCCAGAGCTGGACGGCGCCGGCACCGACCGTGGTCATGTCGTTCGCCAGGGGCGCGGAGACGTACGACACGGCCATCCCGGCGTCGCGCTGCTCCCAGTCCCAGCTCCACTGGGAGGCGTTGCCCCACAGCGCGCCGGTGCCGGTCCCGCCGTCGAAGTCGGTGCCCGGCAGCTCGCGGGGGTCGGACCGGTAGCGGTCGACGTTGTGCGCCGGTGCGTGCGGGTGCAGCGCACTGTCTCCCCCGAGGTAGAAGGAGGTCGCCTTCGTCCCTGGCACGGGCAGCGACCGGAAGGAGTGCTCGTACGTCGGGTACGGGTCACCGGGCTGGTTGGTCCCCGCCGGGCCGGTGCCGGCTCCGTTGTCGAAGAGCACGCGCACGGCCGGGGCCTTCTCGAACTCGGCCAGCGCGCCGTCGTACGTCGGCTGCAGCTGGACCGGGTCGTCGGGCAGCGTGATCGGGTCGGTCGGCGGGGTGCCGAGGGCCTCCTGGTAGATCACCGGCGCAGCGGCCCTGAGCACGGCCGCGCTCTCGGCGGGCGCCCGGTGAGCGACGTAGAGCTCGAGGAAGTCGTAGAGCCGGTTGAGCGTCTCCGGGTCCAGGGAGTCGACGTGGGCGCCGTTGGTGAACGTGAACCACTTCTTCTTCGTCCCGGTGAAGTGGCGCACCAGCGCGGGGCAGTGGCCACCGGTCTGCTCGTCCTGGAACTGGCAGGCCATGAAGGTGGGCACGTCGATCTTGTGCACGAACGACACCGGGTCCAGCGGGTCCGCGACCTTCGGCCGGTAGTGGCTGTTGGCCCGGATCTTCTTCATCAGCGACGCCGCCTCGCCGTGGAGAGCCTGGTTCTCCTTGCACGTCTGGTCGCCGTCCTCGATCCGCTGCTCGGCGTACGGCTGGGTGCCCTGGGCGCCGGTGCCCGCCGGCTGCGCCTCCTGCTGGCGCTCCTGGGCCCACGCGACCGCGAAGCCGGTGTTGAGGTTGCCCCCGGGGTAGAGCGTCGTCGCGGTGGCGTCGATGACCGACAGCGGCGAGATCGCCGCCAGGTGCGGCGGGCGGGTCTGCGCGGTGAAGAGCTGGCTGATGCCGCCGTAGGAGATGCCCATCATGCCGACCTCGCCGCCCTTGACCCACGGCTGGCGTGCGACGGTCTCGACGATGTCGTAGCCGTCGAGGGACTGCAGCGGCTCGAAGAAGTCGAACGCCCCGCCGGAGCACCCGGTGCCGCGCATCTGGATGTCGACGACCGCGAAGCCCATCACGTTGGCGATCGCGGCGATGCCGTTGGTCGGCCCGGACGGGTCGGCGTACCCGTATCCGGAGTACTCGATCAGGGTCGGGTACGGCGGGGTGTAGCTGACGCCTGCCGGGACCGGGATCGTCGTGCCACCGATGCCGGCCGGGCTGGTCGGCGGGTGCACCGAGTAGGCGAGCTCGGTGCCGTCGCGCGTGGTGAGGTAGCCGTAGCCCTCTTCGGGCATCGACTGGTCGTAGATCTCCTTGTTCCACTGCCGCGGCGTGTCGGTGTGCACCGTCAGCGGGCCGGAGGTGTGGCCGCCCGCGCTCACGCGGTAGCCCTGGCCCGGCCGCACGTGGCGGAAGAGCACGCCGCCCAGTGAGCTGGCCCGCTGCTGCTTCACGGTGTCACCCGCGGCGTCGAGCAGGGTGACCCGCTGGTGGGCGGGCAGGCCCACGGCGTACACCTGCCGGGCACTGCCGTGCGCGGTGAAGCCGCTGCCCGCTGCCTGGGCGGGAGGTCCCTCCACCTCGGCCAGGCCGATCAGGGCGAGGGCGAGCGCCGCGACGACCGCGGCCAGGGCACGAAGACGAGATGCGGGCACGCAGGGGCAACGAGCCCGTCGTCGCCGGGGTCACGCGTCATGCGGCCTCCGCAGGACCGTTGGGCCCCAACGCGGCGAGCAGGCGCCCGAGTGCTTCCTGGTTCACGAAGACTCCCGTCCGGTCCGGCCGGACCAGCACGTCTGCCTGCATGTCGGGTGAGAGGAGGTAGACGCAGGGGGAGAGGGGGAAGGGGTTCGAGGCGTACGTCGTGAGGGCCTCGTGTGCCAGGAGCAACGACGTCTCGAGCACCGACTCGTCCGTCGGGAGGTGGATCCAGAGGTGGAACTTGGTCGGCACGGCGACCAGCACCCCCGACGCCGGGAAGTCCTGGCGCAGCGTCCTGCGCAGCAGGTCGGGGAGCACCAGCACGCGTGAGGCGCCGAACGAGTCGTCGGCGTCGAGGAACTCCACCCACGACGCCGGCAACCGCGGATCGAGACGCCGTCGCGCGTGACGTGGCCGCGGCAGCTTGCTGAGGTTCTCCAGCGCCGCGGTGTAGGCCTGGTCGCGGTCGCCGACGAAGTCCAGGTTGCCCATCTGGATGGTCATGCCGGGCAGCTGGGCCGACAGGACCGCAGGGAGATCCGGAAGGAGCACCAAGGGGTCGTACTCCAGGTCGCCCATCGTCTCCGCCGGCTCCAGCTTGGGACGGAGGGTCTCCGGCGCGACCGACTCGGGCAGCGCGGTGAGCGACAGCAGCGTCGTGACCTGGTCCCGGACCAGCTCCTGCCAGCGCGCCCGCGGGAAGAGCTGGAGCCGGCGGGCGAGGTTGTCCAGCCCCAGCACCTGGCCGCCGGCGAGCCGGAACGCGACGGCGTCGACCATGGTCCACGCAGTGTCGAGCTCGCGGAGGAGCCCCGCCACCTCGTCGATCAGCCACCGGGTGTCCTGCGCGTCCAAGCCCTGGATCGTGGGCGGTTCCGTGCTCATGGATCGATGCAAGCAGGAAATCCGGAATCGGGTCGTGCGCTCTCCACAGGCATGGGGCGGAGCAGGCAGCGAGGCGCTCGGCACCGGGACCTTCTGCGCGATCCGCGTCAGGGGCCGGACCGCGGCTCACCCCCGGTCTGCGCCTTCGCCCTGCGGACCGCCTTCCGCGCCCAGTCGGGCGTGCCGTCGCGGAGCACCGTCGACAGCGCAGCGACCGCCGACTCCAGCTCCTGCTCGGGGCGGACGCTGTCGGGGTCGGCTCCGCGGGTGTCGACGGGCTCGAGCTCGGTGAGGTCGCCGACGACCTCGACGCCGCTCTCGGCGATCGCCGAGATCATGCGCGTCGACTTGCGGCGCAGCCAGGCGGGGACAGTGAAGCCGATCGCGTCCTCGTCACGCTTGCGGTGCACGAGGACGTGCTTGCCGAACGCCTTGACCCGCCGCTTGTAGGCCTGGACACCGAGGTCGGCGAGCTCGACGTTGAGACGCCGCATGAGCATGGCCGAGGGTGCGCCCAGCGACTCGTTGGCGCGAGGCGCCTCCACCCAGTCGGCCGGCGTGATCCCGGCGACCTGGCAGAAGCGCTCCCAGAGCAGCTCGGAGGGGGCACCCGGGGGCGGCACGGTGATGACCGTGACGTGGTCGGCGCCGACGCCCTTCGCCCACCGGTTGACGATCTGGCCGGCGGACTGCCGGCGCCAGAAGCGCTTGCCGGCCCCTCCGCCGTGCTCGATCGCGTGCAGGTACTCCGCCCAGGTCGAGGTGCCGCGGTTCTTGACGGTCTCCTGCCACATCGCGGGCACCGTGCGGCCGAGGTCGCGGACGGTGACCACGACCCGCAGGTTGGTGCCGGGGAAGTCGCTGACGAGCTGGGCGATGCGCGGGGCTCGGATGGGCGCGAGGGACTCCATCGACACGATGGCCGTGCCGGGGTGGGCGTTGATCTCGTCGCGCAGGCTCGCCCAGGCGCCTTCGTGCGCGTGCTTGCTGCCGTTCAGGTCGGCGACCGCCCGCGCCTGCGTGCCCCAGGTGGGCCCGGGGAAGAGGATGCCCTGCTGGGCGAGCGTCTCGCGGTTCACGTTGCACCGCTGCTGGATGAACGTCGTGCCGGACTTCATCAAACCGATGTGCAGCACCAGCCGGTCAGCCACGTGCCTGCCTCTCTGACGACCGTCATGGTCCGGTTCATCCTCGCACAAGGTGGTCGACGGACCGTGGGCGGAGATCGGGGCTCTCGAACGCTGCAGATCGCAGACGATCGAGGTCACGCTCAGGATCATGGGGCTGTCCCATGACGCGCCACGCCATTTGTGGCGCAGCTGCCCGCCGGCGAGCCCCGTCAGCACGGCCTGGGGCCCAGAGCGACGTGTGCCGGGGTCGTGTCCGGGCGACAATTCACCGCACCCAGTGACGAAGGCCGGACCCGACGCGGGTCCGGCCTTTGTCGCCGAGCGGCACCTCCTCAGGAAGCGGCTCGTACCGCCTCGCTGATCGCGAGCACCCGGTCGGGGTCGTAGTGCTCGAGGGCGGCGCGCAGACGCTCGCGTGTGCTGGGGCGGTACGCGGCGGCCAGTTCCTCAGGGGTGAAGGAGAAGTTCGGCAGCCGTGCCTGCAGGGCCCATGGAGCGAGGGCGGATCGCACCGCCGCGTGGTCCCGCTCGGTGTCGGCACCGGGCAGCCCTACCGCGAGCATGGAGTAGGCCGCGTGCCGTACGTCGAAGGCGCTGGGGTGCTCGCCCTCGCGGGAGAAGGCGCCGCCGAGCTGGCGGATCTCGACGAGGATCACCTGCGACTCCGACTCGACCCCCGCCGCGTCCACCAGCGCACGGACCGCGTCCGCCGAGAATTCGCGCAGCAGGAGCGCGTCCTCGTGCACGGGCATCGGGTCGATCGGGTCGGTGTGCACGCTGTCGATCTCCGTGTAGGCCTTGGTGCGCACGTCGTCCAGGAGGACCGGGCCGGCGGAGCGCATCGCGGCGAAGTGACGCTCGCCGTCGTGCGCGCTCCCGGTCCACACGTAGCGCACCGACAGCGTAAGCCGCCCGGCCAGCACCTCCGGCACGCCCTCCAGGGGCGGCAGCCGGAAGAGCGCGACCGACGTCGTCCCGTCCTCGGGGAGCGAGGCCGACCAGGTCCGCCAGCGATCCATCACGGCAGCCGCCTCGGCACCGTCGAACCACAGTGCGCCGCCGTAGAACGACGCCTGCCGGACGAGGTCGAACTCGACGGCGGTCACGATCCCGAGCGCCCCCTTGCCCCCGCGCAGCGCGTAGTAGAGCTCGGGGTGCTCGGTGGGGGTGGCGCGGCGCAGCTCGCCGTCTCCGGTCACCACCTCGAACGCACGCACCCGGTCGCTGGCCAGGCCGTAGGTCCGGGCCATCGGCCCCAGCCCGCCACCGGTCGTGTACCCCACGACGCCGACGTCGGTGACCGAGCCCGACAGCGGGGCCAGGCCGTGAGGCGCGGCCGCCTCGACCACGCGGAGCCACTTCACGCCGGCGCCGACCCTCGCCCAACCCTCCGGGTTCACGGTGCACTCGTCGAGCCCGCGGGTCGCCACGACGATGTCGCCGACGAGCGACGCGATCGGACCGTGCCCGGTCGCCTGCGGGGTGACGCGCAGCCCGTGCCGGCGCGCGAAGAGCACGGTCTGCGCCACGTCGCGGGCGGTGCGGGCCTCCACGACGGCCTGGGGGTGCACGTCGATGGCGACGTTCCAGGGCGAGACGGCCTCGGCGTACGTGGCGTCCTCCGCGGTGCTCACGCGGCCGGTGACGACCTCGCGCAGCTCCTCGTAGGGGATGGGGGTCGCGGACACGCCCGCGAGGAAGCGTTCGACGCTCGTCTCCGAGATCGGCACCGGCGCGGCGGCGCTCGGACGGGTCGAGATGCCCGCCAGGTGCCGCCGGACGGCGTCCACGACGAGCGCGGCCGGCGGGTGATCGTGGCGCGCGCCCTCCCACTCGTAGGTGCGGCAGCTGACCGGCGTGCGCGCGATCGCGCTGCAGGTCGCGCACTCCTCCTCGTCCACCTCCAGGACGATGTCGGCGCCGTCGACGCGCACCGTGGGCGAGCTCACCACGCCGAGCCTGCGTGCCTCGTCGGCGTCGGTGAGCTGGACGACCCGGGAGGCGACGCGGATCGCCGACCCGGCCAGGCCGTCCTCGAGCAGGGTCGCGGCGAGCCGCAGCTCGCCGATGGCGGAGCGGCAGGGGCCGCAGCGCTCCTGGTCGAGCACGAAGAGCTCGACCAGCACATCGGGCGCGTCGGAGGGTTGGGGGTGGGGCGTGAGGGTCGGGGTGGTCATCATGGGCTCCTTCTCGGCGGGGCCCCCGCGGATCGGGGACCTGCGCCCCGTCCGGACGCGCCGGGGCCGCGGGGGACGCATCCCGGCGGGGCTGACTAGACCGGTCGGCGCGTCGTCCGGGTGCGCCGAGCCGATCTGCGTCCCTCACCCGCTGGCGCCGTCCGTGTGGTTGTCGGCAAGATGGATCGGCAGGAGGCAGCCATGGACGGGTGTTGCGGGCAGGCGGCGGCGAGCGAGGAGTGCCGGTGCCGTACGGACGCCGAGTCCCTCGCCCGGGCAGTGCACGACTACGTGCGTCGCCGAGTGCGCCACCCGCAGGACGCCGAGGATGTGACGCAGGAGGCGCTCGCCCGGCTCTACCGGGGTGTCGACGACCTGCTCGACGCGGCCGCCTTGGAGGGCTGGATGTACCGCGTCGCCGCCAACGCCGTCGTCGACCACTACCGCGCCGGGCCACGACGTCCGGTCCCCGTGGATCCGGACGACCTCGACGTCGTCGACCCCGGTGACCCCGGTGACGCCGGTGACCCCGGCGACTCCGGAGGCAACGCGCTGGCGGGCTGTCTCCCGGTGCTGCTCGGCCGACTGCCCGACGACTACCGCCGCGCGCTGGAGCTGACCGACCTGGGAGGCGCGACCCAGCAGGACGCCGCCTCGGCCGCGGGGCTGTCCACGTCGGGCATGAAGTCGCGCGTGCAACGCGGCCGGCGGCTGCTGCGCGCCGAGGTGCGACGGTGCTGCGAGGTGGTCCTCGACGGGCAGGGAGCCCTTGTCGAGTCGTCTCCGCGCCCCACGCCCGCCTCGGCCGCCTGCCGCCGCCCGGAGCCCGGGGCGCGGGGGTGATTCTGCGGCCGGTGCTGTGCGCCAGCCAGTGCTCGACCGTCGTTCTGGCGTGGTCGACGGCCGACGCCGCTCGTCGGCGGGGCCGAGCCCGGTGAACACGTCGGCGGCCCGACATTGGCGTGAGGTGCACCGGGTACGCACGACAACGAAGAACGGCGCCTGCCGTTTGGAAGACGTCGAAAGACGCTTCCGCAGGTCAGACGCCGTTTTCGGCGATCACTGACAGAGGCTGGAACCCCCTAGATCAGATGTCGTAGTAGTGATCTACACACCGGCGCTGACCTGCGCAAACGCCACGTCGGCTCGCTCCGGGGCCTCACTGGGGCCGCGAGGTGGCGAACTCGCGTGGGCTGCAATGGGCCACGTCTCCCTGGCGAGCCGACCCTAGTCTGAACCTGCGGTCGAGCACCTGCTCGGAGGGGAGGTTGTCCATGCTGGCTAGGTGCACCCCCGAGGACCAGACCCCGCACCGTATCGATCGATCGTGGAGTCGCGAGCAACAACTCGCGTCTCACTTTGTATAAGCACACAGCAACGGCCGCACCGTCGGACCGATCAAGGCCATGGTGATCCGCGGAGGCGAGAACATATCCCCGCGAGAACGAGAAGTCTCCTCCAAGCACCCCGTCGTCGAGTATGGCCACGCTACTCGAGTTCCTCGGTGCGAGCGGCGAGATCCTTACGATCCCGTGCGCCGTCAATCAGTCGCTGTGTGCCCGCATCTCAGGTGCAGAGAGAACATACGGTTAGAGGGTGACTGAGTATGTGCTCGCTGCGACCGGTGTGGTCATTGCGGGTCGGCCCGTGCCGATCCTTCCGGCGACCAGCCTGGAACTCCCTACGGGGGAGGTCCGGGCGCTGATTGGCGAGCCGGGTTATGCGCACGCCGCGCTGGCGCTGGTGCTTGCGGGTCGCCTGCGACCGGATGCGGGGGAAGTCCGGTTCGGCGGGTCCGTTCTTGACCGGACCCGGCAGACAGTCGTGGCGCTAGTTGATGTGGCCGGTGTGAGCGAGCCCGATGACAAGGTGCCGTTTGGCACCATCCTCGGCGAGGAACTCGCGATGGCGGGTCAGCCGGCACGGCGCTCGGCAGTGCGAGTCTGGGCGCCTGACATCCAACTCGGTTTACGCACCGAGGACATTCCGGCCGACCGTCGGACGGAACTGCTGTTGCGCGCGGCCTCGCTTCGTCCGGGAGTGCGGTTCCTTGTCTTGACTCTGCCAGACCGGTGGGGCGTAACGCCGCGGCAGTGGGAGCCGGTAGCGCGGGAGATCGCCGCCCAAGGGTTCGGCGTCCTTGTCACGGTGGGTGAGACGTCTCGGCACCTGCTGACGGTGCCGACCGGTGAGATCGGAGATGCCTCGTGACGTCGTTTCGGATCGCGTTCACCGAACTGCGGCGCATCACCTCGGGTCGACTACCACGACTGGCGGTGATCGCGATGGTCCTGATCCCGACGCTGTACGCCGGGCTCTACCTGTACGCCAACCACGACCCGTATGGCGGGCTGAGTCGAGTACCTGCCGCGCTGGTCGTGGCCGACACCGGAGCCAGCTTGGACGGGAAGGACGTGAACTTTGGACGCGACATCGCCGACCAGCTGCTCGACTCCGGTGACTTCGACTGGCACGAGGTGTCGGCCGAACAGGCGACGTCCGGCGTCGGGGACGGCACCTATGACTTCGCGCTGACGATCCCGAAGGGGTTCTCCACGGCGCTGACCAGTCCGGCCAGTTTCGATCCGGAGCAGGCGCAACTGGTCATGACGACCAACGACGCGAACTCCTACCTCGCCTCAACGATCGCCGACACCGTCACCACCAAGATCCGTGCGGCCGTATCCAGCCAGGTCACGGCCCAAGCAGCAACGACCTTCCTGCAGAGCCTCGGCACGATCCGCACCCAGCTCGTTGACGCCGCCGACGGTGCCCAACAGCTCGCCGACGGGCTCGGCGACGCCCGGACGGGCGCACGGAAGCTGGCGAACGGAGCAGACCAGCTCGCCGACGGGCTCGGCACTCTCCAGCAGCGCACGAAGGACCTGCCGACGCAGACCCGTGAGCTTGCGGACGGCGCCGCCCAGGTCGCGGCCGGTGACGAGCAGATCGCTCAAGTTGGTCAAGAGGCTGCACGCGTCGCTGACGATGCACTCGCCCAGTACAAGCAGGGTCGCAAAGATCTGATCCAGTTGATGCGTGAGCAGGGCCTTGACGAAGACCAGCAACGGGCGATCCTCGGCGTCTATGACGACCTGAACGACCCGCTCACCGACGCCAACAAACAGGTCGACGCCGCCTCCACCAAACTCGACACCCTCTCGGCAGGCGCGGACAAGGTCGCCGCCGGCGCTGACAAGCTGGCCGATGCCACCCCCGCCCTCGTCGAGGGGATCACCTCAGCGCACGACGGCGCCGACGACCTCGCCTCGGGCGCGGAGGATCTTCGCCAGGGGATCGTCCGACTCGACCGCGGCGCCAATCAGCTCTCCGACGGACTCTCTGACGGCGTCAACCGCATTCCCCAGCTCGACGACAAGACGATCGACCGAACCGCCAACACGCTGGCCGTGCCCGTTGCAGTGAGCCGACAGTCCCAAGCCGAGGCCGGGTCCTACGGCGCCGGACTCGCGCCGTTCTTCCTCGCCCTTGCGGCCTGGATCGGCGGCTACGTGCTCTTCCTCTTTATCCGGCCGCTCTCCGACCGGGCCATCGCGGCCAACCAGGCACCCCTCCGCGTGGCTCTGGGTGGCTGGTACCCGCCCGCGCTGCTCGGTCTGGCGCAGATGGTCGTCGTCTTGACGGTGGTCACCCTGGCGGTGGGTATTGAACCCGTGCACGTCGTACCGACCTTGCTGTTCATGATGCTCGTCTCGGTGACGTTCGTCGCGATCGTGCATGCGCTCAATGCGTGGCTTGGTCCAGCGGGCCAGTTTCTCGGCCTGGCTCTGATGGTGTTGCAGCTCGTCACTGCCGGAGGCACATTCCCGTGGCAGACGATCCCGCCGCCGCTCCACGCCGCGCACCGCCTGCTGCCCATGTCGTACGCGGTCGATGGCCTCCGACAACTCATGTACGGCGGCCTCTCCAGCCTGGCGTGGCACGACGTGTTCGTCCTCGTCCTGTGGCTGGCAGCGGCGCTGACGGCGATCTCGCTCGCGGCACGACGCCGCCGCCGTTGGTCGATCACACGGATCAAGCCGGAGCTGTCTTTGTAGCCCGTCGTGTTTCGTCGCGCCGACGGCGCACATTCGCGGATTTGTTGGACTTGCACGACAGCTCGCGCTTGCAGCCCGGCTCTGGGTTCGGCACCGACCAGTTCAGGACTCGCGGTTCAGAGTCCGTGCGAGGGGCAGTGCACGTAGACCCATCGTCACGTGCAACAGGTCCGCGTCGCGCGTGATAGTGGTCCTGATGCACCCCGACAGGACTGCTCGGAGCGCTGCGCGGTTGGAACCAGGGACGTTGAATCTTGCATGCGGCCAACCCTGGGCCGCGGCATCGGCGAGGATCGTGCTGATGAGTTCGGTCCCGATACCTTTGCGTTGGTGGTCGTCCTCAACGAGGAGCCCTATCTCGACGCAGTCAGCGGCGGCAGCGGCGGCCATCGCATGCCCGAGAATTCTTCCGTGCGCTCGAGTGCGTCGGCGAGGTGTGGACGCTGATGCGCTCCGCGGGCCCTCGCCCTGCCTCAGGTACGTGTTGTGTCAGAGCCTTGTGCGTCATGGACGAGGCCGAACTCCACCAGGAGCTCTCCGACGACGTTGTCCTGCAGCTTGCCGACCAGCCGGTTGGTGAGGAAGGCCGGTCCGGGCAGGTGGAGTTCCTCGCCGTCCCGGAGGCGTCCTGTGGCGGCCAGCAGGGCGCGGACGTCGTAGGTGGAGTTGAAGACCTCCGGGACGCCGCGTTCGACGCCGAGCAGTGTGTAGACCGCCTCCATGGGGGTGCGGACCGAGTACTCGGTGGTGAAGATGCAGTCGCGCTCCTTGGTCTCGGCGAACTGGCCGATGAAGGCGAAGTTGACCGACCCGGCGGGGACGACGTCGGGTCGGTCGCCGGCCTGGCGGGGCATGAAGAACGAGGTGACGTAGGGCATCATCACGGGCACGGTCTTCGCCCCGGTCGCCGCCAGCTCGGGGATGTCGTCGACCGGCACGCCGAGGTGGTAGAGCCACTCGGCGGTGATCTCCTCGCCGGTGCACTCCTGCATGGGCTTCTTGACGTAGTCGCCGGGGGTGTCGACGAAGAGGGAGTAGACCCAGACCACGATCTGGTCGGCGGGCTGCTGCTTGAAGTGCGGCTGGCGGTTGACCGTCCAGCTCATCAGCCAGGACGAGTCGGTGGCGGTGACGATGCCGCCGGTGACCACGCCGCCGCTGAACGGGTCGCGCTTGCAGATCCGCTGGATGTACTTCGGGATTCGGGCGTCCAAAGTGGTGACGGTCGCCGACTCCCACTTCGTCTCGGGGATGTGAGCGCCGAAGACGTCGGGGCGCCCGAACGACGGGTCGTTGGCAGCGATGCGTCGCCACAGGTCCCATGCCGGTGCGGGTCCTTCGTCGAGCTGGGCGGGGGTGTGGTGGTCTCCGTTGTCGGAGTTCTCGGTGAGAGACCCGATGGTCATGAACACCAGGTCGTTGTCGCCGAGGTCGACGCCGCCGCCCGGTGCTCCGTTCTCGCCGGAGGCCCAGTGGATGCGGGTGGCCTGTTTGCGGCTCGGATCGCCACTCTCGGGTCCGGTGCCAGGTGTGATGGTGAAGTCGACGTCGGTGACCTCGGTGTCGAAGTGGAACGTGACGCCCTGATCGAGGAGCCAGGTGTAGAGGGGGAGGACGAGGGACTCGTACTGGTTGTACTTGGTGAACTTCAGCGCCGAGAAGTCCGGCAGGCCGCCGATGTGGTGGATGAAGCGGTGCAGGTAGAGCTTCATCTCCAGCGCGGAGTGCCACTCCTCGAAGGCGAACATCGTGCGCCAGTACATCCAGAAGTTGCTGGCCAGGAACTCCTCGCCGAAGACCTCCTCGATGCGCTTGTTCTCCATCTCCTCGCGGGTGGCGAGGAAGACCTTGATGATGTCCTTCTGGGCCCTGTCGCTCAGCGTGAACAGCCCGTCCGTGCCCGCGTCCTCGCCACGGTTGACGGTGGCGCGCTGCAGTGAGGAGTTGGGGTCGTCCTTGTTGAGCCAGTAGAACTCGTCGAGCACGCTGGCGCCCTCGACCTCGAGCGACGGGATAGAGCGGAAGAGGTCCCACAGGCACTCGAAGTGGTTCTCCATCTCGCGGCCGCCGCGGATGACGAAGCCTCGCTTGGGCTCCTTGATCCCGTCGAGGGCGCCGCCCGGTAGTGCCAGCCGCTCGAGGATCGTGATCTTGTCGCCGGCCATCTGACCGTCGCGGATCAGGAACGCCGCACCGGACAGCGAGGATAGCCCGGCGCCGACAAACCAGGCCGTCTTGTCATCAACCCCGGCCGGCTTTCGGGGACGTGCGAAGGCTTCGTAGTTGCCATTGCTGTAGAACATGCTTCCTCCGTCGTGGTTCGTCGTACGGCGTGTCGTCGTGATCCCGGTCAGGCGTCAGCTGGCTCGCCCGGATCCGGGGCCGGGTAGCGGTAGAACCCTTCGCCGGTGGCGAGGCCGAGCTTGCCGTGGTCGATGTAGTTCTCCTTGAGCCACGCAGCGATCGCGCGGTCTTTGTCGTCGCCGTGCGCCAGGATGTTGTACGGCGTGGTGAGCCCGATGATGTCGTAGATCTGGAACGGACCGAACGGTGCGCCGGTCCCGATCCGCCAGACCTCGTCGATGTCGTGCGGCTCGGCGTACCCGAATGCGGCCAGCTCGCCGGCCGCGTTCAGCAATGGGACCAGGAGGCTGTTCAGCACGTAGCCGGGCTTCTCCTTCTGGATCGGGATGGCGACCATGCCGATGTCTCCCGCGAACTCGACGACCTGGTCGAACACGGCCGGGTCGGTGGCGGGGGTGCCCATGATCTCGGCGGTGTTGAACTTCCAGATCTGGTTGGCGAAGTGCAGCGCCAGGAACCGGTCCGGCCGGCCGGTGAACGTGACCAGGTCGCTCGGCAAGAAGGTGGAGGAGTTGGTGGCGAGCACCGTGTGCTCGGGTAGCAGCGGAGCCAGACGACCGTAGAGTTCGCGCTTCAGATCGAGCACCTCGGGGACGGCCTCGATGACGATGTCGGCGTCGGTGACGGCGTGGGCGAGGTCGGAGGTCACGATGATCGATGCGCGTGCCGCGGCCGCGTTGCCGGTGGCGCCGGTCAGCTCGGTTGCGTAGGTCTGGCTGAGTGCGTCCAGACGCTTCCCGGCGGCTGCCACGGCGGCGTCGTCGATGTCGTAGGCGGTCACCTTCCACCCGGAGTAGGCCGCTTGGAAGGCAATCTGGGAACCGAGAACACCGGTGCCCAGCACGGTGACGGTGCGAAGTGAGCTGGTCATGGATCCTGTCCGTCCTCAATCTCGAGTATGGCCCGCCCGCCGGTCAATGCCGACTGCCAAGCCGTGTGGTCGTGGTGGTAGGGGCTGGTCGTGTCGACGAGTCGGGCGATGAGGTCGGCAACGTGGGCGTCGTGGGTGTGGTGGGGGTAGTGACCTGCCGCGGGGATCTCCACGGCCAGGTCCGGTGGGATCGTGGAGGCCGCGGCGGCCGCGCGCTGGTGTCCGGGTGGGATGACCGGGTCGCGTTCGCCCCAGACCATCAGGATCGGCAGACTGGCGAATCCCGGCATGCGGGAGACTGCGTCGACGCGCTGGCCGCGGTAGTCGATGACGCCGCGTGCGGTCTGCAGGAACGTCCGTCGGTGCCGTCGGTCCCGCATCCGCCGCAGGTCCGCTGCGATCGCGTCGGCCTCGTCCGGGTCGCCGGACCACCAGGTGGCAGGCCGCATGAGGTGTCGTTGGAACGCCGCGGGGATCTGGCTCAGGCCCCAGAGGAATGCCGAGGCGCCGGGGAGCGCAGTGGTGGCACGGAGACCGGCCGCCACCTCCGCGCCGAGCCCGGCGCTGCCGATCAGCCCGATTCGCTCGGTCCAGTCGGGGAACTGGTAGGCGAACTGCATCGCCACCCCGCCGCCCAGGCTGTGTCCGATCAGGGTCGCCCGCCGGATGTCGAGCGCGGCCATGAGGTCGCGCACCGTACCGGCCGCCGCGCCCACGGAGTGGTCCCCGTGTCCCGCAGCCGAGTCGCCGTGGCCGGGGAGGTCGGGGGCCACCACGCGGTAGTGCTCCGGCAGGAGGTCCAGCACGCCGCGCCAGGTGTCGTGGGTGCTGCCCAGGCCGTGGATCAGCACGACGACCGGCCCAGGCCCGTCCCTCTCGACGAAGGCGACCTCGCTGCCCCACAGCGAGACGCGCCGCGACCGAAGATCGCCGACGCCGTCAGCCTTCATTGGCCCAGCCAGTGCCGGTGGCACGTCCGGGGCGAGGCCAGATCGCGAAGGGTGCACCTCATGCCTCTCGATGCGCGGGTGTCGCTGCGGCCGCGGTGTGCGCGCCGGCGGACTTGGCTTTGTGCAGGTCCGGTTCGTCCTGCTCGTCCCGTCCCCGATCGCTGCCGAGCGTGTGCGTCACGGTGACCGCCAGTGCTACGCCGGCCACGACGTACGCGGCCAGCACCCACAGCTGCCAGCCGATCCCGCCCGCGCCGAAGTAGACAGTCTCGCGTACCAGCTGCGTGGCCGCGCCGGTCGGGATGAACGGTCCGATCGCGCTCCAGAACGACGGCAGCAGGCTCGCCGGATACGGCCCCCCGGCGCTGGGGTTGCCCAGGACGACGAAGAGCAGCACCGCCGCCCCGATGCCGAAGGTTCCCAACACGGCCTGCATCCCGACCGTGGCCGCAGCGACGGCGAAGACCGTCAGCGAGCCGACCAGGCCCAGCGATGCCACGTGCCCGTCCCATGCGCCGAGGGCCGGTCCGGTGATGATCGCTCCACCCAGGCCGAGCGCGACCGCGTAGGGCGCGAGCAGCCCCAGGCGCACGACGGCGTGGCGCCGCGACGTGGCGCGAGCTCCTTCGGCGATGGCGAGGAGGCTGGCCACCAGGTAGCCGCCGACCACCCAGCCGACGGCCAGGTAGAAGCCGGTCAGGCCCTTGGTGTCGCCGTCGGTGAGGGGCACCAGGTCCTCGGTGGCGTACGACCGACCCTGGGCGTCCGCGAACTGTGAGGCGATCGCCTCGACGGCGGTGACAACGGCGCTGCCGCCGCCGGAGGCGACGTACAGGATGTCGGAGTCTCCTGCGGGGTCGATCACGAGTCCAGCTCTGCTCTTCCCGCTGACAACGGCGTCTCGGACCTGAGCGGGGGTTGCCACGTCGGTCGCGTCGACCGGCTGCCCGTCGAGGGAGTTGAGCGCCTTCACGGCACGTGCGGTCACCTGTGACGTTGCGTCGCTGTCGGCTCCGGATGCCTGCTGGGCGGCCACTGTGACCGTGATTCCATGCGGCGAGGGCGCGTGGAAGGCGGCGACGTAGCTCAGGACAGCCCGCTCGAGTCCCGGATGATGCGCTATCGATACGGTCCATGGGACCCCAGCTACTTTGCCGTCCTCGGATCGCTGGTAGGTCGTGGATTGATCGAGGTAGTGCCAGCCGAGAGCACCAACGCGCTTGGATACCGGACGACTGAAGCAGGTGCCGCGCTAGCCGAACACTTCAAAGACGACGGCGCCTTCGACGAGCTCATCGGCCGGATCGCGCTGCTGCGTCGTCATCTCGACCTCACAGGCGAATCACTCAAGAAGATGCTGTACGACCTTCCCGAGGTCGCGGACGCAACGTGGCACGAGGAGCTCACATGACCGAGGAATTCGTCGAAAGCCGTCGCCACGACCTTCGCATGGACGAGATCGACCTGGTTGGCGGCTCACGCACCGTCCGCTTCCAGCCAGGTCTCAACCTCATCCGTGGTGATATCACAACCGGGAAGACCACGCTCATACGGTTGATTCACGCGCTCCTCGGCAGTATTCCGAGCAACTTGCCGCCTGAAACGGCGGCGGTACGCGCAGTCCGCGGCCGGATGCTACTCGGGACACAGGCGTGGAACGTCTACAGACCGATGGTGACAACCAACGACGCTCCAGTCGAGGTCGCCTCCATACCGGCCGGCGACGGCGGCGAGGGCCTGGCTGTGCGGCTGCCCGCCGCGGGCCAGGGCGGCTACGGGGAGTTCCTCCTTGCGCAGCTCGGGCTGCCGATCGTCTCAGTGCCCCGCGCGCGGCGCGAGCCTACGAATGAACTCTCGCCCGTCACGATCAACGACTGGCTTCTGTACTGCATCGTTACCGGCGATGACCTCGACACCCAGGTCTTCGGCCATCGACACCCGTTCCGGGACCTCAAGCGCCGCTGGGTGTTCGAGATTGCGTACGGCCTGTACGACGAGGAGATGGCCAACCTCGCAGCAAGCCTCCGCCGGATCGATCTTGAGATCCGTGCATCAGGGAGCGAGGCCGAGGTCATTCGCCAGTTCATGGCGGGGACCACGATCGGCAAGCCCGAGGAGTTGGAAGCGGAGTTGGCCGCGCAGCAGGCTCGGCTGACGGAACTCCATGCACAGGCGAAACGCCTCGGGACAGCAAGCCGGAACGAGCCGGGTAACGAGATCGGCCAGACACGGACCCGGCTCCTTGATGCGCGGGGTGAGCTCGACGCGCTCCGCGCTGACATCCGCCAGCATCAGGCTCAACTGCGAGACCTGAACGAACTCCAGCGTCAGCTCACTGGGCTCTCCAAGCGACTGACCCGATCAATCGTTGCTGACGAGTGGATGGTCGACTTCGACTGTGTGGTCTGCCCAAGGTGTGGCCAGGATGTCGACCAGCATCGCGCCGAGTCGCCGATCTGCTACCTGTGCGAGCAGCCCGAGCCGACCTCGGCGCCGGACCGGGACGCGCTGATCCGTGAGCAAGATCGCGTCACGTATCAGATCGCCGAGACAGACCAACTCATTGCTGATCGCACCAAGACGCTCGATGAACTACGGCTACATGAAGAAGAGCTCGCGGGCACACTGGCCGGGGTCTCCTCGCGACTGGACAACCTGACGCAGGCGTTTGTGTCCGCGCAGGCGGCGGAGTTGCAGAGCGTCGCGGCCGAGACTGCGACTGTCGAGGCGAACGTCGAGTGGATCAAGCGGTACCTAACCCTGGTGGATCGACAGACGAACCAATCGGGTTACCTCGATGAGCTGCGTGCGCGCAAGGTGGAGCTCGAGGAGCAGATCGAAGCTCACGGGACGAGCGTCACCGCTGCCGACGAGAACATCAACGCGCTCGAGAAGCGCATCGTGGATTACCTCACTCGGCTTCACGTGCCGCAGCTGGGAGATCTCCTTACGGTCAAGATCAACCGCACGACATATCTCCCGGAGGTGAGTACCCGGACATTCGACGAGCTCTCCAGTCAGGGTCTGAAGACGCTCGTCAACGTAGCTCATGCGTTGGCTCACCACACGGTCGCGATCGACCGCGGACTCGACATGCCCGGGCTGCTGATCCTGGACGGCGTGTCTGCAAACTCGGGTAAGGAGGGCCTCGAAGGAGATCGCATCGTCGACATGTACAAGCTCTTCGGCGACGTCGCCCGTGAGTACGGAGAGCATCTACAACTCGTCATCGTCGACAACGACCTACCAGTCGAGGTCGCCGACGAGATGTCGGACATGATCGTCTTGACGCTGTCCCAGGAAGCCCGCTTGATCGGCCGCGTCGAGGGTTCGGCGACGGGATGACCACGGACAGCGGGGGCTGCGAGGCCGCCGCCGGAGCGAGCCATAAGCGGATGAGGCTCCGCTACCCAGGGACCTGTCGACTATGCGGAAGCGACTTACCGGCCGGGGTTGATGCGGTCTATGAGCGCGAAACCAGGACGGTGCGCTGTGTTGAGTGCCCAATGAAGGCAGCAGCAGTCGATGTCGAGACGAATCGAGTTTCGACCGCCACCCCTGAATCGTCCGCGCAGGGCGCTGGAGTTCCTGGGGAGTCCGCGCGCCGGGAGTACGAACGACGCAAGGCCCGAGACGAAGAGCGGCTCCGCAAGAAATGGGGCAAGCTCGGCGGCGTTGCCGTCGCGCTCTCTGAGGAGAAGCAGAGCACGAAGGCGTGGGCTACGGGGGCGGTCGGCGAAGCGCGCCTTGGCGCCCGGCTCGACACACTCGCATCCGAAGCGATCGCGGTCCTGCACGACCGACGTATCCCCGGAACGAGGGCCAACATCGACCACATGGCGGTCACAGCCGCAGGCATCTGGGTGATCGACGCCAAGCGCTACAAGGGTCGCCCCGAGTTGCGGGTAGAGGGCGGTCTTCTCCGGCCCCGGGTCGAGAAGGTTGTGGTGGGTCGCCGGGACTGCACGAAGCTCGTCGACGGCCTCCTCAAGCAGGTTGATCTCGTTCGTGACGTCGTCGGTGAGGTCCCCGTGGTCGGCGCACTCTGCTTTGTCGACGCCGACTGGCCGTTGATCGGCGGTGCCTTCATGACCCGCGGTATCCATGCGCTATGGCCGAGGCGCCTCGCGAAGCTGTTGGTCGAGGCCGAAGGCACCGTTGACGTCGCGATGGTCCGAGACTCACTCGCAGCCCACTTCAAGCGTGCGTGAGATCTCGAGTCGTGAGGAACCGCTGGCCGGCAGCTGCGATTGGGGCGTGGGCCGCACTGGGGCCGCAGGCCAACGAAAAACGACCCCTGACGCTGGAAGACGTTGGAAGGTGTCTTCGCAGGTCAGGGGCCGTTTTCAGGCATTCAGCCGGTGGGCGTCGCCCACGCTTGACTAAATGTCGTAATTCTGACTGACTGACCCATGCTGACCTGCGCAAACGTCGAGGACTTTCGACCATTTGTACCACGCTTGTAACGACCGACGGTCTAGTCATGACGGGGAGCGCCAGCGTGTGACGCAGTAACCCGCGGAGCGCGTATGCGTGCGCGGAGCCGATCTAGCGGCAGCTGAACTGCAGCCGCCAAGCTTCGGGCCCTCGCGTGAGGTACTGCACGGCGTAGGTGCCTGGATACTCCGTCTCTATCTGCTGCAGCAGGGGGATGGGGTCATGCGGCGCGACGAGCACCATGGCCTCACCCGAGCGAAGCGATCCCAGTGCGCCCTTGATGGACGCATGTCGGATCGCGTGGGGGATCGCCCGTGCATCGAGCTCGGGCAGTGACTCGTGGGCCGCGCCGCAGGCGCACCCGCCGGTCTCGTCCAGACCCAGATCTTCTCCGACTGCCATGCCGTCCACGTCCCTTCCCGGTGCCACTTGCGGCCGAAGTTTGCCGACCGCCGTCATTTTGACACAATAGTGTCCGTGAAAAATAATCGGTCGAGAGAGTGGGGCCCGCGGCCTGCTCGACAAGCGCCGGGTAGCCGCCTGTCACGGCCACGGGCACGCCTCCTGGAAGTCCTTCAGGCCCAGGCCGAGCCGACGAGTCTCGCTGCGCTGGTGTCGATCACGGGTACGCACGCCAATACGGTGCGCGAGCACCTGGAGGCGCTGCGAGGCGCGGGTCTGGTTCGGCGGTCTGCGGCTCCTGCGTCGGGACGGGGACGCCCAGGTTGGCTGTATGAGGCAACCGAACTGAGCCATGACGACCCGCGGCCGGAGTACGCAGGTCTCGCCATCGCGCTTGCCTCCGTGGTGGCGCGCACCAGTCCAGCACCTGTGGAGGCAGCCCGGGAGGCGGGCTGCCAGTGGGGACGAGAGCTCGCACGGAGTGCGCGGGCGGATTCCGCGGCTGCGAAGCCCCGGTCTTCGCGTCAGGCTGTGACCGACCTCTTCGACCAGATGGGGTTCGCGGCAGAGCCGGGCCGGAGTGCACGAGTCGTGCGCTTGACCCGGTGTCCGCTGCTCCAGGCAGCGCACCAGGCGCCTGAGATTGTGTGCTCGGTGCATCAAGGGATCGCCGAGGGTGCGCTGGAGGAGTTCGGCGCGGCGTCGGACGGGGTGCAGTTGCTGCCGTTCGCCGAGCCGGGTGCTTGCGTGCTGCGACTCCAGGGGACGTCGTGACCGTCCTCGACGCGCCGGTCCGCTCTGGTGCTTGGCGTCCAGTGTTCTTCGTCCCGGCAGGTCTTTGCCTGCTGGCCGGCTTGGACGCGGCGCTGATGCTGCTGGATCTGCCTGCTCCGGTCGAGGCCGACCGGCTGCCCGAAGTCCATGGATTCGTGCTGGTCCTGGGCTTCGTCGGCACCCTGATCGCCTTGGAACGCGCGATTGCCCTCGGCAAGAGGTGGGGCATGGTGGCACCCGCTCTGCTCGGCCTGGGAGCGTTGCTGACGCTCGCTCCGTTGCCGCTGCTGGTGGGTCAGCTTGCGCTCGTCGCCGGCGCACTGAGTCTGGTCGCCGTCTATCTCCCGCTGTGGCGGCGCCAGGAGGACGAGGCGGTCCTGGTGCAGGCCCTCGGTGCGGTGCTGGCCGCTGGGGCGGCCTGGCTGTGGGCCGGTGGAGTTGGGGTGCCGGTGCTGCTGCCATGGCTGGTTGCCTTCGTGGTTCTCACGATCGCCGGTGAGCGTCTTGAGCTCGCGCGGCTGGGTATGGGACCGAACGCCGGAGCGGTCCTCGTGCTGCTCGCGGTGTGCGTCGCCGTCGGTGTCGTCGCATCACTGCTGGCACCGCAACCCGGATCCGCTTTCCTGGGTGTCACGCTCGCCGGCCTGGTGGCCTGGCTCGCCGCTCATGACGTGGCGAGGCGGACGATCCGCAGTTCCGGACTGCCTCGCTACATGGCGGTGTGCATGCTGACCGCCTACGGCTGGGCGGCCGTGGCTGCCGGGGTCTGGCTGACATCGAGCCCGGCCGACGGTGATGGCGCCTACGACGCCGTCGTGCACGCAGTGTTCCTGGGGTTCACCCTCTCCATGATCATGGCGCACGCGCCGGTGATCTTGCCGGCGGTGGTCGGGAGGGACCTGCCGTACCACCCGAGTCTGTACGTCCCCGTCGGGCTGCTGCACGTTTCGCTGCTGATGCGGGTCTGGCTCGGCGACGGACTCGACGTGCCGCACGCATGGCGGCTGGGAGCGGTACTCAACATCGTCGCACTGCTGTCGTTCCTGGGACTGGCCGCTGGCCGTGTCGTGGCAGGGGGCCGGCGATGAGGAGGGGGTTCTCTCCGTGGCGGGACTTGCCGGCGTTGGTGTGGCTGATGGCGATCCCGGTGGTGGCGGTGGCTCACCCGTGGCTACCTGAGCCTCGATGGCTGCTGCTCCACCTCCTCCTGCTGGGTGCCGTCACACATTCCATCGTGGTCTGGAGCCAGCACTTCGCAGACGCCCTGCTCCATGTCGCATCTACTCCGCGTCCGCAACTGCTGGCGATGCTCGCGCTGGGTGCGTTGGCCGTGATGGTCGGAACACAGACATCGCTGTGGCCGGTGACCATGGTGGGTGCCACGTCGGTGGTTGGGGCAGTGGTCTGGCACGCGGTGCGACTGGCGGGGCAGCTGCGGAGAGCCCTTCCCGGCCGGTTCGCGGGAATCATTCACTACTACCTGGCCGCCGCGCTGGTGCTCCCTATCGGCGCGGGGCTGGGCGTTCTTCTCGCCCGGGGCCTCCCGGATCCGTGGCACAGTCGTCTGCTACTGGCGCATGTCGTGGTCAACTTGCTGGGTTGGGTCGGGATGACCGTGGCAGGCACAGCGCTGACGCTGTGGCCGACGATGCTGCGCACCCGCCTCGGCGAGGGATCTGACAGCGCGGTACGTCGAGCGTTGCCTGTGCTTCTTGTCGGGGTCCTCACGACCGCCGGTGCCTGCCTGGCCGGCCTCTGGCCCCTGGCGGCTGCGGGGCTCGTGTTCTACGTCGTGGGCGCGCTGATCATTGCCCGGCCTCTGCTTGACGCGGCTCGGCGCAAGCCTCCGTCAAGCCATCCGACGTGGTCGGTGGGCGCTGGTCTGGTGTGGCTGGGTGGGTGCTTGGTGGCGTGGGCGGTGCTCCTTGCGCGAGGTGGAACTGCGGAGGAGGTGCTTGGGCGGCTCGATTGGTTGGTCCCGTTCCTGGCGGCGGGATTCGCAGCCCAGGTACTTCTGGGCGCGCTCGGCTACCTCGTGCCCACGGCTCTGGGCGGCGGCGGCCGCGCCGTCCGCGCCGCGGCAGCGGTCCTCGACCGCGCCGGTGCCCTGCGGGTGACGGTGGTCAACGCCGGGCTGTTGGCCTGCCTGCTCCCCGGACCGAGCGCAGTGCGGGTCGGGTGCTCCTTGGCGGTGCTGGTGGCTCTGGCTTCGCAGGTTCCGCTGCTCGTGCTGGCCATTCGGGCCTCACGGCGAGCACGCGGACCGGACGCCACTGCCATTGAACCGGTGGCTGGAACTAACCGCCAGCGCTCCCTCGGCTCCGCCGTCGCAGGCCTGTCGGTTGTCGCCCTCACGATCGCCGGCGGCGTCGCGCTCGACCCAGCCGCCCTCGACGCAGGCCGCGTCACCAGCGCCGCTGCCGACGTCACGGCGACCGGCCACACCACCACCGTGCGCGTGGAGGCGGCTGACATGCGGTTCGTGCCGTCCCGCATCGACGTCCCGGCCGGTGACCGACTGGTGATCGAGCTGGTCAACACCGATTCCGATGTGCACGACCTGGTCCTGGAGACCGGTGCCGACTCGGGCAGGCTCTCACCGGGTGGGCGGACTCGTGTCGACGTCGGTGTCGTGGGCCGCGACCTCGACGGCTGGTGCTCGATCGTCGGCCACCGCCAGATGGGCATGACGCTCCAGGTCACAGTCAGCGCAGCCGACGCCACAGCAGCGGCCGACGAGGCCAACCACAACGACCGTGCCGACCACGCCGACGACACGAACGGCGACGAAGCCGGTGACATCGACGCCACCTACAACCCGGCGGCCGAGCCGGACACTGGCTTCACCAGCAGGAGCGCCGTGCTTGCCCCGCTGCATGACCGGGGTCCGCAGACTCACCACGTCACCTTGACGGTGCGGGAAGTTCTCCGTGATGTGGCCCCGGGCGTCACCCAGCGACTGTGGACCTACAACGGGCAGTCGCCCGGCCCGATCCTGCACGGACGGGTTGGCGACCGGTTCGTCGTCAGATTGGTCAACGACGCGACGACGGGCCACTCCATCGACTTCCACGCCGGAACGCTCGCCCCCGATGAACCCATGCGTACGATCCCCCCGGGCGAGTCGCTGACCTACCGCTTCACCGCAGACCTAGCAGGGATCTGGATGTACCACTGCTCAACGATGCCGATGTCGGCGCACATCGCCAACGGAATGTTCGGCGCCGTGGTCATCGAACCCCCCGACCTGCCGGCGGTCGACCAGAGCTTTGTCCTGGTGCAGAGCGAGCAGTACTACGGTCCGCAAGGGGGGCCAGTCGACGTCGACAAGGTCCAAGCAGAGGAACCCGACGCCGTCGTGTTCAACGGATACGCCAACCAGTACGACCACGACCCGATACAGGTCTCGGCCGGTGACCACCTCCGGATCTGGGTGCTCGACGCGGGCCCGAACCGCGCGACGGCCTTCCACGTCGTGGGTGGCCAGTTCACAACCACCTGGGCGGAAGGCTCCTACCTGCTGCGAGACGCGGGAGCCGATGGCACCGGCGGCGCCCAAGCCCTCGCACTCGCCCCCGCCCAGGGAGGATTCGTCGAGCTGACCCTGACCGAGCCCGGGCACTACCCATTCGTCTCCCACGTCATGGTCGACGCAGAACGAGGCGCCCACGGGCTCCTGAGTGTCGAACGTCCCCGAGCGCAACGGTGACAACTATGCCGCCCACATGCTCCACCCACCGAGAGGACCTGATTGAAATGAACCAGACCGACGCCGCCTCGCTCATCGAGGTCGCCCACGAGCTGCTGGCCCAGGCCTCCACATCGCACAGCGGCCGCGCGGCACGCACCCTATTGGGCGGAAGCGAACGAATCCTCCGCCATACCCTCATGGCGCTCCGCGAAGGCGCCCAACTGGCCGAGCACACCGCGCCCGGAGACGCGAGCCTGCAGGTCATCCTCGGACGCGTGCGGCTCAGCGATCCGTCGGGCTCCCGCGAAGGGACCGCTGGCGTCTTGATGCCCGTTCCCGCCGAACGCCACAGCCTGGATGCCCTTGAGGACAGCGTCGTCCTGCTGTCGGTCGTGGTCCGATGAGCGACCCCGCCAGCGAATCGACGGATCTTGACACGTTGGTCAGGTGGCAGGCCGCCGGTGGGAAGTGGCGGCTGCTGAGCGTCGGTCCACCGGTCCAAGTCGGCCTGTTCACCTGCGACGGGAGAGAGGAGATGGGACGCATCGAATCCACCGAGAGCCCCTTCGTTGCCTACGTCGAAGCTCGATCGAAGCAGCACGACTGCGGCGAATCGTGACGATTCGAGCTAGCGCAGGACGACCGGAACCCGTGCCCACCCTCCGGCCGGCCGGGTCTCGCGCACAGCTGGTCGCTCGATGGCCAGCTCGATGTGGTCGGTGGCGGCGAGCAGCGTCTGAGTGACCACCCTGAGCTCCATCAGGGTCAGCGCCCGACCCGGGCACATGTGAGGGCCGATGCCGAAGACCAGGTTCGCGTGCGCGTTGCCGATCGGGTCGAACCTGTCCGGGTCGTCGAAGACCAAGGGGTCACGGTTCGCCGCGGTCCAGTTCAGCACCAGGCGTGCGTCCTTCTCGACCCGCTGCCCGCCGAGTTCCACCTCATGGGTGGCGCGGCGCCGGTTCGAGACGAAGGGGTCGTCGATCCGCAGAATCTCCTCGATCGCCGCCTCGATCGCTGAGTCTTCACCTGCATGCGCCTGAGTTCGAAGGACGGATTGGACCTCTGATCGGTTGGCGAGGAAGTGCACGATGACCCCGATCGAGGTGGCGAGTGAGCCGAGATCTCCGGCCGTCCAATTGCGCAGGATCGAGACGATCTCGGTGTCTTCGAGCGGTCGTCCGTTGACGGTCTCGGTCATCAGTTCACGGGTGACGTCGATGTCATCGGGCGCCTCGGCGGCAGGATGTTCACGGCGAGCGTCGAGCAGGGTCTGGATGATCTGATCGAACTCGTCTGCGACAGCGGCTGTGCGTCTGCGATCATCGGAACGGGTGGCAGCCCGGTTGTCTCGCACCCACTCGACCAGTCTCGGCTCGAGCTCACGCGGCCAACCCAACCATGCGGACTGGACACGGACTGCGAACGGCATGCCAACCTGTGCGATCGTCTTGATGGTCGACCCGCGGGGGAGTGCGTCGACGATCTCGACCGCCAACGTGCTGGCGGTGGGCTCGAGGTTGGCAACGCGCGCGGGCGTGAGGTAGCGGTCGACCACGGCCCGGAACGCCGCGTGCTCCTTTCCGTCGAGGCTGTTGGGGATCGCCCGCCGAGCCGTCACCGAGCTCGAGAAGGAGACCGGGTCCGTCGCGGCCGCAACCACCTCCCGGTGCCCTAGGACCAGCCACACGCCGGCCTGCTCCACGACGGGGCACCGGCTACGCAGCGCGTCGTACCCTGCGCGCGCATCAGGGTGTTCGAGTCCCGCGGCGTTGCCAGCGTCCACGTGAGGCTCGTCGTGATCGTCCACAGGATTCTCCACAGGACTGGCTGTCGTATTCGGCGACGAGGGTCAGCTGGGCCGTGGTGCGCCCTTGCGGGCATAGCGGACCCACGTGATCGCCACGCACATGACCGCCCAAGCGATGCCGACGGAATAGAACGCGGTGGCGCCGATGGTGGTGATGCCGACGCCGAAGAAGAACGGGCCGAAGGCGGCGATGGCGGCGGTCCAGCCGATGACGCCACCGGCCTGGCGGCGTTCGAAGATCATCGGCATCTGCTTGAAGGTGGAGGCGTTACCGATCCCGGAGAACAAGAAGATCGCGAGCATGCCCCACAGGAACTGGTGGAAGTCCGACTCCAGCGCCGCGGCGGAGCTGAGATCGGGGGTGAGCGCGGGGATCGTGTACGCGATGGACACGATGAGCCCGAGACCGGAGATCAAGGTCCAGATCGCGCCGCCCATGCGGTCTGTGAGCGGGGAGAACAGCACGCGGGCTGCGGCACCGATGAGGGGGCCGAGGAACACAAACTTGACCGGGTCGGGCACCGCGTAGCCGTCGATGAGGACGCTCGCGGAGGCACCGCTTCCGCTGACGATGTCACCGTTGCCGGTGCCGTAGAGGTTCGACATCAGCAGTCCGAACTGAGCGGCCAGTCCGGAGAAGGTACCGAAGGTCATGATGTAGAGGAGCGTCATCAGCCAGGTGTCGGTGTTGTTGAAGATGTCGAACTGCTGACGGATGTTCGCCTTGACCGGTACCGACTTGAGCAGGGCCCACGCGAGCGCGGCGCCGATGACCATGAGCGGGATCCACACGAAGGCGGCGTTCTGGTACCACACCTCCTTCGACGGCTTGCCCGGCACCGCAAGCTGCTGGCTGTCGCCGAGGAAGGCGAAGAAGGACACCGCGATCAGGTACGGCGTGAGCAGCTGCACCAAGGAGACCCCGAAGTTGCCGAGCCCGGCCTGGATCCCCAGCGCGGTTCCCTGCTTGGCCTTGGGGAAGAAGTAGGACGTGCTGGGCATGAAGCCGGAGAACGCGCCGCCGCCGATGCCGGCGAGGAAGGCCAGGGTCATCAGCTCCCAGTATGGCGCGGTGGGGGACTGGACTCTGACCCCCCAGCCGAGCGTGGAGGCGATCAGCAGCAAGGAGGTCAGCGAGACCATCTTGCGGGTTCCCAGGATGGGCGGGAGCGTCATCCAGACCAGGCGGAACAGCCCGGCGGACAGTCCGGGCATGGCGGCCATCCAGTACAGCTGCGTGGTCGAGAAGCTGTAGCCCAAGGCGTTGAGCTTGGGGATGATGGCGCTGGGCAGGAACCAGGCGACGAACGCCAGCGTCAGGCAGAAGGTGGTGATCCACAGGGTCCGCCACGCCAGCCGGGAGTCCCAGCTGGAGGCATCTTCGGGGTCCCAGGACTCCAGCCACTCCCCGGAGCGGGACGGTGTAGTGGTGTTCATGCCAGTGCCTCCTCAGGGGCGTTGGTCGGGGCGGTGGTGGGGCGTTCGATGTGACGCGCCAGGTCGGGGGAGTCGGTGTGCAGCATGTGGACCACGGTCCAGTGCATCCAGAGCAGGCACACGGCTGTCAAGGCAAAGAGCACGAAGAAGGTGCTGGAGGGGAACCCGGACCAGGCTTTGGTGTAGGCGAACAGTGGGGGAAGGAAGAAGCCGCCGAGCCCTCCGAGCATGCCCACCAGGCCACCGACGGCGCCGACGTTGTCGGGGAAGTACTCCGGGATGTGCTTGTAGACCGCTGCCTTGCCGATACCCATGGCGCACCCGAGGAGGAACACCAGCAGGGCAAACGGGGCCAGCCCTATGGCATAGCTCAGATGCTGAGTCTGGCTGCCGTCGGCGTGGTCGATGACCAGGTGACCGTTGGGCATCATCAGCAGCCCGGAGACCGCCAGCATCGTGCCGAGTGCGAGGTACATGACGCGGCGTGCCCCCCACTGGTCGGAGAGCCAGCCCCCGACGGGACGCAGCAAGGATGCGGGGAAGATGTAGGAGGCGGTCAGGTACGCGGCGGTCTGGAGCGAGACGTCGAAGTTGTCCATGTAGTACGTCGGCAACCAGGCGGCGAGGGCGACGTAGGCGCCGAAGAAGGCGACGTAGTAGAGGCTGAAACGCCACACCCGGATCTGGGTGAGCGGGGTGAGCTGCCGGCGCAGCGGCTGGGCGCGACCCGGTGCCTTGTCCTGGTGCGGGGCGAGGAACCACGTCGCGGCGGCCATCAGCACCAGCAGCACGGCGTAGAGCACCGGGATGAACCGCCAGCCACCGGGGAAGATGCCCAGGTAGGTCGCGCCCACGGTCGTGCCCGCGATCAACGGCGGTCCCACGAACTTGGTGACCGAGGCGCCGACGTTGCCGGCACCGAACAAGCCGAGGGCGAAGCCTTGGTGCTCGCGGGGCTGCCACGCGGAGTTCCAGGCGATGCCGGCGGTGAAGGAGTTGCCGGCGAACCCGACGAGGAACGCTAGGACCAGCAGCATCGCGTAGGAGTCAGCCCGAGAGACGAGATAGGCAGGGACTGCGGAGCCGAGGAGCAGGAACGTCATCACCTTCCGGCCCCCGACCCGGTCGGTGATCATGCCGGCCGGGAGACGCCACAGGGAGCCGTTGAGGACCGCGGCGGCGATGATCCACGACAGCTGCACCTCGGAGAGCCCGAACTCGGTGCTGATGGGCTTTCCGAGGATGCCGAACATCAGCCAGGCAGCGAACATCAGCGTGAAACCCACCGTGGACAGCCCCAACACCCGACGGGCACCCGACCGGTCGACGTCGCCGCCCGGAGCAGCCTCGCGACGGCTCTCCGAGCTATTGGAGGCGGGACGCGCCCTCGTCGACATGGCGACTCCTGTAATTGACGGATAGGAATCCTCTAATTTCTCTATCAGGACGCTAGCGGCGAGAAGGAATCTGTGTCTACCGTGTCGCGTGAGACCTCGATTACAGGATTCAAGTCCATTAAATGTCTGGATTTGGACTAGTGTGGCTCTGTGGAGGATGTGCCATGGTCAAGCGTGTGATTGCGCAGGCAGCGGACCCCGCCGACACCGGTGCGGCGCTGCTCGCGTCTCCGGTGCGCCGCGCCATCATCGAGTCGCTCGAGCGGTTCGCCGAGAGCGATCACACCGAGGACGGCGGCGCGCCCGTCGGTGGTATGACGGCCGCGCAGCTGGCCGAGGAACTCGGCGTGCACGTGACCACCGCACGGTTCCATCTCGACCAGCTCGAGCTCGCCGGGTTGGTGCTCTCCCACTTCACGACGGTGTTCGGGGTGGGTCGCCCGCGCAAGGTGTACGCGGTGGCCCCGGCGACGAACGAGCCCGACCGCACCGCGTCGCATCTGAAGCTGCTGGCCGGTCTGCTCTCCGCCTCGTTCAGCTCCGATCTCACTCCCGAGCAGGCGGGGGAGCAGTGGGTCCACGAACACCTGACACTCGACAAGACCGCACCCGCGAGCACGCCGGGCGCCTGGCTGACCAAGCTCGGCCTGCTCATCGACATGCTCCAGCGGTGGGGCTACACCCCAAACCTGACCACCACCGACGGCGGACGCTCCTGTCGCATCGACCTGGTCGACTGCCCGTTCATGGACCTAGCCCGCGCCAACCCCGATGTCGTCTGCGGCATCCACCGCGGGCTCCTCACCGGAGCGTTGGCGCAGATGGGCGAGAAGCAGGTGGAGGTCTCGCTCCAGCCATTCGTCGGTCCCAGCTTGTGTCACGCCCACGTCAGCACCCGCCACGCCTTCGAGTCCCCCATCGAGTCCCCCACCCAGGAGTTGCCCAATGAGTCTTGAGAGCCCCCTGCAACGCAGCCTGATCTCGGGGCGCCGGTTCTTCACCAAGGCTGAGGTGAGCCAGGACCAGCGCAGCCTGTTCAAGGAGGGCGGCCGGGAGGGTGACGTCTTCTACCGGGACCGGTGGAGTCACGACAAGGTGGTGCGCTCGACCCATGGGGTCAACTGCACGGGATCGTGCTCGTGGAAGGTCTACGTCAAGGACGGGATCATCACCTGGGAGGCCCAGCAGACCGACTATCCCAGCGCCGGCGCAGACCGACCCGAGTACGAGCCGCGCGGCTGCCCGCGAGGGGCGGCGTTCTCCTGGTACACCTACAGCCCTACACGAGTGCGCTACCCCTACGTCCGCGGCGTGCTCCTCGACATGTTCCGGGCAGCCAAGCAGCGCTACGGCGACCCGGTGGTCGCCTGGGGTTCGATCGTCCAGGACGAGGAGCAGGCGCGGGCGTACAAGAGGGCCCGGGGCAAGGGCGGACTCGTTCGGGCGAGCTGGGACGAGGTCGCCGAGATCGTCGCCGCCGCGCACGTCTACACGGTCAAGCGCTGGGGACCCGACCGGATCGCAGGCTTCAGCCCGATCCCCGCGATGTCACCGGTCTCCTACACCTCCGGCGCCAGGTTCCTCGAGCTCATCGGCGCCCCGATGCTGTCGTTCTACGACTGGTACGCCGACCTTCCGAACGCCTCGCCGCAGATGTTCGGCGACCAGACCGACGTCCCGGAGTCCGGTGACTGGTGGGATGCCGGCTACCTGTTCATGTGGGGCTCCAACGTCCCGATGACCCGCACCCCCGACGCGCACTGGATGACCGAGGCACGCTACCGCGGCCAGAAAGTCGTCGCCGTCGCACCCGACTACGCCGAGAACGTCAAGTTCGCCGACGAGTGGGTCAACCCCGCCCCCGGCACCGACGGCGCGCTGGCCATGGCGATGGGCCACGTGATCCTGAAGGAGTACTTCGTCGACTCCCTCCCGGCGTTCTTCGCCGACTACAACAAGCAGTACACCGACCTGCCCCACCTGGTCACGCTCGAACCCACTGCCGACGGCGCCTACCGGCCGGGGAAGTACCTCGTGGCCGGCGACATCGGCCACGTCGAGGGTGGCAGTGAGAACCAGATGTGGAAGCCGGCGGTCATGGACGCCGTGACGGGGGAGGTCCGGATCCCGCGCGGTGCGATCGGACACCGCTACGGCGACGAGGGCCTGGGCCAGTGGAACCTCGACCTAGGGGACATCGACCCCGCGCTGACCATGTATCCGACCGCGGAGGGCGGCCTCGAGGAGAGCGCGGTAGTCGAGCTGCCGCGGTTCGACGCTTCTGACGGCCAGGTCGTCCATGAGCGTCGCGGCGTCCCGGTGGCACGCGTCGGTGATCGGTTGGTGACGACGGTGCTCGACCTGCTGCTCGCGCAGTACGGCGTACATCGCGAAGGGCTCCCCGGCGAGTGGCCCGAGTCCTTCGACGACCCGTCGGTGCCTGCCACGCCGGCGTGGCAGGAGCAGCACACCGGCGTCCCCGCAGCCCAGGTCACGCGACTGGCGCGCGAATGGGCTCAGAACGCCATCGATACCGAGGGCCGCGGCATGATCCTGCTCGGCGCCGGGGTCAACCACTGGTTCCACTCCGACCAGATCTACCGCGCCATCCTGCTGCTGACCACGATCACCGGCACCCAGGGCCGCAACGGCGGCGGCTGGGCGCACTACGTCGGCCAGGAGAAGATCCGCCCCATCATGGGCTTCCAGCACATGGCGTTCGCCCTGGACTGGCACCGCCCGCCGCGGCACATGAACCAGACCGCGTACTGGTACGTCAACACCTCCCAGTACCGCTACGACACCTTCACCGCCGACGACCTCGACGCCGGCACCGGGATCTTCGCCGGCAAGACCGTCATGGACCTCCTGGCCCAGTCCGCCCGGCTCGGGTGGAGCCCGAGCTATCCCACCTTCGACCGCAGCAGCCTGCAGCTCGCCGACGACGCAGAGGCCGCCGGCATGGAAGCCCCCGCCTTCGTCGCCCAGGAGCTCAAGGAGGGCCGGCTCAAGTTCGCGGTCGAGGACCCCGAAGCGGCCGACAACCACCCCCGCGTACTGTCCCTGTGGCGCTCGAACCTGCTCGGCAGCTCGGCCAAGGGCAACGAGTACTTCCTGCGGCACCTGCTCGGCACGGACAGCTCCGCGACGGCCACGGAGGCCGAACCCGACCAGCGGCCAAGCACCGTCACGTGGGCCGACGAGGCGCCCGAGGGCAAACTCGACCTGCTGATGACCATCGACTTCAGGATGACCAGCAGCACCATCTTTAGCGACGTCGTCCTGCCCGCGGCCACCTGGTACGAGAAGCACGACCTCTCCACCACCGACATGCACCCGTTCGTGCACTCCTTCAACCCCGCCATCGCCCCGCCGTGGCAGACCAAGTCGGACTGGGACACCTGGAAGGTCATCGCCAAGAAGTTCTCCGAGCTCGCCGAGACCCACCTCGGCACCCGCAAGGACGTGGTCGCCAAGCCCCTGTGGCACGACACCCCGGAGGCGATGGCCACCGAGCACGGCGTCGTCAAGGACTGGCGGCTCGGCCCCGACCACCCCGACGGCTGCGAGCCCGTCCCGGGCAAGACGATGCCGGTCATCGCCGTCGCCGAACGCGACTACACCGCGATCTACGACAAGATGATCTCGATCGGGCCGCTGATGGAGAACGTCGGCATGCTCACCAAGGGCGTGGCCTACGACGTCAAGCGCGAGATCGATATCCTCCGCACCCGCAACGGCGTCACCCACGGCGGCGCCGGCGACGGCCAGCCCAAGGTCGAGACCGACGTACAGATGGCCGACGCCATCCTCCACCTCGCCGGTGTCTCCAACGGACACCTGGCCACCCAGGGGTTCAAGTTCCTCGAGAAGCGCACCGGCACCCAGCTGCACGACCTAGCCAGCGAGCACGAAGGCAAGCAGATCACCTTCGCCGACACCCAGGTCGCGCCCGTACCGGTCATCACCTCACCGGAGTGGTCCGGTTCGGAGTCGGGTGGACGCCGCTACAGCCCGTTCACGATCAACATCGAGCGCAAGAAGCCGTTTCACACCCTCACCGGTCGCCAGCAGTTCTACGTCGACCACGACTGGTTCCTCGGGATGGGGGAGATGCTCCCGGTCTACCGCCCACCGTTGAACATGACCCACCTGTTCGGGGAGCCCCCGATCGGCACGACCGGCGAACTCGGAGTCGCCGTGCGCTACCTGACACCCCACAACAAGTGGTCCATCCACTCCGAGTACCAGGACAACCTATTCATGCTGTCCCTCTCGCGGGGCGGCCAATCGGTGTGGATGTCGGACCGCGACGCAGCCAAGATCGGGGTGCGGGACAACGACTGGATCGAGATGGTCAACCGCAACGGCGTCGTCGCAGCACGGGCCATCGTCAGCCACCGGATGCCCGAGGGAACGGTCTACATGCACCACGCCCAGGACCGGCTCATCGACGTGCCGCTCACCGAGCGAGACGGCAAGCGCGGGGGCATCCACAACAGCCTCACCCGGGTGCTGATGAAGCCCAACCACATGGTCGGCGGCTACGCCCAGCTCGCGTACTTCTTCAACTACATCGGACCGATCGGCAACAACCGGGACGAAGTAACGACCATCCGCAAGCGCACGACGAAGGTGGAGTACTGACATGCGCGTGATGGCACAGATGGCCATGGTCATGAACCTCGACAAGTGCATCGGCTGCCACACCTGCTCGGTCACCTGCAAGCAGGCGTGGACCAACCGCACCGGCACCGAGTACGTCTGGTTCAACAACGTCGAGACCCGACCCGGCCTCGGCTACCCCCGCACCTACGAGGACCAGGAGACCTGGCAAGGCGGCTGGGTCCGCAAGCCCAACGGCCGGCTCGCACTCAAGGCTGGCGGCCGGGTCAAGAAGCTGCTCAACATCTTCTCCAACCCCAAGCTCCCCTCGATCAACGACTACTACGAGCCCTGGACCTACGACTACGAGACGCTGCTCAACTCACCCCAGTCCGACACCTTCCCCGTGGCGCGGCCCAAGTCATTGATCTCGGGGAAGGACATGAACGTCGAGTGGTCGGCCAACTGGGACGACGACCTCGGCGGATCCCAGGAACACGCCGCGCGTGACGTGATGCTCAAGGGCATCGAGGACAAGGTCAAACTCGAGTTCGAGCAGACGTTCATGTTCTACCTTCCGCGCATCTGCGAGCATTGCCTCAACCCCTCCTGTGCAGCCTCCTGCCCCTCGGGCGCGATCTACAAGCGCGCCGAGGACGGCATCGTCCTGGTCGACCAGGACCGCTGCCGAGGCTGGCGGATGTGCGTGTCCGGCTGCCCGTACAAGAAGGTCTACTTCAACCACAAGACCGGTAAGGCCGAGAAGTGCACCTTCTGCTACCCGCGCATCGAAGTCGGCATTCCCACCGTTTGCTCCGAGACCTGCGTCGGACGACTGCGTTACATCGGCCTGGTCCTTTATGACGCCGACAAGGTCCTCGAGGCCGCCTCGATCGAGGACGAGCACCAGCTCTACGACGCCCAGCGGGCCTGCTTCCTCGACCCGGAGGACCCCGACGTCCAGCGGGCGGCCAAGGCAGCCGGCATCCCCGGCGACTGGATCGAGGCCGCGAGGAGTTCCCCGGTCTGGGCGCTGATCAACAAGTACGAGGTGGCGCTGCCACTGCACCCGGAATACCGCACGATGCCAATGGTCTGGTACATCCCCCCGCTGTCACCGGTGGTCGACGTCATCAAGGAGACCGGGGAGGACGCGGAGGACCGCGGCAACCTCTTCGCCGCCATCGACGCTCTTCGGATCCCGGTGGAATACCTCGCCAACCTGTTCACCGCCGGTGACACCGTCCCGGTGGACCGGGTGCTGCGCAAGCTCGCGGCGATGCGTTCCTACATGCGAGATATCAACCTCGGCCGCGACCCCGACGACACCATCCCCCAGGCCGTCGGCATGACCGGCGAGTCGATGTACGAAATGTTCCGCCTGCTCGCGATCGCCAAGTACAACGAGCGCTACGTCATCCCTCCCGCCCACGCCGAGCAGGCCCACGCCCTCGAAGAGCTCGCGACCGAGTGCTCGGTCGACTTCGACGCCGCCGGCTCGTACTACGACCAAGCGCTGCTGGGCGAAGGAGCCGGCTACCCGACGCCCGTGGCGGTGGAGAACTTCCGGATGCTCCAGGACCGGCAGACCTCCGACACCAGCGACGAGCTCGTTGGCGGAGGCTCCAAGGCCGGCCGGGTGAACCTGCTCAACTGGGACGGTCGCGGCACCCCAACAGGGCTGTTCCCGCCACCCGCCGACAAGCAGAGTGGAGACCGCTGATGCCGCTGCTCTCACGCAAACGCGCACGCACCCGTCCCGCCGACTGTCAGGGCCTCTGGGCGGCGTGCTCCGTGCTCCTTGACTACCCCACGGCCGAGCTCATCGCTGACCTCGACACCATCGAGACCTTGGCGCCGGCCGAGGCAGGACTCGACCCGCTGCTGACCCACCTGCGAACCCGGGAGCTGCGCACGCTCCAGGAGGAGTACGTCGAGACGTTCGACCACACCCGCAAGTGCGCCCTCTACCTCACCTACTACGCCTACGGCGACACCCGACGCCGAGGCACCGCGCTCCTGGGCTTCAAACAGGCCTACCGCGCCGCCGGCATGCAGTGGGACGACGACAGCGGCGAGCTTCCCGACCACCTCTGCGCCGTCCTGCAGTTCGGCGCCACCGTCGACGCCGACGTCGCCTGGCGGCTGCTCAACGACCACCGCGCCGGCATCGAGATGCTCCGCATCGCCCTCGCCGGCTGGCGCAACCACGACGGATCCACCGGTTCCCCCTGGCACGCCGCGGTGCGCGCCGTTTGCGACAGCCTGCCCGAGCTCGCCGGCGACGAGGCCGACGCCGTCCGCCGCCTCATCGAGCAGGGCCCGCCCGCCGAAGAAGTCGGTCTCGGCGGTTACGGCGCCGACCCGGCCACCAGCTCTCTGGCCGGCCCCGCCCTGATCTCCGGATCGACGATCCCTGTAGGAGCCCCCCGATGAGCACCTTCTTGTGGGTCATCGTCCCGTACCTGTGCCTGACCACGTTCGTCGTCGGACACGTCTGGCGCTACCGCTACGACAAGTTCGGCTGGACCACGAGATCCTCACAGCTCTACGAGGACCGACTCCTCCGCCTCGGATCCCCACTGTTCCACTTCGGCATGCTCGGCGTCGTCGGCGGCCACATCATCGGGCTTCTCGTCCCGCGTTCGTGGACCGAGACAGTCGGCGTCGACGACCACCTCTACCACCTCGTCGCCGTCATCGGCGGCCTGATCGCTGGGCTGATGGCCCTGGCGGGGATGACCATCCTGATCTACCGGCGCCGCACCGTCGGCCCCGTCTTCAGTGCCACCACCCCCATGGACAAGGTCATGTACGCCTTCCTCGGCGCCGCCATCGTCCTGGGCATGTGGAACACCATCGCCGGGTCGATCTTTTCGCTTGGTGGTGAGTACAACTACCGCGAAGGCGTTTCCGTCTGGTACCGCTCCTTCCTCGCCTTCCAACCACAGCCCGACCTCATGGCCGACGCACCCATCGGCTTCCAGCTCCACGCCCTCGTCGCGTTCGGGCTCTTCGCACTCTGGCCCTTCACCCGCCTCGTGCACGTCTTCTCCGCGCCCGTCGGCTATCTCACCCGCCCTTACATCGTCTACCGGTCACGTGACGACCAGATGGGTAGCCGCCCGACCCGTCGCGGCTGGGACCGCGTGAGTTCCTGAGCGATGCAGCATCTGTCAGGCAAGGACGTCCACGACGTCGTCGTACGCCTACCCAAGACCTTGAGTCCCGACACCAGCGTGGATCAGGCACGGGCAGCCCTCCACGACGATCACGTGCACATGCTGCTAATCACCAACGACCAGGGGCTGTTGCTCGGCACCCTCGTGCGCGACGACCTTGCTGAACTCCCCCAGGGGCACGCACATGCGCTCGAACACGCAGTGCTAGAGAACCGAACGATCAGTCCCGATACCTCGGCCAGTGATGCGCTTCGACTGATGCAGACCCGAGCCGAGCGTCGGCGAGCCGTCATCGACCCTGACGGCCACCTTCTGGGGCTGCTCTGCCTCAAGCGCCGACGCGACGGGTTCTGCAGCGACGCCGACGTCCTCTCGCGAACGTCGACGACCCAGCAGAGTTGAGCGTCGGAGGACTGCCGAGCCGCATCGTGACGCCTCGGGGTGCACCTCGCGGTGGCGGCCCCTGCGCGCGAGAGCGCCAGACTCTCGCTGTGAAGCGGAGTCCGAGCTCTACGTGGAGAAGTGACTACAGGTCGTAGTAGAGCTCGAACTCGTGCGGGTGCGGGCGCAGCTGCACGGGCGCGATCTCGTTGGTGCGCTTGTAGTCGATCCACGTCTCGATCAGGTCGGGGGTGAAGACGTTGCCGACCGTGAGGAAGTCGTGGTCGCCCTCGAGGGCGTCGAGGACGGCGCCGAGCGAGGTCGGGACCTGGTCGATCTCGGCCATCTCGTCCGGCGGGAGCTCGTAGATGTCCTTGTCGATCGGGGCCGGCGGCTCGACCTTGTTCTTGATGCCGTCGACACCGGCGAGCATCAGCGCGGAGAAGGCGAGGTAGGGGTTCGCCGACGGGTCGGGGAACCGGCACTCGACGCGCTTGGCCTTCGGGTTCGAGCCCGTGATCGGGATGCGGACCGAGGCGGAGCGGTTGCGGCTGGAGTAGACGAGCGAGATCGGCGCCTCGAAGCCGGGCACCAGGCGGTGGTAGGAGTTCACCGACGGGTTGGTGAAGGCCAGCAGCGACGGGGCGTGCTTGAGGATGCCGCCGATGTACCACCGCGCGACGTCCGACAGGCCGCCGTACCCGGTCTCGTCGTAGAACAGCGGGTCGCCGTCCTTCCAGAGCGACTGGTGCACGTGCATGCCCGAGCCGTTGTCACCGAAGATCGGCTTCGGCATGAAGGTGACCGACTTGCCGGCCTCCCAGGCGGTGTTCTTGATGAGGTACTTGAACTTCATCACGTCGTCGGCGGCCTTGAGCAGCGTGTCGAACTTGTAGTTGATCTCGGCCTGGCCGGCGGTGCCGACCTCGTGGTGGGACCGCTCGACGAGCAGGCCGCAGGCCTCGAGGTTCTTGACCATCTCGTCGCGCAGGTCGCCGTAGTGGTCGTACGGCGCGACCGGGAAGTAGCCGCCCTTGAAGCGGGTCTTGTAGCCCCGGTTCTCGCCCTCCTTGCCCGAGTTCCACCAGCCCTCGACGGAGTCGATGTGGTAGTAGCCCTCGTTGGCCGTCGTGGAGTAGCGGACGTTGTCGAAGATGTAGAACTCCGCCTCGGGGGCGAAGAAGGCCGTGTCGGCGATGCCCGTGGTCGCCAGGTAGGCCAGCGCCTTGCGCGCGATGTTGCGCGGGTCGCGCGAGTAGGCCTCACCGGTGATCGGGTCGTGGATGAAGAAGCTCATGTTGAGCGTCTTGGCCGCGCGGAACGGGTCGACGAACGCCGTCGTCGGGTCCGGGAACAGCGCCATGTCCGACTCGTTGATCGCCTGGAAGCCCCGGATGGAGGAACCGTCGAAGGCGAGACCGCTGTCGAAGACGGACTGGTCGAACGACGAGACCGGGACGGTGAAGTGCTGCTCGATGCCGGGCAGGTCGACGAAGCGCACGTCGACCATCTCGACGCCCTCGTCCTTGATGTACTTGAGCAGCTCGTCGCTGTTCTGGAACATTCGTCCTCCTTGGCTGCACGCTCGGGCAGCCGTGACAGGGCCTGGTAACTGCGGGCCTGCGAACCACGGGCCGGGGCGACGTTGCACCCGGACACTGCTCGCAACGTATGCACGGGCAGTTTCTCGACCGTATCCGGTTTGTTTCCGGCATGTAACAGGTGGCCGGCGACTGGACCGGCGGGGGAGCGGCCTACGCTGGCGCCCGTGCCGACACCCGCGACCCTGCCCTACGAGACCGCGTCGTGGGGACGACGGGTGCTGGCGCTGCTGGTCGACTGGTTCGCCTGCACGGCGGTGGTGCTGCTCTTCGTGGGCCCGGACTCCTACTTCGGCACCGGCAGCTCCGACCAGTGGTGGACCCTCCTGGTGTTCGTGCTGGAGTCGGCTCTGCTGACGTGCACGGTCGGCGGATCCTTCGGCAAGGTCGCCACCCGGCTGCGCGTCGTCCGGGTCGAGGACGGGGGGCGGGTCGACCCTGCGCGCGCGCTGGCCCGCGCCGCCCTGGTGGCCCTGGTGATCCCCCCGCTGGTCTTCCGGCCGGACCGGCGCGGCCTCCACGACGTCGTGGCGGGGTCGGCGACCGTCACGCTGGACGTCCAAAGGGCCCAGGACCAACGGCCGTCCTGATGGCCCGAACGGGCCACGGTGCGGGGCGGCACCGCCGTCTAGCCTGAAGGCATGCGCTCCCTTGGTGCACGACGGGCTGCGGCAGCAACCGCCGTCCTGGTCGCCCTCTCCGGGCTGACCGCCTGCAACAGCGACGACTCGACAGCGACGGACACCGCCGACGAGCCCACGACCTCCGCCAGCTCGACCAGCGAGTCGCCCTCGGACGACTCCTCGTCACCGTCGGCCGGCGAGACCGTCGATCCCTCCGCGTTCATCGGCCAGGTCCTCGGGAGCCTCAGCGACGCCACCACGGCGCACCTGTCCATGACGACGACGGGCGGTCCGTCGCAGATGACCATGGAGGGCGACGTCGACTACTCGGCGAACCCGCCCGAGATGGACATGACGATGACGGATCCGTCGCAGCCCGACGCCGAGATCGGCTTCCGGCTCGTGGACGGCGTCATCTACATGCAGATGGCGCAGCTCGGCAACGGCAAGTGGCTCAAGATGGACCTCAACGGCAAGAACTCGCCGCTGGGCGGCGGCCTGATGGACCAGATGGACCCGGGCGCCGGACTGGAGGCGATGCAGGCCAACATCGACGACGTGACGTACGTCGGCGAGGAGGACGTCGACGGCGAGACCCTGCAGCACTACACGATGAAGGTGCGCAGCAAGGCGTTCATGGACCTCCAGGGCGACCTGGGGACCACCGGCGGTGCGAAGCTGCCGAGCCTGATCACCTACGACATCTGGACCGACGACGCCGGGATGATGCGCAAGACGGAGCTGGCCATGGGCGACCTCGGCAGCGTCACGGTCGAGATGTCCGACTGGGGCGAGCCCGTCGACATCTCCGCCCCGCCGGACTCCGACATCATGGACATGCCGGGCGCCGACATGATGGGTTCGTCGACCAGCTGACGTACCGACCCCGCGCCGCCCCACCGGTCCCGGACCTCGGCCGGGGTCAGGGGCGGTGCGGGGTTTGCGCGCGGCGGCGCGGGACATGCTGCGGTGACTCCACTCGGAAAGGGACTGCCATGACTCGCACGCTCGCCGCCCGCCGTACCCTCGCTGCCGCGGCGCTCGCGCCCCTGCTCACCGCCGGACTCGTCGCCTGTGGCTCCGACGACGGCTCCGCCTCGAAGGCCGACGACACCTCGTCGGTGGCGCCGGCCTCCTCGGAGCTGGAGCCCGGCGACGAGGTCGACCCCGACGAGTTCGTGAAGACGGTCACCGACGGTCTCGAGGCCAGCACGACCGCCCACCTGACGCTGACGGTGTCCGCGGGGTCGACCGGGACCATGAAGGCCGAGGGGGACGTCGACTACACGAGCTCGCCGCCGAGCATGGCGATGACGATGACGCTGCCGTCCGCCGCTGGCGGCGACATGGACGTGCGGATGGTCGACGGCCTGATGTACATGTCGCTGGGCCAGATGACCCAGGGCAAGTTCTGGAAGATCGACCCCTCCGACCCGAACGGCCCGATGGGTGCCCTCGGGATGGACAAGCTGATGGACCAGATGGACCCGGCCAAGGCGCTGCAGGCGATGGGCGACGGGATCTCGGAGGTCGAGTACGCCGGCGACGAGGACGACCTGCACCACTACACGCTGACGGTCGACATGAAGAAGATGCTGTCCTCGATGGGCAGCGGCCTGCCCCAGCAGGCGCAGGGGCAGCTGCCGGACTCGGTGACCTACGACCTGTGGCTCGACGACGAGAACCGCTTCTCGAAGATGGAGATGGACGACCTGCCCACCGGTGCGGAGACCGGCTCGATGGAGATGACGGTGTCCGACTGGGGCAAGGACGTCGACATCGAGGCGCCGCCGTCGTCCCAGGTCACCGAGATGCCGGACTTCGGGTCGATGGCGTCGCCCAGCGCCTGACGCTCCGGCGCGTCAGCGCCCGCGCATGTTCTGGCGCATGCCCTTCATGCTGGTCGGCACCGGGCCCTTGGGCAGCGGGATGTTGGAGCGGTTGGCGTCCAGGGCCTTGAGGCGGTTGAGGATGTCGGTCATCTCGGCGGGCTTGACCTGCCGGCCGAGCTTCTGCACGTGGCGCACCAGCTTGGGCAGCGGCACCTCGCCCTCGCCGTTGCCGCAGACCACCTCGTGGATCGGGGTGTCGGCCGCGACCCGTTCGTGCTTGCGGCGCTCGGAGGTCATCAGCTGCTTGAGCCGGTGCGGGTTGCCCTCGCCGACCAGCACGATGCCCGGGGGACCGACGACGCGGTGCACGACGTCCTGCTGCTTGTTGAAGGCGATCGCGGGGTCGGACTTCCAGCCCCGGCGCAGCATCCGGAGCGCCGCCGCGGCGGCGCCGGGCTGGCCCTCCATCTGGGAGTACGCCGCCTGCTGGGCGCGACGTCCGAAGACGATCATCGCCAGCAGCGTGCCGAGCAGGAGCGCGCCGACCACGGCGATCACGATGCCGAGCACCCCGTTGGTCGGGAGCAGCAGCCAGAAGACCGCGAAGCCGACCGCGGCACCGAGAAGGAACGACCCGAGCAGCCACAGCGACAGCCGCCGGTCGGACCGGCTGGCCATCCGGTAGGTCTCGACGAACTGCTTGGTCCGGCTCATCTTGTCCGGGTCGACCGGCTTGGGGTCCTTGGCCATCGTGTTCAGGTGCCTCGTCTGCTCGTGTGGGTCAGGGGGTCTCGGTAACCTCGACCACCGGGCGCTCGCCCGCGCGGGCGTCCATGGCCTGACGGTACAGCCGACCGGCTCGGTAGGACGAACGCACGAGCGGGCCGGACAGCACGCCGGAGAACCCGATCTGGTCGGCCTCGTCCTTGAGCTCGACGAACTCCTCGGGCTTGACCCACCGCTCGACGGGGTGGTGGCGCACCGAGGGGCGCAGGTACTGGGTGATCGTGACCAGCTCGCAGCCCGCGTCGTGCAGGTCGCGCAGCGCCTGCGAGACCTCCTCGCGGGTCTCGCCCATGCCCAGGATCAGGTTGGACTTGGTGACCAGCCCGAAGTCGCGGGCCGCGGTCAGCACCGCCAGGGACCGGTCGTAGCGGAACGCCGGCCGGATCCGCTTGAAGATCCGCGGCACCGTCTCCACGTTGTGGGCCAGCACCTCCGGCCGCGACTCGAAAACCTCGCGCAACAGGTCGGGCTTGCCGTTGAAGTCCGGGACCAGGTTCTCCACGCCCGTGTCCGGGTTCAGCTCGTGGATCGCGCGGACCGTCTCGGCGTACAGCCACGCCCCGCCGTCGGGCAGGTCGTCGCGTGCGACGCCGGTGATCGTGGCGTAGCGCAGGCCCATGGTCTGCACCGACTCGGCCACGCGGCGCGGCTCGTCGCGGTCCAGCGGCTGCGGCTTGCCGGTGTCGATCTGGCAGAAGTCGCAGCGCCGGGTGCACTGGTCGCCGCCGATGAGGAAGGTTGCCTCGCGGTCCTCCCAGCACTCGAAGATGTTGGGACAGCCGGCCTCCTGACAGACCGTGTGGAGCCCCTCGGACTTCACCAGGCCCTGCAGGTGCTTGTACTCCGGGCCCATCTTCGCCCGCGTCTTGATCCACTCCGGCTTGCGCTCGATCGGGGTCTCCGCGTTGCGCACCTCGAGCCGGAGCAGCTTGCGCCCCTCGGCCGAGACGTTGGGGTCGGCAGGTGCTTGCGTCACGTGGACCAACTGTACGCGGGACCACCAGCCTGCCCGCTGTCAGGCGGGTGCCGTCTGGCGGACCGGGAGTGCGGCAGCTGCCAGTCGCCATAGCGCCGACGGCTCAGCCTCGGTGGGCAGCTCGCGCCATGTCGCACCCCAGGGGTGCGGCCGTCTCATGGAGGGACGGTCTCCACACCTCGGACACAGGAGAAGGATCATGAAGAAGCTGCTCCGCCTGGCCCCCGCCCCCGTCGCCCTGGCAGCGCTCGGGCTCGCCCTGGTCGGCGGTGGGTCCGCTGTCGCGGGCTCGCTGATCACCAGCGCCCAGATCAAGGACCACACGATCAAGATGGTCGACCTGAACAACCACACGGTGCAGCAGCTCCAGGGCCAGACGGGCGACACCGGGCCGGCCGGCCCGCAGGGGCCGCAAGGACCCCAGGGCGACGCCGGTCCCGCCGGCACCGCCCGGGGGTGGGCGTTGCTCAAGCCGGACGGCACCGTGATGTACCACCACGGCACGTTCGACAACCTGGTCGTGACCCACCCGTCGACCGGCGTCTACTGCCTCGGCGCGGCCTCCGGGACGAGCATCGGCCTCGGCAACTACGACCCGGTGCTCGCCACCGCGCACGGGCAGGACTTCGCCAAGGTCGTCGCGACCGTGAACACCGAGTACGGCAGCACCTGCAACCCGTACGGCGGGCACGGCGTCTTCACGACCAACCTGGCCGGCACCGCGACGGACGCCTACGTCGTCGTCGCGCTGATGTGAGCGGCTCGCCGCCCGGAGGTCACGGTCTGACGAGCTCGATCCGCGGGTGCCGCGCGGGGTCGGGTCGCGGCTCGTAGTCCGGCGTGGCGTCGTACGGCGTCCAGGCGAGGTAGTGGCGCAGGTGCTGCTCCACCAGCGGCACGACCGACTCCACCGTCACGTCGCGGCCGAGCTCGCGGCTCAGGGAGGTGACGCCGGCGTCCGCGATCCCGCAGGGGACGAACCGGTCGTACCAGCCGAGGTCGACGTCGCAGTTGAGCGCGAAGCCGTGCATCGTGACGCCGCGGCTGACCCGGATGCCGAGGGCGGCGATCTTGCGCTCGGGCCCGCGGTCGTCGGCCCGGAGCCACACGCCGCTGCGGCCCGGCACGCGAGCGGTCACCACGCCGAGGTCGGCGCACACCCGGATCAGCGCCTCCTCGACGCGACGCACGTAGTCGACCACCTTGACGTGGTCGGGGAGCGTGACGATGGGGTAGCCGACCAGCTGCCCCGGCCCGTGGAACGTGATCTTGCCGCCGCGGTCGACGTCGATGACGTCGGCACCGCCCGGGTCCAGGGGACGCTCGTGCGGTTCGGTGCGCTTGCCGGCCGTGAAGACCGGCGGGTGCTCCAGCAGCAGCACGGTGTCGTCCTGCTCGCCGCCGGCCACCCGCCCGTGGACCTCGCGCTGGAGCTCCCACGCCGCGAGGTAGTCGACAAGACCGGCCTGCTCGAACTTCACGCGCCCGAGCCTACTGCGGCGTCGAGGAACGTCGGCTCGACGGCCTGTGGAGGAGCGCACCCGCAGCAGCCGAAACGGGTAGGAGCCGGTCGTGCTCCCGCTGCTGCTCCCCGCCGTGCTCGCCCTCGGTCCGACGCCTGCCGCGGTCCTGCACGCGTGGGACGAGCAGCGCTCGGCGGCGTGGGCGGACGGCGACGTCGCGGAGCTGCGCTCGCTCTACGCGCCCGGCTCGCGGGCGGGCCGCGCCA
>ERZ724513.32-NODE-32-length-49857-cov-18.712863_pt1 | contig 49857 bp, 48 predicted proteins | sample MGYA00376046_ERZ724513 | MGnify/ENA primary metagenome ERZ724513 (study PRJEB28724, sample SAMN07190883) | activated sludge metagenome | isolation source: activated sludge of sewage treatment plant in Hong Hong | place: Hong Kong | collected 2016-03-17 ...
AAGATATCCGCTTCCTGAACGGCAAAGAGACCTCGCTGAAAGACGGCGATGAAGTGTCGATCGTTCCCGCGATCGCCGGAGGATAACCATGACCAGCTTACGATTCCATATTCGTTTTCCTGAGAATAAGATCAAAGAGCCCATCATTTATCAAATCGGCCACGAGTTCAGAGTGGTGACCAATGTGCGCCGTGCCGATGTGCGCGAGACCACAGGATGGATGGACCTTGAACTCACCGGCGAAACGGAAGAGATCGAACGAGCCGTCGACGGCATACGGACCAAAGGCTGCGTCGTCGACCCGATTGAATTGAACGTGGTGGAATAGCAATGGGTGAAGCGCACCGCATGAAGCGTATCTCACCTGAGAATCAAACCGCTTCACGTTTCACGAACGACGAGAGACGAGTCGAATGGAATTGACCGATCAGCAAATACAACGTTATAGCCGTCACATCATCCTCAACGAAGTCGGCGGTAAAGGACAACTGAAACTGTCCAAGGCCAAGGTCCTGCTCATCGGCGCCGGCGGCCTTGGGTCACCTGCGGCCTTGTACCTGGCGGCGGCTGGAATCGGCACCCTCGGCCTAGTGGATGGCGACGTCGTCGATCTCTCCAATCTCCAACGGCAAATTTTGCATTCCACGGCGACCATCGGCGTACCGAAGGTCGAGTCAGGACGTCGCATGCTGTCGGCCATCAACCCCGACATCACCATCAAGACCTATCAACTGAACGTCGATACCGAAAATATCCTCGGCCTTATCTCCGACTACGACATCGTGCTGGACGGATCGGACAATTTCACCACGCGGTTTCTGGTGAATGATGCGTGCTTCTTCGCCAAGAAAACCCTCATTTCGGCCAGCATGTTCCGATTCGAAGGCCAACTTACGAGCATCAAGCCCCATGCCGGATTCCCCTGCTACCGCTGCCTCTATCCCGAGCCGCCTCCGGCCGGTCTGGTCCCGAACTGCCAGGAAGCCGGTGTGTTGGGCGTGCTGGCCGGCACCATGGGTATTCTCCAGGCCTCGGAAGCCATCAAGGAAATTCTCGGCATCGGCGAAACGATCGCAGATAAACTGGTGATCTACGATGCCTTGGAAATGAAATTCCGCAAGGTCTCCCGCCCGAAAGATCCGCGTTGCCCCCTGTGCAGTGCCACTCCGACAATTAAGGATCTGGGCGGAGATTACAGCGTCGCCTGCACCATCTGACATGCCAGACCTGTCGATTCCGCAGCACATCCTGGATCAAATCGTCGCGCATGCGCGCGAGCTCGCCCCGTTTGAATGCTGCGGCCTACTGGCCGGCAAGGACAAAATGGTGACGCACCTCTATCGCATCACCAACATTGTGGCCGTGGAGGGTGCGCAAAATCTCTCCACCTTCGACGACGACAAGATTGCGCATCTCGAACGACTCTCTCCAGAGGAACGGGCCGAGATCGCCTTCGTGATGGATATGGGAGACTTTTCCGCGGCGAAGAAAGACATCCGCAAGAACGGGCTCGACCTTCAAGCCGTCTACCATTCACACCCGAAGGACCCGGCCAGACCGTCACAGACCGATATCAAAATTGCGACTGATTACGAAGAAATCTGGCAACGCATCAATCTGCCGGTTCCAGCGTATCTCCTCGTCTCGCTGATGCACTCCCCTGCCGCAGACATCCGCACTTATTGGATCACCGGCGGCCAAGTACGTCCCGCCGACATCCATATCAGTTAGCGGTCGCGGCTGTAACTATTCTGCCTCTTCCCCTACCAATCGCTCCGTAACGATGCCATAATCCGGCTTTGCCTGTGTCATCGAAGGGAGCATTCGATGCGATTCATACTGATCTTCATCGCTTGTATCTTGTCCATCACCGGCCTGGTGATGCCTCACCAGAGCGGGGCTGCCGAAAAAAGTTACTACAGTCCGATCATCAATGTGGATGTTGAAAACAGCCGCATTCTGATTTCGACTCTCGGAGCTGTGTTCTGGGTGGACGTGCCAGAGGAAGCCCGCCAGCATATCGAAAAACTGCCGCAGTCCGGACTCGTGGACATTGTGGTGGAAACACGTGAGGGGCAACCACCGATGCTGAAGACCTGGAAGGTGAAATCCGGCGAATCGACCTGCCTGTATTTCGACGGAAAAGTCTGCAAGTAAGCCGGCCGACACCAGCCATCAGCCGTTTGCATCACGTCTGCGGAACGCGCCAGACGGAGGATCGGTACGTCGATGCCCTGGGAGTTCCCAGGCTTCAGCCACTCCTCAGATGAAGTACCTGACTCGTTCGGCAACGAATATCGGAAGGACATGGTCAGTCGCAGCACCGACACCGCAACGGTACGGCACAGTCGCTGAAGACCTCAGGGGGCAGACTTCTCAGAAAGCGGCAGGGCTTCCCGCCACAGCCGGACGATCCGCGCAGATATCAGTGATACGGAGTGACGCGGAGGAACGAACGCTTACTCCGAGCTTCCCAACATATCGTCGACCAGGGGGCGATTGATATCCGTGCACCCCATGCAAATGGTATCGAACAACGCCTCGTGATCGGACACGAAATTACGCTGATCAACCAGATGTTCGACAAAGACCTGCTCATAACAAACGTCGCATAACATCATCAGCCCACGCGACACGGACACGGTTTTCCGGCCTGTACTTCCCGCCATGACGAACTCCCTTTATCTATCAGCTCTCAGTGCTCGCCGTCGCGCTACACCGATCCCTTTTGCCTCGCGATCCAGAAATCTTCAGGCTCCAGATCCACCCCGCACACCGCACACTCATAAATCGACTGCCCTTCGGGCAGCCGGATTTCCGTCCGATCGATCCGTCCTCGACAGACATGATAGAAATGCCCTCGCGCATCCTCATTGTCGAGCGGATCACTCTCGTAAATCAGCACCATAGTATCCTCGTCGCTCCTTCGTATCCGGTCATCACACGTCGTCGTATCTCGTCCCTCGTATCTCGCAGCAATAACTCAGAGTATGTTTCGGATATCTTCGATCCCCAGCGAGATGCGTTTCACGAACCACGCTTCACGGTATCGCCTGCCCATAGTCGTCGGGATACTCAAAATGGCCGTCCAGCAAGGCCGCAGCGACGCGAATGAGCGAGGCGTACCCTTGCGGTACGTTGAGCTCGTTCGCGAAGCGAGAACGACGCTGGCGGACATTTTCAGCATCCTGTTTAAATTTTAAATTGGGCTTCATAGAGACCCGCATACACCCCGCCCCGTTTCATGAGCGCCTCATGGTTGCCTTCCTCCACGATCGTCCCATGTTCCACCACGATAATGCGGTCTACATCATGTAACGTCGCCAGGCGGTGCGCGATGATGAAGGTGGTGCGTCCCTTCGTCAGATCGTTCAGCGCTTCGCGGATCTTGACCTCGGTCTCGGTGTCGATATTGGACGTCGCCTCATCGAAAATCACGATCGGCGGATCTTTCAGCAGCACACGCGCGATCGAGACCCGCTGCTTCTGCCCCACCGACAATTTGACCCCCCGCTCCCCAATCCAGGTATCATACCCATCCGGGAGACGGGAGATAAAGTCGTGGGCCCTGGCCGCCCGAGCGGCCGCTTCGACCCGTTCCTGTCCGGCCGACAGATCACTGTAGACGATATTCTGTCGCACGGTGCCGTTGAAGAGAAACGGTTCCTGCTGAACCAGGCCGATCTGCCCTCTCAGAAACGCCACCGGCAGATCCCGCACGTCGTATCCATCAACCAACACCGCTCCGCTTCGCACATCGTAAAACCGCATCAGAAGCTTCAATAACGACGTTTTGCCCGCTCCGCTTGGGCCGACAAGGGCGATCCGTTCCCCAGGCCTGACGATCAGATTCACGTTGGATAACACCAGTCCGTCCTGCCGATATCCAAATTGCACCTGACGATATTCCACTGCACCGTTCAACCGTTCAACAGGCCGTACGGCGCCGGGGCGGTCTTCCACTTCCGCCTTGGTGTCGAGAATCTCGAACACACGCTCGCTGGCTGCCAGCGCATGTTGCAGCATGTGGTTCAAGGAGTGAATCTCATTGATCGGCGTGTAGAAGAGCCCGAGATAGGACAAAAACATGACGAGTTGGCCGACGGTCAGATTCCCGGCCATCACCTCCTCCGCGCCATACCAGAGAATGAGAACCGTGCCCGTGCTTCCCACGAACACCATCCCGGGCCAGTACCAGGACCACAGGAGCATGGCGCGTAAGCTGTTCTGGCTGTAGGCTTGGCTCAAGGTCTCGAATCGTTGCCGTTCATACGCATGCTGATTAAACCCGATCGTTTCCTTGATACCCGACAGCGCATCCTGGAGATAGGCGTTGAGATCGGCGACACTCTTGCGGATCTCCGCGTAATACTTGTGTACCCGCTTCGTGAACCAGGCCGCGCAGACGATCAGGACCGGAATCGGTAACAGGGACAGCAGCGCCAATTTCCAATTCAAGATGAACATCATCATCGTGATCCCGACCAGGGTCAGAGAAGCGGTCAACAACCCTTCGAGCCCGTCGACGAAGATCCGCTCGACATGCTCGGTATCACCGGTCACTCGGGTCATGATCTCGCCGGTCGATCGATTCTCGAAATAACTCAGCGAGAGACGCTGCAGCGCGCCGAACACCTGCACACGCAGGGTGTGGACGGCTTTCTGCTCCAGCAGGTTGTTGAACCGGACCCGCATGGAACTCATGATATTTCGCAGAACATACGAGCCCATCAAGGCGCTCAAGACCCAAAGGAGCATCTCAGGCCGTTTGGCCTGAATCACGTCGTCGATGATGATTTTTACGAGGTACGGAGGCACCAGTTCCAGCGCCGTGGCGAGACCTGCGCAGACGAAGGTCACCACCGCCAACATCCGGAACGGTTTCAGGTAGGAGAGAACGCGTAGGAGCGAGTTCACAACGACTCGGCGATCCGGGTCGGATCAAATGGCACTGGCCGGTTCCTTTTGCCAATACTTCTGAAACTCATCCATTTGCGTCAGCGTGGAGAAATCGGTCATGCGATCGATGAACAACTTGCCGATGAGATGGTCGAGTTCATGTTGAATGCAGACGGCATATAAGCCGCTGGCCTCAAAATCGAAGGGTTTGGCGTTCCGATCGAGCCCGGTCACCCGAACCGTCGAAGGTCGCGTCACCTTGCCCCGCAACCCATCGACACTGAGACAGCCTTCCCATCCCTCAACCTGTTCAGGTCCGTAAAATTGGATGGTCGGATTGATAAGCACCGTCTTGGGAAACCCACCCTCGCCGGAGCAATCCATGACGACCAGTTGCTGGGAGCGTCCCACCTGGGGAGCGGCAAGCCCGATACCCGGTTCGTCATACATGGTTTCAAACATGTCATCGATAAGTTGTTGGAACGCGGCCTTTTTGATTTCGCCCGGGCTGACAGGCAACGCCTTCTGCCGGAGGATTGGATTACCAAGTTTGCTGATCGCCAAAATCGCCATGCTGCACCCTTTATATCTGTACCGTATCACGCGACGAGGAGGCCGCGTCACCGCTCTTCAATATCTACCTACCACGGCATTTTGCCGCTGCGCAACCGTCGTCTCTCCCCGCGACACTATCCGTCCTGTTTCCGGCTCCGGGGCTCGGGAAGTTCGAACGTGTCCTTCGCCTGATTCCACCATTCCACCCATTCCTGCGCCCACGTCTGGCGATCCTGCTTGTTGGAGGCGTCCCAGTCGTGGAACTCCGCCTCATGCCGGGTCAAGGTCCACAACGACTGGACGGCTGACATCGCGACGAACTTCTCTTCATCCCCCAACAGGTCGATCAGTGGCTGGATCACCTCTTTTCGTCGCACATATCGCGCTTCGAAGGCCGCCGCCTTGCGGATCACCGAATTCGGGTCCTTGGCCATGGCCTCGATGGCCGGGGGCGCCTGTTGAGGATCGAGCCGCACCGCGACTCGCAGCGCATGCTCACGGATGCGTGGAAGTTCGGTCCCTAATTTGGCTGCTTCTAACAACGCCGGCACCGCCCCAGGAGCCTTGATCATCGACATGGTTTCGATGGCATTGTACCGGACACGGGGACCCGGCATCGTCAGCGCCTTGGTCAACACCGGTAAGACCGACTCTCCCAGATGGACGAACTCTCCCATGGCCCAAAACTCTTGCTTCCCTTCGAGCAAAGGCAACAAAGTCTCCGCACGTTGAAGCTCTTCCGGAGTCAGCGCCTTCGTGTTCGGCGTCACCGAGACATCCGGGACCAGTTCCGACTTCGGCGGGGCTTCATAGGGCATCTGGACCGGCCACACGGTGGCCTCAGACCACGCCTGCACCGGCGCCATGCCGACCAGACTCAGCACCCCCACGCTCCAGATCACCCATCGACTGCCCATCCTCTGCCATGCTCCTGTCATCATGCGATCCTTCTCCAACCAACGCCGTTAATATTGTTCCGATGATGTTCGGGCGGCATCACCCGGTCGTTCCTTCGATGCACATCTCTCGCGTCACACATCGGTATCGTGGAAGATTAACAGGAGTCTCCAGAAAATCGCTACTCCCGGCTTCAATCGCAGCATGAGGGAGAAGGTGGCGCGAGGTGTGTAGACTCACCAGGGGAAGGGCGGAGCAAGCGGGAGAGGATGAAACCAGGTGAGGCTCCCATAAAGGCCGACGGCAGCCTCTGCCTCAGTGCGGCACCGTTGGCATTCGACGATCCCAACCACCCACCGCCAGGGCGACCGTTATTTCACTTCCTGGCCTTTCACCAGCACCGCCCCTTTGGTGACAATACGCTGGCCGGACGTCACACCCTCAAGAACACGAACCTGCCCGCCGGACACGTTGGAGACCACCACCTCGCGTTTCACATAGCGATCGGGGGCTTCTACCAGGTACACGAAATGTTTCCCGTCGATCTCGACGACCGCCTCTTTAGGAATCGCTAGGAACGGGGTGGCATCGCCGATATCCAGCCTCAGCCGGGCAAACATTTCAGGCTTCAAGCGTTGATCCCGGTTATCGACCCACGCGCGCACCTTGATCGTCCGCGTGTTCGGATCAACCACATCACCGATCGACGCCACCACCGACGCAAAATCCGTCCCCGGGTAGGCCTCCACGTTGATGCGTCCGACCTGGCTCACCTTCACCAGCGCCAAATCCCGCTCATACACATCGGCCACGACTTGCAGCCGGTCCAAATCCGCGACGGTGAACAAGACCTGGGCAGGGTCGCCGCCCACGGACTGCCCCGGGGTCACCGCCCGTTCGACGACGGTTCCGGCCAGCGGACTTTTCATGTCGAAGCGAGACGTGATGCGCTGCTGCGCGAGCGGTTTCTCCAACTCAGAGGCCGGGATCCGCAAGGACAGCAATCGCTCCTTGGCGCGACGAAACTCTGCGCGGGCCTTGATCAAATCGTTTTCAGCCTGTTTGAGATCCTTCAAGGCCAGAGCTTTGGTGGCATACAACTCCTTGGCCAACTCCTGGGCACGAGTGGAATACTCCAGCTCCGACGCTTCCTTCACAAACTCAGAATAGGCGGCCGTAATATCGGAACTGTCGATCACGAGCAAGGTCGCGCCCGCCTCCACCCGATCCCCCAACTTTGCCCGCACTTCTACCACCCGGCCTTGTAAGGGGGAAGAGATCTTCGAGTACCGGTCTTCACCATAAGCGATCTTCCCGACCAGCACTAACTCGGGCTGCACCGGCTTGAAGTCGACCACGGCTGTTTCGATTTGCCCCGCGGATGACACGACCGGCTGCGAGGCGACCGGTTCAGCCGGTGACGCGGCCGGAGCGGAAGCCGGCTCCTGCTTCTGGCTGCACGCGCACAGGAACAGCACCAGCGCCGCCCCTGCGACCTGTCTCGCACCGGACCTCATGAGGTAATCTCCTGCCCGACGGAACTCTCCAATTGAAACAGATTGCGTTGATAGGAGAAGAGCGCTTCGATGAAGTTCTGTTGAATGGTGCGGGACGTCCGGGCCGCATCGAGCAGATCGAGAATGGTGGCCCCGCCCCGTTCATAGGCTCGTTCGACAATGGTGAACGTCGACCGGGCATCCTCCAATACGCCGGCCAAGTAGGCTTCCACCAGACGGCGGCTCTGCAGAAGGTTTTGATACGCTACATCCACCTGATTCTCGACTTGGTTGACCGTGCGATCCAACTCTGCCTGAGCAGATTGCACACCGACTTCGGCCTGCACGATCCCGCCCTGATTGCGATTGAACAACGGCAACGGTACGCCCAAATTCAAGATTCCCATCTGCTGGTTGTCTGGTCCCTGCGGCCCTTGTATGGCATAACCGGCGCCAATGGTCACATCGGGGATCCTCAACGCCTTGGCCAATTTCAAATCCGCCTCGCGCTGAGACAGCGACGCTCGGCGACTCCTGATATCAGGCCGCACCTCCAACGCCACAGAACGCAGCTTCCCCATGTCAGGATCGACTCGCCGATAATCCATCTCTGTCGTCAGTTCCAGTTTCGAGGCGGGCGAGAGACGCAGCAACTGGCGCAAGTCCGCCCGTGCGGACTCCCCCTCCTGAATCGATTCGATCACCTGCGATTGAAAATCCACCACTTGCAACCTGATCCGGATGAGATCGACCTCGGCGATATAGCCCTTCTTGAACCGAATCGTATTGACGTCCAGAATCCTCGCAAAACGGTCGCGATTTTCCTCCGCCAGCGCAAGCCGACGTTGCGCCACCAACACGCGATAGTAGGCATCCTTGATGGTGAAACCCAGTTGCCTGACCGCGTCCTCGAAATCCGCCTCCGCCGACTGGACGCCGAACCCGGCGCTTTCGATGCGATACCCGCGCTTGCCGGCCAATTCAAACAGCTGCTGCACCTGCATCGTGAGACCGCCGGTTTTGGCCAGCGTATTGCCCTGAGTAAAGGACGCGACGTTACCGATTTGCGCCACCGGATTGGGGAACAGGCGCGCCGTGATCTGCTGCCCCTTACTGAACTCGATGCCATACTTGGCAATGAGCAGGTCTAAGTTCTGCTTGAGAAAGAGGGCCATCGCCTCGGAGAGATTCAGGCGGACCACCGGAGGGGCAAACGGAACAGCCGAGACGCCAGGAGAATCGGCGGCCTGAACCCATCCGCCGGCAAGTGTGGAGACGCCCAGCATGGCGAGTGCCAAACCGAAGCGAATCCCCCGAACTATGGCACCACGGCACAGTCTGGAGCGAGCTTGGTCATGGCGCATGTCGTTCCGCATTGTGGGGAAATATCGACCAACTGAGGACAGGACGCGCATTATACTGATTTCGTGACACATTTGAAACAATCTTGGGCGCATCGGCTCACTGCATTTTGAGTTCCGTCCAGGCCCGATCATACAACCGAATGCCCTTCCCCACATCGCGCATCCATTCCAGACGAGCCAACTGATCCATCGGCGGATAGATGGCGGGATTCGCCCGCACGGCCGGACTGACCAATTCACGAGCGGATCGGGAAGCGGACGCAAATCGCAGGCGTTCCGATGTGCGTGCAGCCACCTCCGGCTCCATGAGGTACTCGATAAAACGCATGGCGAGCGCTTTCTGCGGTGCAGACTTCAGCACGACCAGACAATCGGCCCAGACAGTCGCCCCTTCCTTCGGCACCACGTAGCGAATGGATGGACGTTCTGCCATGGCACGCGCCACCTGCCCGCCCCAACCATGGGCGAGGATCACCTCTCCCGACGCCAACAATTGATCGTAGTGATCGCTGGTGTAGGTCTTCACCAGCGGCTTTTGTTGCAGCAACCGTTCCTTCGCCGCCTCGATCACCACCGGATCAGTGCTGTTCATCGATTGCCCCATGGAACGCAGCACTGCGCCGAAGACCTCCCGCTGGTCATTCAGCATACTGATAAGCCCTTTGTAGCGAGCATCCCATAAGATCGACCAGCTGTCCGGCACTGTGGAGATCACGGCGGAATCGTAGCCGATCCCCACCGTGCCCCATAGATACGGCACTGAAAACCGCCGCTCCGGATCAAACGGCAACGCCTGGAGGTGTGGCTCCAGGAGCGAGGCGTTGGGCATGCCCGTGGTGTCCAACTCCTGCAGCAGCCCCTGCTGAATCATGATCGCCACCATGAAATCCGATGGGACCGCTACATCGTAGCCGGTGGCGCCGCTTTGAAGCTTGGCCAACAACTCTTCATTGCTGCTGAAGGTGTCGATGACGACCTTCACCTGCTCCCGTCGTTCAAACTCCGCGATGAGGTCAGGTCCGACATAGTCCGACCAGGTAAAGTAGTGCAGGACCGGTCTCGCTTCGCCGGACTCGCCCCCCACACCTTGGCCACAGCCCAACAGCTGGCCGACCAGGACCAGAAGTCCCATGCCGCTGAAGACACGCCGGAGCCACATCACCACTCACACCTCGCGGCGCTGCAGATGGAGCGAGAGAGCCACGCATCCCATCGAGACCAGCAACAACAACGCCGACAACGCGTTGATTTCTGGCGTCACGCCGGACTTGATCATCGAATAGACCTTCAGGGGCAAGGTGGTCGCGCCGGGACCCGCCGTAAAAAAGGTGACGAGAAAGTCATCGAGTGACACGGTGAAGGCCACCAGAACTGCCCCCCAGATGGCCGGGCGCAGGAGCGGAAACGTGACGTATCGGAAAATCTGCCAGGCATCGGCGCCCAGATCTGCCGCGGCCTCGCGCAAGGCCGGATCGAGTTTGCGCAACCGCGTCCGGATCATGATCGTCACCAGCGGAATGTTGAACACGATGTGCCCCCAAATAACGGTGGTGATCCCGAGGGGCATCTTGACCATCACAAAGAGCAGCATCAACGCCACACCCATCATCACCTCAGGAATCACGAGGGGCAACACCAGAGAGCCCTCGAGGAGCTGTTGACGACGGCGCGGCATGCCCTCCATCCCGACTGCCAACAGACCGCCCAAGCCGGTCGCGCCGATGGTCGACACCACGGCGATCACCAGACTGTTGGCCGTCGCCTCAAGCAGCGCCTCATCGTGCAGAAGGGCGGCATACCACTTCAGCGTCGTTCCCCGCCAGGCCATGGAAAGATGGGCGGCATTAAATGAGTAGAGCACGAGGATCAGGATGGGTCCGTACAGAAAAAGGATGGCCAGCAGACTAACCGCATGTAATCCCATCGCGTTGCGCCTCATCACCCCTCCACCGGACCGGCCGATCGGTCGGAGTAGCGGTAGTACAACAGAACCGCAGCCATGACGACCGCCATCAAAACAAACGACACGGCGGAGCCCAACGGCCAGTCGCGCACCACGAGATACTCGTGTTGAATGAGATTGCCGATCATCATGCTGCGCGCCCCGCCCAGCAGGTCCGGCGTGATAAACGAACCGATGGACGGAATGAACACCAGCACGCATCCCCCGACGATGCCGGGCATCGTCAACGGCACCACCACTCGTGAGAACACGGCCCAGCGGGACGCATAGAGATCCCACGCAGCTTCCACCAGAACCGGATCCAATCTCTCGACCGCCACATACAGGGGCAGCACCATAAACGGCAGGTACCCGTAGACCAGTCCGATCACGACTGCCGTCGGCGTATAGAGCAACTCCAGCGGAGCCGTAACAAGCCCCAGAGACAGCAAGACGCTATTGATCAGACCGTCATGCCGCAGGAGGATCATCCAGGCATAGGTGCGCACGAGAAAGTTCGTCCAGAACGGCAACATCACCAGGAGCAGCAGCACCGGTTGCCAGCGGGCCGGACTCCTGGCAATCACGTAGGCTAGTGGAAACCCCAGCACGAAACAGCCAGCCGTGGTGAGCGACGCATACCAGAGCGACTGCGCCACAATCTTGCCGTAGAGCGGATGCAGGAGATCGCCATAATTCGCCGTGGTGAACTCCCACACGATGCCGCCATACGTGCCGCGCGACGCAAAACTGATGGCAAAGACCAACCCGAGCGGAACGAGAAAAAACAGGGCCATCCAGACCAAACCTGGAGCGGCCAGCCAACAGGAATGACATGAACTTCGCGGCTTCGAGGAAGGCATTCGAGCGTCGTGTGTCTGCATGCTCACTCGAAGAACAATTGCCCGTCGGAGGAGTGCCACTGGAGGAAAATGCCTTCCCCCAACGTGAAGGTGGGTGTCGCCGTTCCGCTCGTCCTCGCCTCCCAGAGGCTCTCGCGGCCGACTCGCACCAGATACTTCGTATCACTTCCCGCAAAGAGAATCTTTTCAACGCGACCGGATAGCATGGGACCGGGAGAAGGCGGCCGCTCAACGGACATGCGGAGGACTTCGGGGCGAAGCGACAACGTGGCGAGGCGACCCACCGGTTCCCCATCCTGAACACGCAACGCAAACGGGGGCAGTTCGGTCTCGGAGGGATGAAAGAGCCGCTCCTCACCCACGCGCTCTCCCAATCGGCCGGGCAACTCGTTCGACACCCCCAGAAAACGCGAGACAAACAGGCTCCTGGGCTTCGCATACACCTCGCGCGGACTACCCACCTGCCACATGCGCCCTTGATGCATGACCGCGATACGATCCGACATCATCATGGCTTCCTCCTGATGATGTGTGACGCAGATGCAGGTCAGCCCGGCCTGTTCCTGGATGGATTTCAGCTCGACTTGCATCGCCTGGCGGAGCTGCTGATCCAACGCCGCCAGCGGCTCGTCGAGCAACACGACCGCCGGTTTGTTGACCAGCGCCCTGGCGAGCGCTACCCGCTGTTGTTCACCTCCCGACAATTGCCCGGGCATGCGCGCTTCCTTACCGAGCAGCTTGACCATGGTAAGCGCCTGCCGGACCTGTTCTTCAATCTGCTTCACGGGCATCCGTCGCATCTTCAAACCGAACGCCACATTGTCCATGACGGTGAGATGAGGAAACAGCGCGTAGGACTGAAACACGAGGTTGACCGGCCGGCGGTTAGGTGGGACTCCCAACATGGACCGTCCGTCGATCCGCAGGTCGCCTTCGTCGGGGTCTTCGAACCCAGCCAACATGCGCAGTATCGACGTTTTCCCCGCGCCGCTGGGGCCCAGGATGGAAAAGAATTCGCCTCGGCGCACCTCGAAACTGACCCGATCCACGGCCGTGACCGCCCCGTGGCGGCGCACGATCCCGTGCATCTCAATGGTCGGCGGTGCGGAAGAACGAGCTGGAGTGGGCGCGATGACGGGAGGGATGGAAAAGTTGGGCATCGAAGGCAGAATTCACACCGTCGCGTCGACGGTCACGGCTTACTGCTCAACGCCGACTTTGGAACTCACGTCGCGCAGGTGTTTTCGCACTCGCACGCGATGTTCGTGTTTCCGCAAGAGTTCGCGCCGGATCACGTCGCGGTCTTCCGCCACGATCCGCACGAGCCGGTCGTTGTCCTCGGCATGATTTCTGACGAGTTCCGACAAGCGCTGCACCTGTCGCTCCAATCGCTCGAGTCGCCACACCATTTCCATCATCGGATTGGCCGCCTCGATCGCAGGTTTCATGACCACCGGACGGGCATTTTGCTTCTTCATGTCCGCTCCTTCATCGTGAGCCCGACCTGAAGTCGGGGTTGCGCGTTGAATCGTAGTATCGACCGAGATCGAGTTGAAGTCAATCATTCTGCATCCTTTCTATTCCTCGTTGGTCCTGCTACAATCGGTCACGCTATGGCGAAAATCTTCACGATGGTCCTGGCAGGCGGAAAGGGCGAACGCCTCCAGCCGCTCACAGACCAACGCGCAAAGCCTGCCGTTCCCTTCGGCGGAAAATATCGCATCATCGATTTCACCCTGAGTAATTGTCTGAACTCCGGCCTGCGACAGATGGCCGTGCTGATTCAGTACAAATCACATTCCCTCGACCGCCATATCCGGACGGGATGGAATATTCTCAATCCCGAGCTCGGCGAATACATCGTCTCGGTTCCGCCCCAACAGCGCATCAGCGAAGAGTGGTATCGCGGCACGGCGGATGCGGTCTATCAGAACCTGTTCCTGCTCGACAACGACCACCCCGAGTTTCTTCTGGTGCTGGCCGGCGATCACATCTACAAGATGAACTACGCCGACATGTACAACCTCCTGATCGAAAAACAGGCGGATGCCATCGTCGGCGCAATCGAAACCCCGCTGGCAGACGCCCACCGGTTCGGCGTGATCGCGGTGGACGAAGATCGGCGCATTTTGAGCTTCGACGAAAAGCCCGAGAAGCCGATGCACATTCCCGGCGATCCGACTCAGGCCTTCGTCTCCATGGGCATCTATTTGTTCCGCACCGATGTCGTCCGCGAACAATTGATCCGCGACGCCAAGGAAGGCACGAAGCACGATTTCGGCAAAAACATCATTCCGCGCATGATCAACGAATGCCGGGTCTATGCCTACAAGTTCCAGGATGAAAACAAGAAAGCCGTGAACTATTGGAGAGACATCGGCACACTCGACGCCTATTGGGAAGCCAATATGGATCTGGTGGCGGTCGACCCGCAGTTCAACCTCTACGACCAGCATTGGCCCATCCGCACCTACCAGGGGCAATTCCCTCCCGCCAAGTTCGTCTTCGCCCAGGATTTTCAGGGCGGCCGCATGGGCGTGGCCCTGGACTCCATCGTGTGCGGAGGCTGCATCATTTCCGGCGGGCGCGTCCAAAACTCCGTGTTGTCGCCGCATGTACGCGTCCATGATCATGCCGACGTCCGCGAGTCGGTCGTAATGGAAAACGTGGTCATCGGTGCACACGCCCGGATCCGCCGCGCGATCATCGATAAAGATGTCATCATCCCGCCCAAAACCGTGATCGGATTCGACCGGGTCGCGGATCGTCAACGTTTCAAAGTCACCGATTCCGGATTGGTGGTCATTTCAAAGGGAATGAAACTGCATGCCGCCGTCGATCCATCCGGTTGATCTCGTCGCGACCCTCCGCCAACGACACCTCACTCCTGCGATCATCTTTCTCACCTCGAGACGGGCCTGCGACGAAGCGATGCAATCGTTCGAGCGTAGCCAGGTCACGCTGCCGAAATCCCAACAAGAACAGATCGCCCGCGTCCTGGCACAGGTCGTCGAACAATATCCCAGCATTGCGGAACATCCGTTGATCGACACGGTGCAGCGCATCGGCGTGGCCGCGCACCATGCCGGACACTTGCCGTCTTGGAAAATCGCCGTGGAAGAATTGATGCGCACCGGATCGCTCGATGCGGTCTTCGCCACCACCACCCTGGCAGCCGGCGTGGATTTTCCCGCCCGCACCGTCGTTGTGACGCAATCCAGCATCCGCAAAGCGCGCGATTTTACCGACCTCACCGCGAGTGAAATTCAACAGCTGGCCGGCCGCGCCGGCCGCCGTGGAAAAGACCTGGTGGGATTCGCGGTCATCACCCCGTCGCCCTATATCGATCTCACGGTCCTGACCAAGGGACTCACCGGGCAGCCGGAGGCAATCCACAGTCAATTCGTCATCACCTATCCGATGGTCTTGAACCTGTTGAAAGCGCATCCGCGGGAACAGATTCAATCCATCCTGGCCAAAAGCTTCGCCCAATTTCAGCTGAATCAACGCACGGCGGTGCTCGAAACCAAGCTTGACGGCCTGCGAGCGGAAATGGAACCGTTCGGCCCGCGCGTCTGCTCAGACTGGATTACGCAATGGCACGTGTTCGAACAGGCGCGTAAACGGAAAAAACCCCGCAGCCCGTTCGCCAGGCAGGAATCGCCCGAGGTCGCAGCCCGAATGCACTTTCTTACCCCGGGGCGCGTGGTGGGGCTGGTGCGAGGACGCGGCATCATCCTTCGTCAATATCGCAGCAAGGGGCAACATGCACCGATGGTCACCCTCCTACGGGAAGGCGGCTCACTGAACGAATGCCCTGCCTCCATCGTCACCCAAGTCTTCGATCGCACGTTCGAGTGTGAAGAAACCTCGGCTTATCCCTGGTGTACCCCGCCGTCCCTGGACCAGTTGACGCATCACCTCGCCGATCTTCCGCCGAGGCTGCCGATCCTCCCCATCCTGACGCACCAGAATGAAGAAACGCCGCTCGATAGTTCCATCGTGCAAACCCTCGGCGACTTCGCTTGCCCCACCTGCCCCTCGCGTCAAGCCTGCCAACGCGATTTTCCGCGCGCCTCGCGGGTGCGGCAGGACATCCAACGACATATGAAATCGATTCAGGCGCTGCAAACCAGCTTATGGCATCGTTTCCAGGAACGGATCGATGTCCTGGAACGGTTCGGGTACCTCAACGCCCAGGCGCAACTCACAGCGGACGGAGAGTGGGCACGGCTGATCCGCATCGATCACTCACTGCTCATTACCGAGCTGATCCGTGCAGAGGCCTTCGGCGCCATTGATCCGGCCTTGCTGGCTGCCGTGATGGCCAGTATTGCGCATGACGACGATCGCCCCGGCTCCTTCCCACGCGGCAGCGCGGGACTGGTCACCCTGCTGTTCCAAGTCCGCAAGCTGGCGGAAAGCCTCGCCCCGCATGAATCCCCCCCCATGTTGCGCGCCGATGTAGCTGCGCTGACGGAACGCTGGGTCGCGGATCAGACACTCACCTGGATCGGTCTCGCTCGATTGACCACCATGGCGGAAGGCGACATGTTCCGACTGTTCGCTCGCACGATCGAATTTTTGTCCCAACTCAAAACGCTGAAAAGCACCCACCCTTCGCTGGCGGAGTCAGCCGAGAAGGCCATTGCCGCGATGCGTCGGGGCGTGCTGGAGGAACTGCCATGAGGTCGTTCGTCGTTCCTGAAACGTCGTTTCCACGCATCTGCTCGCGACGGTTCATGCGCCTTCCTCTTCGCGTTTCACGCGTCACGGGGTTCTCATGACGACGCACGAACTTGAAGCACTGCTGCTGCAGCAACCGGTCGCGCTGCTCCACCGCCTAGCGCGGGGACGGATCAGCCGACATTTCCGCTCCGGCAAACGAAAGCTCATCGATCTACTGCTTCAAGCCTCGGCAGAAAATCGCCCCGGACTGGAGTCAGATCTCCTGGCGCTCATCGAAGAACGAACGACTCGCGAACAGGCTGCGCCGGCCCCGAAGCCCAAACCGGCTACATCCCACACGCGACCGGTGACGCCTCAAGCTACCCAGCGCCCGCACAAGGCCGAGGAGCACGGCCACCATGAGCCACCGGTTTCGCTCCACGAGTGGTTGTCGGGCCTCGGCGTTCCCTCACCGCAGCCCTTCGTGCCGGACGCATGGCAGGTTGAAGCCTTGGCCCGCTTAGCAGAAACCGATGTCGTCGTGAGCGTTCCGACCGGCAGCGGAAAAACCTATGTGGCCATTGAGGCCACCAAACGGGCGATGCAGGACAACCGCACCGTGATCTACACGTCGCCGCTCAAGGCGCTCTCCAATACGAAATTCACCGAATTCTCACGCCTGTTCGGTCCTGGGCAGGTGGGAATCCTCACCGGCGATCGACGGGAACATGCCCAGGCCCCCCTGCTCATCATGACCACGGAGATCCTGAGAAACCTCCTGTACGATGCAGCGGGAGGCGAAATCGACGTGCGCTTGGACACCCTGGGCCTGGTGATCATGGATGAATCGCAATACCTGGCGGATCCTGAGCGCGGTGTAGTCTGGGAGGAGACGTTGATCTTCTGTCCGGGACAAGCTCGACTGCTGCTGCTTTCCGCCTCGATCGGGAACCCCCAGGACATCGCAGATTGGCTGACGGCCATTCGTCCGACGCCCTGTTCCCTCATCCGTCATACCAAACGGTCGGTGCCTCTGCGCGCCGGGTATCTGCATCCGAATGAAAAACTCACGCCGCTGTTTCGCACGGCCGGTATCCCCTACGGACAACCCTACCTGCTGCACCCGGAGGCCAAACGCCTCTTTGCGGAATACGAGGAAGAAACCGGCTCCTCCCGCTCGCGCTGAAGCGCACGGATGCGGGAGCGGAGAGAGCTGAGCGCGAAGGCATACGTGGCCCTAAACGCTCGTCCGAGGGGTCTCCGGCTCTCAGCCATCACCTCGTCGGTCCGACCGAGAGACGAACGACGTGCCTGTAAGCCATGTCGACGGAGGTGTAGGCCAGAGTAAACCGCAGATTCTGCCGGACGACGATTAGAAGGTGTAGGTGAGTCCCACCGTCGGTCCATGTCTCAGCGTCTGAAATTGCGTCAGCGATGCGGTGCTGGTGGAACCGTCAGAGCCATAAAGCTTCCACTGATCTCCTGCCACGACCCTGTTCCACCAGACGCGATACCCACCGGTCAGATAGAGGCGATCCCAAATCCTGACTCGCAGGTTGAGGTCCGTATCCGTCCCTACGCCGAAACCGGTCATCCTGAAACTTGGGTCCTGGGCCAGGTCGGTTCGAAGGTGATGCACATCTTCGTTGTTCAGATATGAGAGGAGCAGAGCAACCTTGGCCTCGATACTCACCCTCGGATCGACCTTGTATTCCAATTCTCCGCCGAGACGTCCGGAGACCCAGGTAACCGTGTTCGTGATCACCGCCTGGTTGCGAAACCCGACCGTGCCGACGGGGGAACAGCGGAACTCCGAACTCGGCGCCGAAGCCGTGGTACATTCCGCCTGCGTCACACCCGTGGCTACATGACGTTCCCGCCAATACTGCAATCCAGCAAACAACCCCAGAGTACCCTTGTTGTCCTGAAACGTATGCGCGATCGCGCCGATATCACCTTTCAAGTACCAGAGGTTGTCCCCGCCGATGTCGCTGTAGGTTCGGGAGAACCGGTGCTCACCACTCACCGTGGCCCCTTGGGATGCTGCCCCTTGCGCGCTGAGAAAATCGTCATCGGTGAGGCGCCCGCCCCCGATGGCTCCATACCCGAATGCGCCACGGACGAACATCTTGTTCTTGAGGGACACCTGCCCGTTAATCTCGGTTACATTGGTGCCGGTGTCTTTGTATTTGAGTTTCGAACTCGGATTTCCCAGGTTCGGATCCAGTCTCGACGCATTCTGGCTCCAGATGGTTTCCCCCTGGCTGAACCATTCGGTGATCTTCAGATCGATACGAGAAATGGAAGAAGACTGTGCGACGGGGACTTCGGCCCAGGCTGAATCAAGCCCTGAGCCCAACAGGCATGCACATATTGCCAGGAGAACAATACGCAACGGCATCATATCGGCAGCACTCCCTTCCTGTCCGGGCCGATACGCTCCCCGCATGAGCGCGAGACTACGTATCACAGCCGGAACAGCGCGCCCACTGATACCGTACCTGTCGAGGCCGGTCAACTACTTTCTCCGCTCGTGGAGCGCTTCAGATACTGCTCCGCCGACCTGGCACGAGACTCCCTAGGGAAATCTCCTGCTTTGAATCGGATGAACATTCGCTTTTGTGCGCGCAGGTGCCGAGACCATACAGTCATCACGACCAACCGATCCTGTTTTACGAAGTATCCGGCTTAGTAATGTACGGGCACTTAGCGAAATTTTTACTTGCCTATTCGCTTGTGTTCCGTTAGGGTCGCCTCAGATAGATATCCTGACGGGATTCTCACCGAACTCCGCTGAGTCAGTCCCGACAATCAACTAAGAAGAACGCCGGATCATCGCTTTGTGGCACACCTGTTGCTCACAGACAAGCGACTGGCTTTTTCATTTCAGGACGATCACCTAAGGGAGAATCGATTATGACGTCACAGCGCACCACACCCAATCAGCATCCACCACGCATTGTGCGGCGACATGCGTCGGGTCATTTCGTAATCGTGATGCTGATCGTGATGTTGTGGTTCTGTGACTTGATTGCTAGTGGGTCGCAGGCCTTCGCGCAGAATATTCAATTCAACCCGAGTGCAGTCTCCCTCACCGTCGCACAGGGCGGGACGGCGAGCAGCACTCTCAGTTTGAAAAAATCGGACACGGCGCAGCACACCTATTTCATCAGCGCCAATCAGTCCTGGATCTGGCTGAATCCGCCGTACGGGAGTACACAAACGATTTCCACGGAAACGGATACCCTGACCGTCACCGTCAATACCGCAGCTATGGGACTCTCCGCGGGAACTTACTCGGGCACCATCTATATCGGTCAATCTGGGCCAGGCGTCTCAACCACCTGGCGTGTTCCGGTCACCGCCACGGTCACTGCGGCTGGCACCACGCCGCCGCCCCCGGCAGCCACGCCACCTCCACCGCCATCGACTACGCCGCCGCCCCCCGCAGCCACGCCCCCCCCGCCGCCACCAACCGGATCACTGACGCCTTTGCTGCAAGCGTTTCCTGCGGGGCTGTCGCTCACAGCAGCCAAAGGCGCTACTGCCACCGGCGTGTTCAATCTCCAGAAGTCCAGCACACAACAAAGCAGTTATTACATCAGTACCAACCAATCGTGGGTTGGCCTGAACCCGCCCTACGGCAGCACCCAGACCATCACCACGGAGCTTGACCCCATTACCGTCTCCGTCAACACCGCGAGCATGAATGTCGGCAGCTATTCCGGCCTCGTCTATATTGTGGAGAGCGGGCCCAACGGCTCACAAACCTTGCGCATCCCGGTCTCCCTCTCGGTCCTGGCCAGCGGCGCCACGACTCCGCCACCGCCATCGACTACGCCGCCGCCCCCCGCAGCCACGCCACCTCCACCGCCATCGACTACGCCGCCGCCCCCCGCAGCCACGCCCCCCCCGCCGCCACCAACCGGATCACTGACGCCTTTGCTGCAAGCGTTTCCTGCGGGGCTGTCGCTCACAGCAGCCAAAGGCGCTACTGCCACCGGCGTGTTCAATCTCCAGAAGTCCAGCACACAACAAAGCAGTTATTACATCAGTACCAACCAATCGTGGGTTGGCCTGAACCCGCCCTACGGCAGCACCCAGACCATCACCACGGAGCTTGACCCCATTACCGTCTCCGTCAACACCGCGAGCATGAATGTCGGCAGCTATTCCGGCCTCGTCTATATTGTGGAGAGCGGGCCCAACGGCTCACAAACCTTGCGCATCCCGGTCTCCCTCTCAGTCTTGGCCGGCGGCACCACAACTCCGCCGCCACCACCGCCCCCTTCGCCGACCGGAAGCACCACGCCACCACCGCCCCCGCCATCCGGGACGGCGACCGGTACAGTCACGGTGACGTGGAATGCCAATACCGAAGCGGATCTTAGAGGGTATCGCGTCTACGTCGGCACCGCCTCAGGCGTCCGATCCCAGGCGTTCGACGTCGGCAATGTCACCTCAACACGACTGACATTGCCGCTCGGCTCGACCTATTGGTTCTCCGTGACCGCCTACGACAACAGCGGGAACGAGAGTTCGCCGTCCGGGGAAATCAGCAGAAGTCTGTTTTGACAAATAACTCTGCTCGACAGACTTGACCGCTCTTCCTTCAAGCCTGTATAACGGCGCTGTACTTGTGAGCCCGCTCAGAAGGCACACCCCTTCGAGCGGGCTCGTAAGTGTCATGGGCGCCCGTAGCTCAATGGATAGAGCATCTGACTACGGATCAGAAGGTTACAGGTTCAAGTCCTGTCGGGCGCACCACCGTATCATCCTCGCTCTTTTCTCCACAGTCGCCCGTTCACCAATAGGGTCTCTCGGACTATCATAGTCCCCCCCTCGCATCGCCATGGCTCCGACATCAATCACACGGTTTGATCAATGTCGACGGAGCCATGGGCGACACTGCATCGTCGTTCTATCTACCTCCGCAATTCGTCACCCACCATGTTGGCCCCCTTTACCTCGCACGTGTTCTTAGCGCTTCGCTCTCTAACCCACCATCACTATGTCATGCCTACATAGGGCTTCACGCAGCACGCGCTTCCCATTTTAGTCACAGACTAGGGACATGCCTAGTGGAAGATTCGCATTCCCCTGTTATCCTAAGCTCACACGTCGTTGTGAGTCAGAATCTCGCTCACGCCGCAATTGATCTCAATAGTCAAAGGAGGGCATCTCATGCACCATGATGATTCATCCAATTGGTCGGCATTCATGGCAGGAGCGCTCATCGGCGCCGGTATCGCGCTGCTGCTTGCGCCTCAATCCGGGCCCGAATTGCGTTCGACGCTTCGCGACTACGCATCAAAAGCCAAAGATGAACTGGATGAGGCAGCGGAACAAGGCCGAGCCGCATGGGATCATGCGGTGGAACGCGGTCAGGAGTATGTGGCGAGCGGGAAACAGACATTGCGTCAGGCCGGCCGCACAGCACGTGACGTTGTCGAAGACACAGTCGAAACCGCCAAACAGTCCGTGGAAGAGACCACCTCCAGACGGGGGTAAGGTTTTTGCCGACGCGTCAACATCTTCCACCTCAGACGAGGAGACAGGCCATGATGAGACCGATGATCTGCCTTGCAGCTGACGCAACTCTTCTGGCGCTTCGTCGGCTGCCAATCCACGACCGGGAAGACCACCGGGCAGACTCTTGATGATGCCTCCATCACCACCGCCGCCCAGTCCCAAGAGCGCAACCAAACCATCGCCACCACCTATCAGCAGTGCGGCCCTGTTCTTCACCGCCATGGTTGAAGCGGGGCATCCCGATACCTTCCACATTCCGTTTCCGCGAATCTGGGGCAACCTCGAAGGCCAGTTCTCGATACCCGTCGCGGCGCTGAATACGCGAGCGTGCCGGTACGGCAACTCGCGGGACATGCTGAACAGTCAACAGACAGGCCCCTGCGAGATATGGTGATTGCCGGCACCGCCGGACAGATGCCGTTGTGACCTACGAGGTGACTTATCCTGAGTCGGCACCACATGTGATACAGCCCAACCGCTGACCTCCGACGATCAGGCCTCCGGGGTATTACTTCCTCCCCGGGTGCCCCGGCTTTACGGAATCATAGATCAGGGACCTTCCCAGTTTGCGTCACGCCAGCTCCCTGCTAGGTTCGTACACAGACGTCCGACATTGAACCGAGTCGGCAGGGAGGCTGACCTATGGCAAACACACAGTTGGAGTCAGGCAGCAACGAGACCGGCATCCGCACGTTGCGCGATGACCATCGGAAGATTCTCGCGCTGTTTCAACTGTATCTCGCAATCAGCCAAGATTCTCGTCGAGCCACGGTGGATCAGATCCTCGAGTTGCTGGAAGAGCACTTTCGCAAAGAAGAGACCCTCTTGACTACTCGTGTACCACCACACGCCGACCGGAAACATGAGCTGGTCGCACACGTCTTGCGGGAGCATGACGAGGTGAGAGCTATGATGGAGGAACTTCGCGGATCAGAAACTGACGACGACCAGGCGCTGGACGAATTCTTCGAAGACATGATGCAGACGGTCCACGTGCACTTTCTGACAGAGGAGCGAGACCTCTTCCCACATCTTCAACCACCACTCGGGTAAGAGTGGCTCCGCAATGGTTTTTCCTTTCACCACCCTGCTCAGAGTGAAGAGGAGTCGCATCGTATGCCGCACGATCCGGTACGGTGTGCCGTCGGCGGTCTCGGACATATCACACAGGTCGCAGTACTACCTGACTGTGCGCGTACACAGTCGGCCATACCTATGCCTATCGTGAATACAATACCTGCCTTCCTCAGCGGAGGCGACTGCCGCTTTCAAATAGTCGCAGCAGCGGCTCCTTCCCAGACGCGATTCCCCCCCGCTCGCAAGCTGATCACCCTTCGCTGTCCGAGCAAACGCACGAGACCGGATCTTCGCCTCGCGACGCGCTATCCGCCGGTGCCGAAAAGCATAGAGGGCCACACGCGATCACTGACCGTGCAACGGAAAACCGGAGACTACACACGACTAGGGCTTTGCCCAGTACAGCAACGGTGTAGCCGCCGGTAGGCTCTGAAGCTAGCACGGGCGGACTATTACCATTTTCACGAAGTGTGAGAAGGAGAGCAGGATGAACGCAGACTTCGACATGGGGCAAGCCGCGAAACAATCGGGCGACTCGATCGAAGGCGTCGCAAGCAAGCCGGTCGCCGCTGACGCCCATACAACACACGATATTCGACAGCAGGGACTCGGCGGAGTCGTGGAGGACGTGGAGATGCTCATCCGGCGATATCCGCTGCAGGCCCTCCTGCTTGGGCTCGGTTGCGGATATCTCCTCTCCCGCGCCAGACCGAATTAGGAAGGACACCACATGGAGAATCCCCATCCGACATCGGTCGCCGCATTGCTGCAGGGTCTCCTCGACGATGTGCGGTCACTCATCGGCCAGACAGTCCGCCTGGCCCGTGACGAAATCCAGCTCGAACGGCAGAAGGTGATTACCCTGATCATGCGAGCCAGCATCGGCCTGGCCATGGCGCTTATGACTAGCCTGCTGCTGCTCCTGATGGTGGTGCACGTACTGCATGGTCCCCTGGGCCTCCCGCTGTGGGCGAGTTATGGACTGGTGGGGCTCTGCTGTGCACTCATGGCAGGCCTGCTCGTCTCGAGCGCCGTCTCCCTCGGCCCCACGCTGCGTGTGTGGCCGAGACGCACCCTTCACTCGATAAAGGAAGACGTCCGATGGATCAAAGAGCAAGTGCTGTCGATCAAGATCTGAAAGACATTCTACACACGCGAATGGCTATCGCACACAAACTGAATGAGTTGGAGCAGCGTGTTCGTCATCACGCGGAGGAGACTACGATGCAACTGACCCAGATCGTCAATCGAACCACATCCCGCGTCAACACATTCATGGAGCACGCCACGAACACCATCGATCCGGCTCGTCGAATCCAGGAACATCCGTGGCTAATCGTGGGAGGGGCGCTCTGCGCGGGCTACGCGCTCGGCGTCCTCGAACGTGGAACGCGACGTCAACGCAACGGCGTCTATCCCTATTACCCGGCGGGGGCCAATGCATCACCTGTCATGCCGGACACCTCACAGAAAGACAAGAGAACGAACCACACAGGCATCTATGATTATTATCCTGAGCCATCCTCCGCCCATCAGCAGCAGGATAAGCGGAAAGACCGAAGCCTCTGGCACACACTCTCTCAGGAATTCGGCCAGGAGACGGAGGAGACCAAACAGATGCTCTTTCAGCTGGGACGAGGTATGATCGTCGAACTGACGCGTCGAATGGTGCCCGACATTGCACGATCGCTCGGCGTGACATTGCCAGCGGTCGCATCAGTCGAACATTCACCCGAAGCGCCACGGTCACCTGATGCACACACGACACCACCGGCGCGGCAAAAGAAGGGTGAGCGACCGTTGTCGTGATCGGCCGCCGTTTATAATTCTGGACCTCCTCCGCTGTGTGAAATGGGAGCGCATCGCGTGTCAGCCTCATTGACGAGTCCATCGCCCCGCTGGAATCCATGGAAGCGAGGTGGCCTGGACTGGACAACATTCGGAATACGCCTGTGGAAGGAGAGCCAGCGCGATGAGATCCTCGGCCGTGCTGCACAATTGGCGTACTATTTTCTCTTGGCCCTCTTTCCGGCACTCCTTTTTCTCACGGCACTTATCGGCCTCTTTCCCTTGAAGGAAACCCTTCCTGAGTTGATGCAGTATCTACGGACGGTGCTCCCCGCCGATGCCCTGTCACTGTTGGAGCGCTATCTGGAGAACGTCGTCCAAGGCAGCAGTGGCGACATGCTCTCACTCGGTTTGTTGGGCGCGCTCTGGGCATCGTCGAGCGGCGTGACGGCCATCATGGAAGCACTGAATGTCGTCTATGGCGCGACGGAGACACGACCCTACTGGAAGGTGCGCGTGCTCGCCTCACTACTGACCGTCGGCCTGGCAGGGTTCATCATTCTGTCGATCACGTTGATTCTCTATGGCGCGCACATCGGTGAATGGATCGCCAATCTGGTCGGCTTGGGTTGGCTGTTTCTCCTCAGCTGGAACATGCTGCAGTGGCCCGTGGCCGTCCTGCTGATGTTGTTCGCACTCGCCGTGATCTATTACGTCTGTCCGAACATTACACACGACTGGCGATGGGTCACACCCGGCTCCGTCTGCGCCGTCGCGCTGTGGCTCGTGCTCTCATTGGGCTTCAAAGCCTACGTCGAACATTTCGGCACCTACAATGCTGCCTATGGATCCATCGCCGGCGTCATCGTACTGATGCTGTGGCTCTACCTGACGGGTATCGTGATCCTGCTGGGCGGAGAAATTAATGCGCAGATCGAGCAGGCTGCAGCCGCGCTTCGTCGAGACGAACAGCTTGCCTCACCGATTGCGCCATCCAGCTTGCAGACGCCTCAGAAGGAGGAGCGGACCTCGTCATGACACCGGACACGTCTCATCTCCTCACCAAACGGCTCCTACCGCAGCAGTCGGTCAGCCATGCCGTGCCGTCTCCGGCAGATCGACACCTCTGGCAGATCACCCCTGTCCGGGATTTGCTATGGGGCGGCGGGATTCTGGCGATTCTCTGGTTCGGCTATTACCTGCGCGGGGTCTTCACGCCGGTCCTGATTGCGCTGTTGATGGCCTATTTGTTCAATCCCGTGATTCGGCAAGCGGAAGCTCGGTGGCGTATCCCCAGACCCACGACGATCGCCCTCATCCTCTGTGGATCGGCGCTGCTGCTGCTGGGGCTCATGACCTGGTTGGGTCCATTACTGGCAGAGCAGGTGCAGTCATTCGCAGAGCGCGTACCGGGCTATCTTCAACGCCTCGCGCAACGATACCATTTGCAATTCGGAGACGTGTCGGATCATCTCTCCGCCATCGCGATCAGTTTGAGAGACGATCCGCTTTCGATGTTACGGCCCGTGTTCTCCGGCACAGGCCAGGCATTCGGCGTGCTGGGAACCGTGATCGGCACCACCGCCGACGTCGTGATCGCCTGTATCTTGATTCCCATTTACTTTTTTTTCTTCGCCTGGCGGTTCGATGAGAGTCTCGAGCACATGAAACGCTATATTCCGGCCGAGTATCGCGACCGCGTCCGCCATATCGTCACGCGTATGGACCATGCCGTGAGTGGGTTCTTTCGCGGTCGGCTCACGATTGCCTTCGGCTCGGTCGTGCTCTATTCCCTCGGCTGGGCCATGGCCGGCATCCGCTATTGGTTTCTGCTTGGATTGATCACCGGTATCCTGACGATCATTCCCTACGCATCCTTGATCGGCTGGCCCCTGGCCGTGCTGTTGAAATATCTCGACGTCCTGTCTGCAAATGGCGTAGGGCTCGACCCGATGACCATCCTGGTCTGGCCGTCTCTGGCCTACCTCCTGGTCCAATTCATCGAGAGCTGGCTGCTGACGCCGTGGGTGCAAAGCCAATCCATGGATATGAACGCCGTCACCGTGCTGATCGTGCTCTTCGTCGGCGGCGCATTGGGCGGGTTCTACGGTCTCTTGCTCGCCATTCCCCTCTCCGCCTGCGCCAAGATCCTTGGCGAAGAATTGCTTCTTCCACAACTGGCACGCCAAGCGACAGGCCCCACCCTGTCCGATTCCCAACGGAAGGAGACTCCATGACGACTGTGGCGGATCTCTTGATCGATCGCCTGCTCGCTTGGAAGGTGGACACGATCTTCAGTCTTCCCGGGGATGGCATCAACGGCATCTACGAGGCCCTGCGCACGCGGCGCGACCGCATCAAGCTGGTCCTGGTGCGACATGAAGAATCCGCAGCGCTCGCCGCCTGCGGCTACGCCAAATTCACCAGGCGATTGGGAGTCTGCCTCGCCACGTCTGGTCCGGGCGGCATCCATCTTTTGAACGGGTTATACGATGCCAAGTGCGACGGCCAGCCGGTCTTGGCGATCACGGGGCACACGTTTCACGATCTCATCGGCACACATTACCAACAGGATGTGAATCTGGACAAACTGTTCAGTGACGTGGCCGCGTACAGTGAGCGGGTCATGGGACCGGCCCATGTCGGCAACGTGGTGGATGAAGCCATCAAAACGGCAATCTCCCGCCGCACGGTCGCACACCTCACTATCCCGAAGGACGTACAAGACTGGTCGGCCGACGGGCACGGCTCCAAGGCCAATGTGCCCGGCCATAGCGGCGACCTCTATAGCGACCCGCTGCCGCTCCCATCACAAACGCTGCTGGAGAAAGCGGCCGCCGTGCTGAATGACGGCACAAAGATCGCTATTCTCGCCGGCCGTGGCTGTCTGGGTGCCAAAAATGAGATCGTACAGCTGGCCGAAACGCTGGCTGCACCGATCGTGAAACCGCTGTTGGGCAAAGGCGTCGTGCCGGACGACCATCCCTTGACCACGGGAGGTATCGGTCTGCTCGGTACCGCCCCTTCCCAGGAAGCGCTCGAAGCCTGCGACACCTTGCTGATTGCCGGCAGCAGTTTTCCGTATCTGGAGTTCTACCCCAAACCCGGGCAGGCCCGAGCCATCCAGATCGATTTGGATGCGAGCCGTATCGGTTTGCGGTATCCCGTCGAAGTCGGATTGGTGGGCCATTGCTGGGATGTCCTTCGTGCCCTGTCGCCTCTGATTCGACCGCATGCCGACCGGCGTTTTCTCGAGCAGACCCAGGCCAGCATGGTTCAATGGAATACCCTGATCGAGGCCCGAGGCACCAGAACCGACGTACCGATGAAACCGCAAGTCGCGGTGAGAGCCTTGAATGAATTCCTGACGGACGACGCCATCATTTGTTGCGACACCGGAACGGTCACGACATGGGTGGCTCGCCACATCGCCATGAAAGGGAACATGGAGTTTTCTGCCTCCGGCACCCTCGCAACCATGGCCAATGGACTACCCTACAGCCTCGGCGCAGCCATCGCCCATCCGGGACGACAGATCGTGTGTATCGCCGGCGACGGAGGGTTCTCCATGTTGATGAGTGAGCTGGCGACGCTGGTCAAGTATGCCTTGCCCGTGAAAATGATCGTCTTGAAGAACAATCTGCTCGGCATGATCAAATGGGAACAACTCGCCTTCGAAGGTAATCCACAGTTCGGCGTGGAACTGCAGCCCATCGATTTCGCCGCCTGCGCTCGGTCCTGCGGAGCCACCGGCTTCAGCGTGGATGATCCGGCTCAATTGCACGATGTCTATCGGCAGGCCTTTGCCCATCCCGGCCCCGTTGTGGTGGAGGCAGTCATCGATCCCATGGAGGCCCCGCTCCCCGGCAAGATCACGATGGAGCAGGCGTGGCAATTCGCCAAAGCGGTGGCACGGGGACAGGAAGACCGGTGGGACTTGATGAAAACCCTTATGGCCAACAAGATTCGTGAAGTGGTGTGACGGCAAGGCGAAGCGCAGCGCTCCATGGGACACCTCTTCCAGCCGGACGCGCATTCACCGCAGCTGGAGAATGACACGCCTGCCATCGCGCGCAGGAAGGTGCCCTGGTTCACGTGGTGACGTCTTCCACCCCCACAACTCGATCGACACCTTCCTGGTGCTGCGCTCCACGCCGCTGCCGCATTCATCTTCGAGCGCTCCCCCCTCATCACCTGACGATCAGGCAGCATGAACCATTGCTTCTGACGCAGACATACGGTGGAGGTCATCCCCCAGCACCGAAGATGGAATCGGGAGGCGACGATTGCGCAAGATCACTTCATCGACGATATCCCCGCATTGAATGCACCGCTGCCCCCAGAACCAATAGCCGCCCAGGCTTTCGCCGATATCCATGCACCGTTCGTCCACCATCCAGCCGCCGCAGCGCGTGCACGGCATCGATTGGTGAGTCGGGCCCCCGTTGGTCGTGCTTACAACGATGGTCGTCCTGGCCTGCATGACGTGCTCCCTTCAGATTACTCGGTTGAGACGTTCAACCGGTCATGCTCACTGATACCAGTCCCACAATCCCTGAGACACTAGCGCTGCCCCCAGGTGGCCGCACAATGCACCCTAGGGTGCGCGCAGGGCCTACGAAGTGACGCTTCTCTGTAGCGGGTCAGGAGGCAACCCGCGTGTCTTCTCCTACGCTCGCAACACCTCGGTCGCACTCCACGCCTGTGCGACACAGGCCCGCGGATGATAGGGAGGTTCGGCATCACACATTTCGCTGACCAAAACCGATCATTGAATGAGTGCTTCGCCTCCTCCGCAAGTGCCGCCCATTGGTTGGTGCGCAGAGTCGGTGGTTACGCATCATCTACGCGAGTCCGTTCGTCACGAACCATTCTCGCATAAGGAGGATTTCCTCCTATGCACAGTCACCTGCGGGAACAATAGTCACAACCTGGCTGGGGTACCTCACAGCCGCGGCGCGCTATCCTTCCGGTTCGGTCTGGTACAGTACGGCTGATTCGGCCGGGAGACGCCAGCCCTCTGGGCTCAAAGGACTGATGACGCCGGGGCCTCCGTACCGAGGTTCATCGCTGGACCAGAACAACGACCACCTTCGCCCCACCGGAGGCGCGAGCAGAGGCTCAGGCGCAGGCCGATAGTCATAATCAGGTCCGAGGTTCAGGAGCAGCAGCCGGTCATCTCCGTCGCTCCCCGCATAGCGGACAACAAACGCATGCGGTCCGAGTACCGCCCCATCGAGTTGGTCTCTGGCCTGCCGGGCAATCACCGGATCTTCGCGCCGTAGCCTGAGAAGCTCGCGATGCAGCACATAGACGTGCCGGTGGCGATCCCGCTCCGACAAGTCCAGCTTCGAATCCTCGAAGACACGCGGGTCGCAAGGATCCGGAATGCTCGCCTGAGCCTCGAAGGACGATGCGCTGAGAAATCGCGCTAAGAGCGCCTTCCTGCCTCGATGAATCGCCTGCGCCAACTCACCCGGCGGAAAATCGGCAAAAAAGAGAAACGGCGAGGAGGCACCGAACTCTTGCCCCATAAACAGGAGCGGAGTCTGCGGGGAAAGAAGCAAGAAGGCCGTGAGGACGCGGACGAGTCCCGGGCTTGTCTTGTCATGCAATCGATCACCGCGCAATTGATTGGCGACCTGGTCATGATTCTGGAGAAAAAACACAAACCCGCTGGCCGGCTCCCGTCCCACCACGCTCCCTCGGGATTTCCCCTGCCACTGATCCCGCTGCCCTTGAAAGAGAAACGAGCGTTTCACACAGGAAAGGAGTTCCTGTGGTGTACCCAGGTAGTCGGAATAGTACCCTTCACGGCGACCGGTCGCCGCCACGCGGGTCGTATGGTGAAAGTCCTCGCTCCAGACCGCGTCCAATCCCCACCCGCCCTGCTCGATCGGCTGGATAGAATGGATCCATTGGGCCTCGCATTCTGCCACCAAGATAATTGCTCTCTCGCCGGCGGCCGCCCTTGCCGCAAGAGACAATTCCGCCAACACATGCCGCGGGCTGGCATCATGCACGGCGTGCACAGCGTCCAAGCGCAATCCGTCGAGATGGAATTCATCTACCCAATAGCAGGCATTCTGGATGACAAAGTCGCGGACACCGTGCGAACCAGCCCCATCAAAGTTCATGGCCTGGCCCCACTCATTCGAATATCGATCGGTGAAGTAGCAGGACGTGAATGCCGGCAGGTAATTCCCGTCCGGCCCCAGATGGTTATAGACCACGTCCAGAATGACGCCGAGCCCCAGCCGATGCGCCGTATCCACGAACCGTTTGAACGCCTCCGGGTCGCCATAGACGTGGGACGGCGCATACAGCCCCACCCCGTCATAGCCCCAATTCCATCGACCGGGACATTCAGCCACCGGCATCACCTCAATGACGGTGATCCCGAGATCTTTCAACGCCGCGACTTGCGCGGCGGCGGCGTCGAAGGTGCCTTCCGGGGTGAACGTGCCCACGTGAAGTTCATAGATCACCTGGCCATGCATGGTTACACCGGTCCAATCCTTGTCCTGCCAGCGGTAGGCGGCAGGATCGACGATCAGCGACGGCCCGTGGGGACCACTGGGCTGATAACGGGAACAAGGGTCAGGATAGACGTCTCTTCCATCCAGCCGATACCGGTAGGTCATTCCTGCCCTTGCGCCGAACACGTCCGCAGACCAATACCCGTTGTGGTCCTGTGTCATCGGATGGGACGTAGGCCCCGCACCGAGCAGGACTTCCACCTGAGCCCGTTCCGGGGCCCAACAACAGAAGCGAACGCCGTCGGGCACCACGGTGGCCCCCAGCGATATCCCACGCCAACGCGGTGGCCTCGAGGCACTCCTAGAAATGGCCTCCGGCATCACATCCTTGTGATCATTGCCTTCCAGATCAACCCTCCTTCACTATTCAGCCCCGGTTCGGCAGAAGATAGGTTCTCCCACCAGACGCAGGCGTCAGAGGCTCCGGCTTGACGAATGTCTCGATGTTGACCAACCCGAAGCTGACGGCCCCTTCCCAGAGAGATCGAGACATCTTCTCCCAGGCACGCGAGTTCGAGGCAATAATGTACCAGAACGTCATCACTGCCCACTCGGACTATCCCCAGTTTGAGTTTTGATCTCACGCCTCCACACCGAATCAGGTCGGCGACGTCTCCATCGCTTCCCCCACAGGCGGCAGCCTTGACGCATCCAGGGAGGCACCGCATAGAGAAATGGCGATTGTTGCTCCATGGTAACCTCAAGAACACGCAGGTCTTTTCCCGTCCCGATTGGACAGGCCCACTCTGCCGCGGAAGAAGACACGTCGCGTGGAGACCCGGCGGCTGTTCCTCCCAACCCACTCTCGAGAGACCTCGCGAGCGGAGACGACCAGGCCGATCATCTTGTGGCCACTCACTGTGCCGATCCGCCTGCCACCCAAGGATCCAATCTGCATGCGTATAGATCAGTTCATGGCACAGCCGCTCAAGAGACAGGCCGCCAGGAGCACCCCCGCAGCATTACAACGAGTTCGCCCCCGTCCCAGCAGTCTCATGTTCACCTCACGACCTCGCGGACCGCTCTAGCCTGAGCAGGCATATCAAGCGTCAACCACGCCGTTTGATTCAGCAATACCGAGTTCCTCACACGACGACCACTGGGGGTCTCCCGAGTATGTGGGACGTTGCGACTGTGAGAATCTGAAGTCCTCACATCGTGCTCAGGAGGAAATCGGGCACCTTCATTTTTGCAGAGAGGACTCACAATGAAAACCATCGCACATGTAGCGGCAGCCCTGGCCTTGCTCTTTCTGAGCGCCTGTTCCCATTCGCCTACGGCGACACATACGACCGCAGAAACCGAAGTCGGCACGAAGACCGGGATGGTCAGGAATATCGTCATCAACGAGACCATTCACCCCGAGACGCTCACCGTTCGAGCAGGCGACGAAATCCGGTGGATCAATCAGCGACAGGATCCCGTGACGATCACCATCGATCAGGCTCACGCTCATGTCGTGTCGTGCCGAAATGGATTTTCCAAGTCCATGGGCATGGGATTCGACAACAGCACCACACTGGCCAGCAACGAAACGGCTGGTCTCTGCTTTACGCGAATCGGCACGTTCAAATATTCAGTACACGTATCATCCGATGCCACACGCGGCTTGACTCATAGCCACGGCTCAGTGACCGTGCAGTAAGTCTCGACAGGCCCTATAGTTCCCGCTGTGGGCGGCGGGGAGGAACTCCGATGTTCATGTGGGAACACCCATCCCACGACGGCTGACGGGAGGGCGTATGATGAAAAAAGAACGATTCATCGCCATCTGTTGTGTCTGCAACAACGTCCGGGATGATTCCTCAAACGCACGCGTAACTCAGGAATGGGAGCCGCTGCCCGCCTATCTTGAGAGGCACCAGCTTCACAGCGGCGAGTATCGCTTAACTCACGCCTACTGTCCGAGCTGTTCACACAGATTTTCGCGGCGTGAGAGCAGCCCCGTGGCACCTACACCACCGGTGACCGAGTCGGTGGAGCCGACCCCTGCAGCAAATAAATATCGGCTTTGATGGGCAGGTGATCGGACGCCACACGGCTGAGCGGCGTGTCATGCACCGCCACACGGTGGAGTGCCTGAGCGGGAGTCATCCAGACCCGATCAAGCGGGAGGAACGGACATCGTGCAGGGAAAGTGGCCGGGGCGGATGTCGCGCCGAACACCCGACTCAACCCCTGCAATGCTTTTCCTTGCACCTGCCATTCATTGAAATCCCCCATAAGAATGGTCACGTCATGTCGGTTCGCCACGAACAGTTTCAATAATCGCTCCGTTTGCACGGAACGTTCGCGCGGCCACAGGCCCAAGTGCGTGGTGACTACCTGCATCGAATGACCGGACACGCGCAGATCCACATCCAGTGCGCCACGAGCTTCGTGGAGCCCCACGGAGAGATCCCATCGGCGCACGGCCATCACCGGGAATCGAGTCAGCAAGGCGTTCCCATACTCGCAGGGGCCGCGTGACCGAACCGGACCCGGGATCGCCACCATGCATGTCCGCGCAGCCAGCCAGGGAAGCAGCTGGAGATCACCGGGCTCAAGGAGATCGATCTCCTGCAATGCGACGATGTCCGCATTCATCTCACACAACGCGCGAAGAATCCGGCCTGGCTCGTACACTCCATCGTTCCCGATCGCCCGATGGATGTTATAGGACGCCACTCGCAGCTGCATCGTTGGACGGTTCTCCGCATCTCATGAAGCAGGGTTCGTCATGCCGTCGGTCCCCGCCGGTGCGATCGGCCGCAGAACCGGCACATGGCGCAGCACAGATCGAATCACGATCCACGTCAACCCGACGAATAGCCCCAGGCCGACGAAGGAAAACAGAGTCGGGACTCGTAGCGTCTCTTCCAAGCCATTCAGAATGGCCGACAGGAAGAGAATGCCCGGAGTCATTCCTAACGCGGTGCCCAACAAAAACTGGCGGAAAGAGATCTGCGTCGATCCCGCAACCAGGTTCACGATCGAGAATGGAGCGATCGGAATCATCCGCACCAGGAACACCGCCCAGGTCCCTCGCTGCGCCAATCGTCGACTCAGGTACGCAACGCGGCGACCGGCAAATCGTTGAACGTGATAGCGTCCCACGGCTCGTCCCACGCCAAAGAGCGTGGCCGCGCTCAACAGCGACCCGAGCAGGGCTGCGCTCATTCCCAACCATGGTCCACAGGCCAGCAGCGTGAGGACGATCAACAGCGTGATGGGCAATGCGACCAACCCTCCCAGCACATATCCGCCCAGCACAGCGATGAACCCCGCGGGACTGCGGCTCATCGCCTGGAGTTGCGTCATCACTCCGCTCGCATGGAGCCAGTCATCCAATGGCATCCATCGCCAGAGAAGCGCCAGCAGCCCGACCGTTCCCACCAACACATATCCAGCGAATAGTCTTCGACCCAACCGATGTCGTTCCGGCACGGGCGCGATCGTGCCGAGCACTTCCTCCATTCCCATGGGACGCTCCGGATCGACGAGTCGTTGCTCGGGGATCAATGCCGGGATGTCTTGACCGATGAAACAGCCGCTCTCCAGACTGCGCACCCCTCCGCGTAAGGCATTGATGGCTTGTATCAAGGAGCCACACCGCTGCACCTCCTCCGCAAGCCGGCTCGGCTCGACGCCGAGATGTTCGCCGATCAGTCGATTCCGCAAGCCGGCAATGACGGTATGACGCTGCGGCTGATTCCCTGCCTCGATGGCGAGGTTGCACTCGGTGTCGAATCCCATCGACCGATTGGAACAGTTGGCCGACCCCAGGCAGAGAAACTCGTCATCCACGATCACGAGTTTGCTGTGGATCGCCACCCACGCGGCACCCTGACTCCCCGGAACAGTCGGGGCATAGACGGACAACCGACCATAGTGGTCGGCAAGCTCGAGGTCATGCAGCACCTTGGCTCGCAAACTGTCCATCGTCTGCTGCTCCAACCATCCATCACAATTGTGGCGCAAAACGAGGACCACTTCCGGTCCCTCATGTTCCGACAGTCGAGCTGCCAGGGCGCGTCCGAGCGTGTGGGAGGTGAAATACTGCGATTCGATATAAATCGAGTGCCGCGCGCGTTTGATGGCCTCCAGGTAGGCCTGCTCAATCTCGCGGACCTCCGCCTGCCCGGCAAAGCCTGGCTGGGTTCGCATCAGCCCCACGGAGCATTGTTGCAGATCTGGCTCAACCGTCCTGGGCCAGAGATCCTCAACGGAACGGCGAGCCGGAATTGGCAGACGGCGCCGCGTCACAACCTGCCAGCGGCGACGGAACAGATCTCCGAGGGCGGAGGCGGCCTGGCCTGCGACCATCATCTGCACGTCATGAAATGGAGGATACGCCTGGCCGTCGGCATCGACACGGCGCGGATCCTGGGCTGCGTGGGCGCTGGTATCCCATCGCGATTTCGTGAGATCCAACCCGCCGACGAATGCCATCGTATCGTCGACGACGACGATCTTTTGATGGTGGGACGCGCCGAGCGGATGCTGGCCGTCCACCCGATACGATAACCGGCGATGGTCATTCCATCCGGCTTGCGCCGTCGGCATCCATTCACGCTCAAGGGCATAAATCATCGCGAAGTCCCAGTTAAGCACATAAATTTTCAAGCGCCGCTTGCGCCGCAAGAGCGCGGCCAGGAATTCGCCGAGTTTGGCGGGTAACTGCGGCGTCTCCTCACATCCACGCACGAGGTCCACCTGCGTGTCGAGGTCCCAGCCGGCGATATACAGAGTCTGATTGGCCTGTACGGCCACCTCCCGGAACGCCCGGAAGTACGCATCTCCGTCAATAAGAAACGCGGCCTGCTCAGCCGACTCAATTCGCCAGCAGGTCTGTCCGCACTGGAGAATCGGCGAGGACGATTCGTCGGCTTTCGGTTCGAAGCCTCCGGCTGGCCCGGTCACAGAACCAGATGCGATGACCGGATCTCTCTGCGATGTCTGAGCGTCCATGATGCCCAGTACAGTACACGGATCTCGAGTGCCTCCTGAGCTAGTGAGACCCCTAGTCGGGACGAGAACGAACGAGCGGTTTTCCTAGTAGGCCTTCCACGCACCGGAGCGTATCGTCATTGAAAGAGTAGGATCGATTCACGCAAGGGAGGCGAGCATGGCATCCGTGACTCATTCCTTGGAGCAACACACCATCGAATGCATCCAAACGTGCATGGACTGCGCACGCTTCTGCAATGCCTGTGCGGACGAGATGGTCGGGATGCCTCATGACGAAGCGAATGACTCGATCATCCGCTGCATCAGACTGTGTCGCGACTGTGCAGACATCTGTCTGTTGGCGGCGCAATGGATGGGGCGGAATTCGGCGTTTTCCATCCGTCTGTGTGCGCTCTGTGCCGAAGTCTGTGAGCTCTGTGCCGGACTCTGCGAGCAGCAGACCCCTCAGCATGCACCGTGTGGAGAATGCGCAAAAGAATGTCGTCAATGCGCGGCGCTCTGTCACCAAATGGTTGCGGAAACCATCCCCGCGGCATCTACCGGCACTGCTTGAGCAGCCTCGTAGTGACCATTGAAGGGAGGCCTATCATGCGACGCCATGACCTCGCAATACTCGTCTTGGGCACCGCATTGCTCGGAGGATGGACCGCCGGCGCGTCGGAGGTGCCGGTACCCGTTCCGCAACCGGGCCCAGGTCCGACCGTCCCGCCGAAACCATCGGACCCGATGCCCCTTCCTCCCACGAGACCGCCGTCTATCCCGCGCGACGAGGGGCTCCAATCGTTCGTTCTTCATCTGATCGCCGATCGGAATGGACGTGCATCGGAGACAGTATCCGGCTTGCTGGTGGCCATGAATCTCGAGCAGCGGACAGGTCGGCTCACCACCGACCTGGGCACAACGGTGTCGTTTACCATTCCAAATCCTGACCTCTTTCGAAATCTGTCGATCGGGGAACGTCTCACACTCAAACTGGATTCGACCCAACGCGCGATCGGTGTGCTGGAGGAAGTCGGTCCGGAACTGCCCGCCCCAGGCCCTAGGAATCACCTCCCCTCACATTGAGATGCCCAAGTGCCCCTGCGTTGTCGTGACTAGGGATTTCACTAGTGGGGCGAAGACCACCCACGGTGCTACAACTTTCAACGATTCCTGCACATGCGCGGCAGATGTCCATTCCCCTTTTGCCGACCGACACCGGCAGTCATCAATCCGTTGTCCCGAGCCCTACGATGAATGCACCCCACCAGTCCAGTTGGCTGACCGGAAGCGAAATGGGCGAACGTATCCGGGCCTTCGATTGGTCCACAACTTCACTCGGTGCGATCGAACAATGGCCTGCCGCACTCGTCTCAACCTTGAGCGTCTGTCTCACCGCCCAAACTCCGATGGCCATCTATTGGGGTGCCGACTCCTGGCTCCTCTATAACGACGCCTGGCGCCCGATCGTCGGCGGAAAACATCCTTGGGCGTTCGGCAAGCCGGCCAGAGACGTCTGGCCGGAATTATGGCCGACGATTCAACACTATTTTCGCAGTGTCCTCACCACAGGAGAGGCCAACTGGAGAAGCGACGAACTGTTACCCATGCAACGGTTCGGCTATACGGAGGAATGTTACTTCGACTACAGCCTGAATCCCATCCGGGGTCAGAACGGACAGGTCGAAGGGATTTTGAATATCGTCCAGGAGACCACCTACCGCGTCTTGAACGATCGACGCACCCGCCTGTTGCGCGAACTCGCCTCCCTGTCAGGCTCTGCCCAACATGAAGAGGACGCGTGTGCGTTCGCCATGGCATCACTGGCCACTGACCCCGCCGATCTTCCCTTTGCCTTGCTGTATCGCCTGGATCGGCACAGTCAGCGGGCCACACTCGCCGGAGCCGTCGGACTGAGACACGACCATCCCGCCGCGCAAGACACCGCGGAACTCCATGACGCTGAGACGGCGCGGGACTGGCCGCTCGGAGCCGCGTGGCGGCACGGTACGCCCCTCGTCGTGGACGACCTGGTCGACCGGTTCGGCCTGCTCCCCGGAGCAGCCTGGCCTGAACCCACCAGACAGGCCCTCATCCTGCCGGTCACCCAATCTCACGACGAGGACGGAGGAGTCTTTCTCATCGTAGGTGTCAGCCCGCGTCGGCAGCTAGACGGGGACTACCGGCACTTTTTCGGGATGGTCGCGTCTCAGATCGCCATCGCCCTCACGAACGCTCGAGCCTATCGATCAGAAGCTCGACGGGCAGAGGCCTTGGCGGAGTTAGACCGGGCAAAGACGGAGTTCTTCAACAACGTCAGCCACGAGTTTCGCACTCCACTGACGCTCATGCTGGGCCCCCTGGAGGAGGAGCGTCGTGAACGGCCTCACAATACCAACCTGGATGTGGCCCACCGGAATAGTGTGCGCCTGCTGAAGCTGGTCAATATCCTCCTGGACTTCTCACGCATCGAAGCCTGGCGCACGGAAGCCCGATATCAGCCGACCGATCTGGCCGCCTATAGCGCAGACCTGGCCAGCGGGTTTCGCTCCGCTCTCGAACGGGCCGGCCTGACCTTCCACATCGACTGCCCCCCCCTGCCGGAACCGGTCTATGTCGATCGAACGCTGTGGGAAAAGGTGGTCCTCAACCTGCTCAGCAACGCATTTAAACATACGTTTCACGGTCACATTGCACTGTCGATTCGGCACGACCAGGATGGCGTGATGCTGGTGGTTCGTGATACGGGCGTCGGTATTCCCCCTGACGCCCTCCCGCGGCTGTTTCAACGATTCTATCGAGTGCAGAACCGTCAAAGCCGAACACATGAAGGCAGTGGAATCGGGCTCGCGCTCGTGCAGGAGGTCGTGCAGTTGCATGGAGGGACGGTACGCGTGGAGAGCCGCCTCGACGAAGGCAGCAGCTTCTTCATCACGCTTCCTTGGGGGACAAAGCATCTACCTCCGGAACAGGTCACCCACGATGCCTCCGCATTCCCCCATGCGCCGGACGCCTCACCGTATCTCGAAGAAGCGTTGCAGTGGTTGCCCGACCACGAGTCGGAGGTCTTGCAGCCCGAGATTCCTGCCCCACCCCAATCGACACACGCGCGGGCGCACATTCTCGTTGCCGACGACAATGCCGACATGCGTCGCTACATGATGCGCCTCCTGCGTGAACACTATGACGTCGTGACCGTCGGCGACGGACTCGCCGCCTTGTCCGAGATTCAACGCCGTCGCCCGGATATCGTGCTGAGCGACATCATGATGCCGCAGCTTGACGGCATCGGCCTGGCCAAGATGCTGCGGGCTGATCCTGCCCTGCGCACCATCCCCATCATTCTGCTTTCCGCCCGCGCCGGCGAGGAGCCTTGCATCAAGGGCCTCGAGCAGGGTGCGGATGATTATCTGGTCAAACCGTTCAGCGGCCGTGAATTATTGGCGCGCGTGTCGGCCCATGTGAATCTGAGCCGTATTCGCCGGGAAGCCGAAGGACAAATCGCCGCCAGCGAAGCGCGGCTGCGAGCGATCGTCAACCAAGCCACGGCGACAGTGTCCCAGACCGACCTGAGCGGCCGATTCCAATTCGTCAACCAACGATTGTGCGAACTCTTGGGGTATCAGGAACACGACTTGCTCGGCATGCGCATGCAGGAGGTGACGGATCCCGAAGACCTTCCACGGGATCTCGAACAGCTCCAACAACTCGTGGAAGGCGGCCCTGATTTCGTCATCGAGAAGCGCTACCGGCGGAAAGACGGTACCACCCTCTGGATGAGTGTCAGTGTCGGTGGCGTGAGAGAACGCGGGGAACTGCGCTCCCTATTGGCCGTCGGATTCGACATCAGCGATCGCAAACGGCAGGAGGCGCTGTTACGAATCGTCAATCGCCGCCAACAATGGCTCTACGAATTGGCCGACGCCGTGAATCGCGCCGAACCGACGGCGCGCCTTTACGAACTGGCCTTGCAGGCCATGACGGAAGCCATCTCGGTCAACCGAGCCGCGATCCTGCTCCTCGACTGTGAGGGAGTGATGCGCTTCACAGCCTCGCAGGGCTTGTCCGAGACCCATCAGCAGGCGGCTGAGGGCCATTCTCCCTGGCCAACGGATCAGAAAGACCCGCCCCCCCTCGTCATTGAAAATGTTGCCCGCTGCAACCTGAGCCCGGAATTGCAGGCTACGGTCCGAGGGGAAGGCATAGAGGCCTTGGCATTCATCCCCCTCACCGATGGCGGCCGATTGCTCGGCACGTTCATGTTGTGCTTCGACCGGCCCAGACGATTGAGCAACGAGGAGATCGAATGGTCGCAGGCCCTGGCCACGACATTGGCCTTGGCCATCGCGCGAGCCCAGGCGGATGAGGTCCTGCGCACCAGCGAGGAACGCCTGCGATTGGCTATGGCCGCCGGACGGATGGGCGCCTGGGATCTGAACCTTCACACCGGCGACGCGACGTGGGACGCACGGCAATGCGAACTCTTCGGACAGACGATGGACCGTCCGCTGCGTCGTGCGGAGGAATTCTACAACGCGCTCCATCCCGACGATGTGGAGCAGGTGCAAGAAGCCGCGAGACGCGCCCATAGGACCGGCCTCTTCGCGTCGGAATTTCGCGTCGTCCACCCCGACGGCACCATCCATTGGCTCTGCGGACAGGGCGAAACCGTGAGAAATGAACAGGGGCATCCCGTCCGCATGATCGGCATCAATTATGACATCACGGAACGGAAACGGGCAGAAGACGCGTTGCAGCGCGTGACCGCAGAACTGGAACATCGCGTGGCCGCACGCACGCTCGAACTGACACAGTCGCGTGAGCACTTACGCGCCCTGGCGACCGAATTGAATCTGGCCGGTCAACGCGAGCGGCAACATGTCGCCACCGAGTTGCACGATTATCTCGCCCAGTTGTTGGCCTTGAGCCGAATTCGCCTGGCGCAAGCTATGCGGCACCCGATGACTCCCGCGCTGAACCGGACCTTGCATGATTTGCAGGAGGTCACGGATCAGGCCCTGACCTATACCAGAACATTGGTCGCCCAACTCAGCCCACCGATTCTCAAGGAATTCGGCCTGCCGATGGCATTGCGATGGTTGGCGGAACAGATGCTTCACCGGGACCTGCACGTGTCCCTGGACTTTTCGCCGGCCCACCTTTCCCTCCCAGAAGACCAGGCCGTGCTGCTCTTCCAATCAATCCGCGAGCTGCTGATGAATGTGGTGAAACATGCCGGCACGAAGCACGCAGGGATCACCATTACGGTGGATGAGGGACAGCTGGAGATTACTGTGACGGACGGTGGTGTCGGCTTTCTGCATACGGAGTCATCAACCCTTCCCACACATGGCACTGCCCCCGGATTCGGTCTCTTCAGCATCCGGGAGCGGATGCTCGCGTTGGGGGGACGGTTGGACCTCTGCTCCCGACCCGGTCACGGCACCACTGCCACGCTGGTCATGCCGCTCCTCGCCACGCGTGAATCGTCCGCGTCGCTGCCGAACACGATCGAACCTGCAGGACGCACTGCCCTCCGCTCAAAGAAAGGACATCCGGCCTCACCGCCTCCACTCAATGGCCATCCTCACGTCCAGAGTCCTGCTGTGCGAGTCCTTATTGCCGACGACCATGCCATGGTACGGCAGGGGCTCTGCGGACTCCTGGCCGGGTACCAAGACATCGCGGTCGCAGGGGAAGCGGCCAATGGGCAGGAAGCCGTAGCCCTCGCCACCCGACTTCGGCCAGACGTCGTCCTCATGGATGTGAACATGCCAGGGATGGACGGCCTCGAAGCGACGAGGCTGATCAAAGAGGTCCTCCCCAACACGATCGTGATCGCCCTGTCCGTGCAAAACGCCGCCCATGTCAGCATGGCCATGCGTGAAGCCGGCGCCATTGCGTTTCTCAACAAGGAAGCCGCCGTTGAAGACCTCTACCATACCATCCTCACCGCCAGAACTGCCCAGCTGGGTACTCAATGACGCGCGTTCAACCCCGGCCGAATCCGCCGATCACCGGCGCGCGTGGAATCCAGAGGCAGCGTCACGGGCTCACGATGACCGTGCAGGAAGACACCGACGAGCCGACGCTTCCCGAAGACCAGGCAGTGCTGCGGTTTCAGTCCGTGTGGGAACTGCTGTTCAATGTGGTGGACCATGCTGCGGCCACAGAAACACGGATCGCCTTCGCCTTCACGGACGAGGACCGGCGGCAGATCCTCGTGGAAGCCAACGATTGCGGGTTCGCACCAAGTCGGCCGTGACAACGAGGCACGGGGCCTTCCCAAGTCGAACGCTTCGGCATCCGGGAACGAACGGCGGCGATGGGCGGACGCCTGGACAGCACCTCATTTCCGGAAACGGGAACCATGGCCGTCCTCACGACCCGTTCGTCCCACGTGCGGCGCGCCCGTGGCATGGATCGTACACGGCCCGCACTCGCTCCTGAACGTAAACTGCCCCGACAGATGCATGGCCAGTACAGACATCGGGTATGCCCGCAAGAGGCCACGAACGCCATGTTGCGGCAGACACCGTCCTTGCGCTAGCGTTATGCCTAGTGGGCGAATACCCGTCGAGCCGATAATCATACAGCTGGATCGCCTGCGCGACGTGATGAACAGGTCGCCACGCGCCCATCACCATGCAACCACACGACGATTCCGTAGCACCGATACCCGACCCTCTCGCCGTCGATCTCATGTCGGCGCGCCTTGCCGCCATCGTCGAATCCTCTGACGATGCCATCATCTCCAAAGACCTCAACGGTATCATCATGAGTTGGAACCGCGGCGCCCAACGCCTCTTCGGTTATACCGCAGAGGACATGATCGGACAGCCGGTGCAACGCCTCATCCCCAAAGACCGTTTCGATGAAGAACCGCGTATTCTGGAACAGATTCGTCAAGGCCACCGAATCGATCACTACGAGACCGTGCGACAACGCAAAAACGGTTCACTCGTCGACATTTCGCTGACGGTCTCGCCGATCAAGGACGGCCGAGGCCGTATCGTCGGGGCATCCAAGATCGCCAGGGATATCACCGAACACAAAGAGACGGAACGTCACTTGGCCCATCTGGTAGAAGCGCTTCCGGCTGCGGTGTTCACCACCAATGCAGAGGGCTTGATTACGCACTACAACCAGGCGGCGGTCGATCTGTGGGGGTGCCGCCCGACACCCGGCGTCACCTACTGGTCCGGCTCCTGGCGACTCAGTGGACCCGACGGTCGACCACTGACCGATGATGGTTGCCCCCTCCGTCAGGCGCTGACGCGTGGTCGCCCGATCCTCGGTCTCGAAGCAAAGATCCAACGGCCTGATGGAACGCTGATTCCAGTCACTCACCACTCGACTCCGTTGCGAAACGAAGCGGAGGAGTTATTCGGCACCGTAAACATGCTGGTGGATCTCACCGAACGGAAGCATGCCGAGCAACAACTGCAGGAATCCGCCAGCGAGCTAGAAGCGCGCATCACGGAACGCACACGGGAACTCCTGGTTTCCCAGGAGCGCCTACGCGCCTTGGCGTCCGAACTCACGCTGACGGAACAACGTGAGCGGCGAAGACTGGCCACCGAACTACACGATTACCTGGCACAATTGCTCGTCGCGAGCCGACTGCGCCTTTCCCAGATCATTCCACGAGTCGGTGACCCGGCTGTCTCCAGCAACCTTGTGCAGGTGGATACCATGCTGGACCAAGCGCTCACCTATACCCGCTCTCTCGTCGCCGAACTCAGTCCGCAAATTCTCTATCAATTTGGATTGGCCAAGTCGTTGCTGTGGTTGGGCGAGCAGATGAAGCAGCATAACCTCCGCGTGTCGGTCGAACTCGGCAGCAAACCATTTACGCTGCCCGACGATCAGGCCGTGCTCCTCTTTCAGTCCGTCCGCGAATTGCTGTTCAACATTATCAAACATGCCAAGACCGATCAGGCAACGTTGACAGTCAGCGTCGATACGCAGGAGGAGTTGTGGATTTGCGTCGAAGATGAGGGCGTGGGATTCGATGTCTCGAACATCACCAGCCCGGGAGAGCCCCATGGCAAATTCGGATTGCTGAGTATCCGCGAACGGATGGAATTGTTGGGAGGAGAATGCGAATTGTCGTCCGCCCCTGGCGTCGGAACGATCGCCATTCTGCATCTTCCGCTGGTTCAGGCCGCCGGCGCTCCGTCCGCCGGCGGGCAAGTGGGGTCCACCCCCTCCATGACCACCCTGGAGAACGATCAGGCAAAGACGGTGAAGGTGTTGCTGGTGGATGACCACGCCATGGTCCGACAGGGCCTGCGCAGTATCCTGGACAGTTATACGGATCTGACGGTCGTGGGAGAGGCCGCCAACGGACAGGATGCCGTAATCATGGCGCGATCGCTCCAGCCCGATGTCGTGGTCATGGATGTCAATCTGCCGCTCATCGACGGTGTCGAAGCCACGCGCCTCCTGCGGCGTGAGCATTCGTCCATGGCCATCATCGGCATTTCGGTCAGAAACGACCCGCAGGTGAAACTTGCGATGACCGAGGCCGGCGCCGCGGACTTTCTCCCCAAAGAATCCGCCGCGGGCCAGCTCTACGACATCATTCTCCGTCACTGTCCTGTCGCCTCCTGACAGGGACGGGAGTCACAGGCACTGAACTAGGGGATTCCCCAGTACTCTCCGGCATTCAGACTCGGTACGATAATGCGTGTCACGGATCGCTCACATCCGATCACCACCGCGCCCTCTCTTCGAAACAGATCGCGTCACGTTGATCCATGCCGGCGTGTTGCCATGCCCATCGCTTGGCTCACCCATCGACGCACCAAGGGACGCACCAAGGTTGTGACTATAGGTTTGTATGCCAGACAGTGAGCGGTCCTCATGACTCCAGTCCTGCAGCTCCTGCCGTCTGTCACTCGCTTCGCGGCCCTCGCGGCCATCATCTGGCCACTGCTCGTTCTGCTGTCCTGGACCTATGACCCTTCCTGGGTGTCCGCCCTCCATCCGTCCTTGCGGACGATCAAGCCCGTCACCGTGATGTCGATCCTCTCCTGCGGGCTTGCGTTGTGGTTGCTGGCGGACGAATCGGCAGTGACCCGGCTTCGCCGACGATGCGCCCAGACTGCCGCCGGCGTCGCAAGCCTCCTTGCCGGACTTACCCTGGCTGAATACGTCTTCGGTATCAACATCGGTATCGATCTCTGGTTCACGCACGACATCGATATCGACACCGCCTTGCACCCTGGACGCATGGCACCCCTCACCGCCTGTCTCACCCTGCTGTTGTCTCTCGCATTGATCACCCTCGACCAACCGGTGTCGAACGACCAGCATCCCTCCCAATATGCGGCACTGGCCGGAATGACCATGGGCGCCATCGCGCTGGTCGGCTATCTCTATGGGGTACGGTCCCTCTACCAGGTCGGTAGTTTCTCCACGGTCTCGCTGTACAGCGCCACCCTGCTGTTTCTGATCGGCCTCGGGATACTTGCCGCGAGGCCGACGAGAGGATTCATGGCCACGCTGATGTGCGATGATCTCGGCGGAGTGATGCTGCGACGCATGCTGCCCTTTGCCATCGGCCTCCCGATTCTTGCCGGGTGGATCCGCATCACCGCGCAACGATCAGGCTATTACGACTTCAACTTCGGAGTCGCCTTGGCCGTGGCTGCGGTCATGTTGATCATGCTCACCTCGCTCTGGGTGCTGGCCGGCAGCCTGAACAAAACCGACGGTCAGAAAAAACACATCCTGCAAATTCTGCAACAGCGGGAAGCTCGTCATCGTCTGGCATTGAGAGCCGGGCGTATGGGCACGTTTCATCAAGATCTCGACAATCACACCCTCGCATTGTCGCCTGAATTGGAAGTCATGCTCGGTGTATCGGCCATGAGCTTCGGCGGGACGCTGGCCTCTTTCGGCCGCCTCATTCACCCGGATGACTGGGAACAGGTGCAGGCGGCCATCGAAGAAGCGGTCGTCAACCGAGGCTCATACGCTCTGGAGTGTCGCGTGCTGCGCCAGGCTCCGCTCACGGAATCCTGGATTGCAATCACCGGCCAAGTTCTCCCGGATTCCACCGGCCACCCGCGACAGATTACCGGGGTGATGTTCGACATCACGGAACGGAAACGGGCGGAAGCGACGTTGCGTGAGAGCGAAGCCCACTTCCGTATGCTGGCCGATGCCACGCCGGTGCTGGTCTGGATGGCGGGGCCGGACCGACTGTGCACCTGGCTGAACCGATCCTGGCTTGACTATACGGGGCGCGCGCTCGAGGAGGAATTGGGTAACGGCCGCCTCACCAACATTCATCCCGATGATCGGGCGATGTTCGTCCAATCATACAACACACACTGCTCTGGTCATGAGCCGTTTGAATTGGAATATCGTCTGCGTCGGCAGGACGGGACGTATGGCTGGATCCTGGACCGCGGGGTTCCGCTGTTGACGGAAACCGGCCTGCTGACGGGCTATCTCGGCGCGGCGATCGATATCACCGACCGCAAGCACGCGGAGGAACAACTCCAGCGGTGGACCGTCGAACTCGAAAAGCGGGTCGACGAACGCACGCGAGCGCTGCAGCGCTCACAGTCCCGATTGCGCGCCCTGGCCTCGGATCTCAGTACGACGGAACAGCAGGAACGTCGCCGACTGGCCACCGAACTACACGATTACCTGGCCCAACTGTTGGTCGTCGGACGAATGAAGCTCGGTCAGGCCAGGCCACAGGTGAAGGACCCGAAAGCCCAGCAATTGTTGAGCGAGACCGACGACGTGTTCACGCAATCGCTCAACTATACCCGGTCGCTGGTCGCAGAATTGAGTCCGCAGGTCTTGTATCAATTCGGTCTCCCCGCTGCGCTCAAATGGTTAGCGAGCCAAATGAAAACCCATGGGCTCAGCGTCTCGCTCCACTGCGAGATTGAACACCTTCCCATGGCTGAGGAACGTGCCGTGATCCTCTACCAGAGCGTTCGGGAGCTGCTGTTCAATGTCGTCAAACATGCCGAGACGGCCGAAGCCTCGATCACGCTGAGGCCAAGCCCGGGGAATTGGACGACCATCACCGTCGCCGATGGTGGACGCGGGTTCGATCCGGAGACCCTTCTCGAAACGGATCGCGATCACCCCGGACAATTCGGGCTCTTTAACGTGCAAGAGCGTGTGGAAGCCATCGGCGGACATTTGAGTTTACTGTCGGGAGAAGGACAGGGAACGACCGTCACCATCACCGTTCCCGTGGAAACAACCGCGCCCTCAGCCCGGTCCATCGCAGCAGAACACCTGCATCAGTCGAGGACACGCGCGATCTCCTCCCAACGGCTACGCGTGTTGCTCGTCGATGACCACGCGATGGTACGGCAAGGATTGCGCAGTGTATTGGACAGCTATGAAGATCTCGACGTGATCGGAGAAGCCGGCGATGGAGAGGCCGCGATCGCGCTCACGGCGACCCTCGAACCGGACGTGGTGGTGATGGACATCAATATGCCGAAAGTCGACGGCATTGAGGCGACACGCCAAATCCTCGCCACCCATCCGGACATCGTGATCATCGGGTTGTCCGTCCAGAACGAACGCCACATCGAGGAAGCGATGCTCAGCGCCGGTGCGGCGGTCTTCGTGACCAAAGAACGCGCCGCCGGCCAGCTGTATGAAGCGATCGTCAACACCGTTCGCGCCGGCCGATGAGGGCCCTGTTCTCCCTCACGCCACAGGGGGACGTTTCCCCATGACCATCCCGATCGCCGCAAGAATCAGAAACACGACGAACAAGACATAGGCGATGTGGGTCGCAGTGCCCGCCACGCCTGATACGCCCAGCACGCCGGCGATGAGCCCGATGACAAGAAATGTAACTGCCCAGCTTAGCATGATGATACCTCTCTCAGCTGACGAACGGTTAGTCTACCCATGACCCCGCGTTCAGAGGAACACGCACGGACCGTGTACGTCATTCCACACTCAATCATGACCGATGCCTGAGCTACCGGACCTCGCCGAGACGTGGGACGGAGACGACCACGCCTCCGTCCTTCACATGAATGACGGCACCCGGGATGGTGACAGTCGGATTCCATCATCAAGGCCGCATACCCGGCGATAGAGTCATCCCACCCCGCACGCACTAGGGCATCGCTTACCCCTGACAGGACGAACCCGACAACCCAGGAGGCACCTCACCCTCGTCGTGGGGCACACCTTCGCCGCCACACTCCCACACTTCATCTGTACTCAACTGGCGAGTGCAGCCGCTTAAAAATGAAAGTTGACGCCGACCGTCACCATGTGTCCGTTGTCCTGAAACTTCTTATCTACGATGTTCTGGTCCTTGGATTGGATCTTCTCCAGCCAGATGTATCGGTAGGTGCTGTCGATCGAGACATGCTTATTGAAGAAGAACTGCAATCCCCCGCCGGCATGGGCGCCGAATCGATTCTGGGTGTCGTCGAAGCCGCCAGGTCCCTTGACCGTGGTGTAGTACCAGCCTCCACCGCCCAACAGAAACGGTGCAAGCCTGGTCGTGCCAAGTGGATAAATGAGCGCAGACACCTGCACAGGATAGGTATGGACACGTGTGTCGCCGATGTCATTGCGTCGATAGTCGACCGACCCTTCGAAGGCCAGATAGCGTGAGGGGTGCAGCCGTACCTGACCGCCCCCGAACCACCGACTAGATCCGTCTTTTGGATCGACGTACGTGGCTCGACCACCGATGGACAACAATCCGATATCGATCTGTTCGAAGAGATTCTTGTCATCGGCCGCCGTCGCGATCGCCGGTATGGGCAGCCCCCAGGCCGTCAACGCAACTCCAATCGTCAGCACAACCGGGAAGATCAATCGTGTCATCATAGGACTCCTTGTGAATAAATCTGCCGTGTGGGCATTTGTCATGACTCGCGCGGACGGCTGCCGTGGTGATCGAACCACTCATCGACCCACCGTTTCACCTCTTCCCGGCGGTCGCCATACCGTTCCTGAATCTTGTCCTCGAGTTTGTCGACGCGGCCTTCGATGGCCAACAAGTCGTCGTCGGTAAACTCACCCCACTGTTTCTTCAATTCGCCCTTGAACTGCTTCCATTTCCCTTCAAACTGATCCTGGTTCACCACGGCCATGGCCGAACCGGTGTCGGCGTGGAGACCGATGCAGACTGTTGCTGGCCCTTGCTCCGCCTGCGCCATCCCCGCGGTCAGAGCCACACCTATCAGTGTCATACTCAGCAGTCGCGGTCGTAATGTCATGATGCCGTCCTTTCGATGGCGTCGATCCGGGGGCGCCCTGCCTGAGGGTCAGCCGGACTCCTCCCCTCAT
>ERZ724513.33-NODE-33-length-47532-cov-9.870169_pt1 | contig 47532 bp, 37 predicted proteins | sample MGYA00376046_ERZ724513 | MGnify/ENA primary metagenome ERZ724513 (study PRJEB28724, sample SAMN07190883) | activated sludge metagenome | isolation source: activated sludge of sewage treatment plant in Hong Hong | place: Hong Kong | collected 2016-03-17 ...
AACCTGCAACTGGCCGGCCGGGTCGTCCTGGTGACCGGCGGCGTACGCGGCGTCGGCGCCGGCATCAGCGCCGTGTTCGCCGCGCAGGGCGCCACGGTCATCACCTGCGCGCGGCGGCCGGTCGAAGGCTCGCCGTACGAGTTCCGTGCCTGCGATATCCGCGACGACGAGGCCGTCAAGGCGCTCATCGACGGGATCGTCGCCGACCATGGTCGCCTCGACGTCGTGGTGAACAACGCGGGTGGCTCACCCTATGTGCCGGCGGCCGACGCGTCGGCGAAGTTCAGCACCAAGATCGTTGAGCTCAATTTGCTTGGTGCGCTGTCGGTTTCGCAACATGCCAACGCGGTGATGCAGACACAGGACTCCGGCGGGTCGATCATCAACATCACCAGCGTCAGCGGCAGGCGGCCGACCCCGGGCACCGTCGCCTACGGTGCCGCCAAGGCCGGGATGGAGAACATGACCACCACGCTCGCCGTGGAATGGGCTCCCAAGGTCCGGGTCAACTCCGTCGTCGTCGGCATGGTCGAGACCGAGCAGTCCGAACTCTTCTACGGCGACGCCGACTCGATTGCGGCGATATCCAAGAACGTGCCACTGGGCCGGCTGGCCAAGCCCGAGGACATCGGTTGGGCCACAGCATTTCTCGCCTCTCCCGCGGCGTCCTACATCAGTGGTGCGTCGCTGGAGGTTCACGGCGGTGGGGAACCGCCGCACTACCTGTCGACCACCACTGCCGACATCAAATAAGGAGACAGACAAATGGGATTGCTTGACGGCCGCGTGGTCATCGTCACCGGAGCCGGCGGCGGTATCGGCCGCGCGCACGCCCTGGCCTTCGCCGCGGAGGGCGCGCGCGTCGTGGTCAACGACATCGGGGTCGGCCTGGATGGGTCTCCCGCCGGCGGCGGTAGCGCCGCGCAGTCCGTGGTCGACGAGATCGTCGCCGCCGGCGGCGAAGCCGTCGCCAACGGGTCCAATGTCGCCGACTGGGCGCAGGCCGAGGCGCTGATCCAGACCGCCGTCGATAACTTCGGCACCCTGGACGTTCTGGTCAACAATGCCGGCATCGTGCGGGACCGGATGTTCGTCAACACTTCGGAGGAGGAGTTCGACGCCGTCACCGCCGTGCATCTCAAGGGGCATTTCGCCACCATGCGGCACGCCGGCGCCTACTGGCGCGCCAAGGTCAAGGGTGGCGCGGCCCCAGAAACCCTAGATGCGCGGATCATCAACACCAGCTCCGGCGCCGGGCTGCAGGGCAGTGTCGGGCAGGCCAACTACAGCGCCGCCAAGGCCGGCATCGCCGCGCTGACCCTGGTGGCCGCCGCCGAGATGGGCCGGATCGGTGTCACCGTCAACGCGATCGCTCCGTCGGCGCGGACCCGGATGACCGAGACCGTCTTCGCCGACATGATGTCCACCCAGGGGCAGGACTTCGATGCGATGGCGCCGGAGAACGTCTCGCCGCTGGTGGTGTGGCTGGGCTCGGTGCAGTCACGTGAGGTAACCGGCAAGGTGTTCGAGGTGGAGGGCGGCAAGATTCGCGTCGCCGAGGGCTGGGCGCACGGTCCGCAGATCGACAAGGGCGCCCGCTGGGATCCGGCAGAGCTGGGCCCGGTGGTCAGCGAGCTGCTGGCGAAGGCACGCCCGGCCGTCCCGGTCTACGGCGCCTGAGTTTGCTCAGGCGGCCGCGTCCTGGACGTGGTCGGTAGCGTCGGAAGTCGCGGCGGTGGAATGGGTTTCAGTGGTCGATGACGCCGTGGTGTCCTCGACCGACGTGCTGGCCGGCGCGGCGTCGGATTCGGACTGGTCGTCCTTGGCCGCGGTGTCGTCGTCCGCTGCGGCGTCGATTGCTTCCGGGTCGGTGGCCTCGGTGCCCGCGTCGTCCTTGGTGGCTTCGGCGTCCTCAGAGTCGGTTGCCGGCGTGGCGGTCTCCTCGTCCTTGTCCTCCGCCTGGTCCTGGTCCGTGACCTCTTCCGCGGTGGCTTCGGTGGTCGCCGGGGCGGCCGATTCGGTCTGCTCAACGGCCGCCGGGGCCGGCTCAACGGCCGTCGGGCTCGACTCGGCGGTGGCCGTCGCCAACTCGGACTCGGCCACTGCGGTGCCCGACGTCACGGCGAGTTGGGTGCCGACGGATGGCGTGACCTCGCGGGTGGCCGGATCGGGCACAGCCGCGAGTCGTGCGGCCGGCTCGGGGGCCGCCGCCTCAGAGACAGCGGTCGACACCCCGGATGTGTTGGCGGGCTTGAATATCTCGTTGATCAGGTCGGTGGCCACCGAGACGACGAAGTCGATCGGCGACACGCCGAGCTGGATCGCCGCCTTGATCAGGCCGGCCGCAGCCTCGAACAGATCGCCGCTCGCAAGTGCGTGACTGACCGTGTAGGCGGCCTCCTGCGGGGCGACGATGAGGTTGCGAAGATCGACGAACATCTTCATCAGCAGGGACGGCTCGGCGTCGACACTGACGCCGTCCCAGTTCACCAGTTTCCAGCCGTCTTCCGGATTGCCGTCGATGACCACGACCGACGTGTTGTTCAACGGGTGGGTGAACAACAGGAAGAGGTCGGGATTGTCGACGTTCATCAGGGTCCAGAACATGATCGTGGCGCCGTGCGAGAACACCACGGGGTTCTGCTGGCCGCTGTCGTAGATGTCCTGGACCGCGTCGGCGACGCGGTGCTGGAAGACGTTTCCGTCGGCGTCGGTCGAGCCCGGCATGGTGGCGAACCGGAGTCCGAGCGTCCACAGCAGCGGCGTCGCCGCATACCCGAGACGGCCCCACCCGTCATCCTCCGAGGATCCCTCGTAGACGCCCGCGTCGATCTCGTGCAGACCCGACCGGACCGAGATCGACTTGTCCAGCAGGTCGGCCAGCGGTTGGGCGGTCTCCTGGGTCCGGATCATGTCCGAAGCCCAGATGCCGTCATAGCCATTGCCGACGAGCACGTTGGCGATCGCCTGGGCCTGCGCGACGCCGACCGGGTCGGACAGGTGGGGACCCGGAACCTTGGTGTCGATCACCCCGTCGGCGTTCGCCTGTGATTCCGCGTGCCGGACGAATGTCATCGTGATGCTGGTGGCGGCCAGGGCCGTGGCCGCAAACACCAACGCCGCCGTGAGGACGGCCAGGAACGTAGTTGCTATAGCTAACGCTGAACGATGCATACCCCGCATCTAGGAAACCGTAAGCAAATTCACGGGAAGCGGTGCGCTTTCGGTGAATCTTCCCGGTCCAGCTACCGAAATCGGTGCCCGTCAGGCCGGATCGCAGATGATGATCGGGATCTTGCGCTCGGTGTAGGACCGGTAGTTGACGAAGTCCGGGTACATGGCGTCCAGCTTGGGCCAGTACTCGTCGCGTTCGGCATCGGTGGCTTCGCGGGCCGTCAGCGCCAGCGTGCCCTGCTTCGTCTGGAACGTGACCTTCGGGTTGGCCTTGAGGTTGAGGTACCACATCGGATTCGTGGACCGGCCGCCCTGCGAGGCGACCAGCACGATGCGCCTGCCCTCCTGCAGGAACAGCAGCGGGCTGTCCCTCGGCTCGCCGGACTTGCGGCCGGTGGTGGTGAGGATGCCGACCTCGGCGCCGCGCAGGAACTTGTTGCCGAGCTTGCCGCCGGTCGTCTTGAACAGCCAGGTCTGCGCTTTCGACATCCACTTGATCATGGTGCCGGTGGCCGGGGCGTTGAGGCGCTCGACCTGCTTGGGGCTCAGGGGTCGTGGAGTTTCGGCCATGGCTTTGGAACCTATCGCACGATGCGGGGACGGATGCTTGCCCGGATGTGGTGGATGAGCCCATCGGCGGCCGGAATCGTGAAGGTCTCGTCGACGTGGGCGCCGACCCCGACGCCGGCCACGGCCGGCTTGGTCGCGAGGTCGAAACGCACTCGGACCTCATCGCCGGTGACGGTGGCCTCCCGGACGTCCACCGACTTGATCAGCCGGAACTGCGGGCCGCGATTCAGGCTGCGGCGCAGGTGATCTCCGGAGAACCCGGTCTTCAGACCGTTCTCGACCCTGGTGCAGTCGGGGGCGAACGCCACGTCGTCCCCGCGATGCGACACCAGGGCATCGATGTAGGCGCGGGCAACGGCGATGCGCTCGGCGTCGGTGAGCTCGGCGGGACGGCTCATCAGATGCGTTCGATGATCGTGCCGGTGGACAACGCTCCACCCGCGCACATGGTGATCAGCGCGGTCGACTTGTCGGTGCGTTCGAGTTCGTGCAGCGCGGTGGTGATCAGCCGCGCACCGGTCGAGCCGACGGGATGACCCAACGCGATCGCGCCGCCGTTGACGTTGACCTTGTCCATGTCGGGGTTGTGCACCCGGGACCAGGACAGCACGACCGACGCGAACGCCTCGTTGATCTCCGTCAGGTCGATGTCACCCATCTTCATGCCGGCCTTCTCCAGCACGCGGGCGGTGGACTGCACCGGGCCGTCGAGGTGGTAGTAGGTCTCGGCGCCGACGTTGGCCTGCGCGACGATCCGGGCGCGGGGCTTGAGGCCCAATGCCTTGGCCTTGGCCTCATCCATCCACAGCACCGCGGCCGCGCCGTCGGAGATCTGCGACGAGGTGCCCGCGGTGTGCAGGCCGCCCTCCATCACCGGCTTGAGGTTCTGCAAACCCTCCAGCGTGGTGTCGCGCAGGCCCTGGTCGCGACTCACCATGTGTCGCTCGGCCGTGGGCTGCTTGTTCTCGTCGATGACGGGCGCCTCGATCGGGGAGATCTCGCGGTCGAACCGGCCCTCGGCCCAGGCCCGCTGCGCCTTCTGCTGGGACGCCAGGCCGAACTCGTCGAGATCGGCGCGGGTGATGCCGCGACGCTGGGCGATCCGCTCGGCGGCACTGAACTGATCGGGCATGTCGATGTCCCAGGAGGCGGCCCGGATCAGCGAGCGGTCCGGCCCCGCGTTGGCGCCCAGGCCGACGCGGCTCATCGCCTCGATTCCGCAGGCGATGCCGATGTCGATGGCGCCGACCGAGATCAGGCCGGCGACCAGGTGGTTGGCCTGCTGGGCGCTGCCGCACTGGCAGTCCACGGTGGTGGCGCCGACGTGCTCGGGCAGACCGGCCGTCAGCCAGCCGACCCGGGTGACGTTGTTGGACTGCTCGCCGTACTGGGTGACGCAGCCGCCGATGAGCTGCTCGACCGAGCCGGGGTCGATGCCGGCCTTCTCCACGACGGCTTTCTGGACGGCCCCCATGAGCTCGGTGGCGTGCAGTCCGGACAGCCAGCCGCCCCGCTTGCCGATCGGACTGCGGGTGGCTTCGACGATGACAGGGTTACCCATCCCGCCAGGCTAGAACACGTTTCAGTACCATGACAAGCGCCGATGGTGTCGATGCTCTGCTCGCACCTTTGATCTGCGGTGGAGGCATGTTTCAATGGTCTCAATCGGGGTCAGAATCGAACTAGACCACGTTGTAACATCGCGCAGTAACCGGCGCAGCAACCACGCTGCGGCCGCATCCGCTGGGAGGACTGAACCATGGGCCGAACCAATATCCCGGATACCTTCGACTTCCTCGATCCGGACTTGATCGTCGAGAAGGGCCTCCCGGTCGAGGAGCTCGCCGAACTGCGGCGGGCCGAGCCGATCCACTGGGTGAGTGTGCCGGGCGGGACGGGCGGTTTCGGTGACCACGGCTACTGGTTGGTGACTAAGCACGCCGACGTCAAAGAAGTCTCGCGGCGCAATGACGTGTTCTCCAGCTGGCTGAACGGGGCCATCCCGGTGTGGCCGCACGGGATGAGCCGGGAGCTCGCGGTCGATCTGCAGCGCAACGTCCTGCTCAACATGGACGCCCCGCACCACGACCGGTTGCGCAAGATCATCTCGCGGGGGTTCACCCCGCGGGCGATCGGCGCGCTCAAGGACGAACTGAACGCGCGCGCCCAGAACATCGCCAAGAACGCGGCGGCGGCGGGGTCGGGCGACTTCGTCGAACAGGTCGCCTGCGAGCTGCCGCTGCAGGCCATCGCGGAACTGCTGGGTGTGCCGCAGGAGGACCGGGACAAGCTGTTCCGCTGGTCCAACGAGATGACCGCGGGCGAGGACCCCGAGTTCGCCGGCGTCGACCCGCAGTTGTCGTCCTTCGAGGTGATCGCCTACGCGCACAAGATGGCCGAGGAGCGTGGCAAGAACCCGACCGGCGACATCGTCACCCAGCTGATCCAGGCCGACATCGAGGGCGAGAAGCTGACCGACGACGAGTTCTGCTTCTTCGTCATCATGCTCGCGGTCGCCGGCAACGAGACCAGCCGCAACTCCACGACCCACGGCATGGTCGCGTTCACCCAGTTCCCCGACCAGTGGGAGCTCTTCAAGCGGGAGCGGCCGGCGACGGCCGTCGACGAGATCGTCCGCTGGGCCACCCCGGTGTCGGCGTTCCAGCGCACCGCCAACCGCGACACCGAACTGGCGGGCGTGCAGATCAAGGAGGGCCAGCGGGTGGTCATGTCCTACCGGTCGGCCAACTTCGACGAAGAGGTGTTCGACGACCCGTACAACTTCAACATCCTGCGCGACCCGAATCCGCACGTCGGCTTCGGCGGAACCGGGGTGCACTACTGCATCGGCGCCAACCTCGCCCGCATGACGGTCGATCTGATCTTCAACGCCGTCGCCGACCACATGCCGGACCTGCGTCCGCTCGGCGAGCCCGACCGCCTAAAGTCGGGGTGGCTCAACGGCATCAAGCACTGGCAGGTGGATTACACCGGCGCCGAAGCCTGAGCCCCGCGGTTCGAATCTGATCGATCAAGGAGGATCGGGTGGATTTCACCCTCGACGAGGGCCAGCAGGCCGTCGCCGACGTCATCGGGTCGGTACTCGGGCAAGACGGCGTGCTCGAACCGGAGAACACCTGGAAGGCACTCGTTGACGGCGGCGTGACCGCACTCGGCGTGCCGGAACGGCTCGGCGGCGACGGGGTCGGCCTGGCCGAGATCACCACCGCGCTGACCGAGATCGGCCGCCGCGGCGCCATCAGCCCCGCCCTGGCGACCCTCGGGCTCGGGCTGTTGCCGCTGCTCGATCTGGCGACCGACGCCCAGCAGGACCGCTACCTGGCCGGGGTGGCCGGGGGCGCGGTGCTGACCGCCGCGCTCGACGAACCGGGCGCCGCCCTTCCCGAACATCCGAAGACGTCGCTGTCGGGCGGAAAGCTGAACGGCACCAAGATCGCCGTTCCGTACGCCGAACAGGCGGCGTGGATGCTGGTGACCACCGACGCCGGCGTCGTCGTGGTGTCCCCACAGGCCGCCGGTGTCACGCTGACCAGGACGCCGGCGTCCAACCACTCCGACGAGTACGTGGTGTCCTTCGCCGATGTCGCGGTCGAGGCCGGCGACACGCTCGACGGTGCGACGGTGCACCGGGTCAACCAGTTGGCGCTGGCGTCCATCGGCGCCTACGGCGCCGGGCTGGTGGCCGGCGCGCTGCGGCTCACCGCCGACTACGTGGCCACCCGCGAGCAGTTCGGCCGGCCGCTGTCGACCTTCCAGACGGTGGCCGCCCAGCTCGCCGAGGTCTACATCGCCTCGCGCACAATATCTTTGGTGTCGACGTCTGTGGCGTGGCAGCTCGCCGAAGGGCCGGAGGCCTGCCCGAATGTGGACGACGATCTGGAGATCCTGGGCTACTGGCTGAGCTCACAGGCGCCGCCGGCGATGCGCATCTGTCATCACCTGCACGGCGGCATGGGTATGGACATCACCTACCCGATGGACCGGTATTACTCGTCGATCAAGGATCTCACCCGGCTGCTCGGTGGTCCGTCGCATCGGCTGGATCTGGTGGGAGTCTGAGTGTTCATCGATTTGACGCCCGAGCAGCGGGCGCTGCAAGCCGAACTGCGGCAATACTTTTCGACTCTCATCACGCCGGACGAGGCCAAGGCGATGGAGTCCGACCGGCACAACGAGGCCTATCGCGCGGTGATCAAGCGGATGGGCTCGGACGGCAAGCTCGGGGTCGGCTGGCCCAAGGAGTACGGCGGCCTGGGCTTCGGTCCGGTCGAGCAGCAGATCTTCATCAACGAGGCCAACCGGGCCGACATCCCGCTGCCGCTGGTGACCCTGCAGACCGTCGGGCCGACCCTGCAGGTGTACGGCACCGAGGAGCAGAAGAAGAAGTTCCTGCCCGGAATCCTTTCCGGCGACATCCATTTCGCGATCGGCTACTCCGAGCCGGACGCCGGCACCGACCTGGCGTCGCTGCGGACCACCGCCGTGAAGCACGGCGACGAATGGGTGGTCAACGGCCAGAAGATGTGGACCACCGGCGCGCACGATGCCGACTACATCTGGCTGGCCTGCCGCACCGATCCGAATGCCGCCAAGCACAAGGGCATTTCGATCCTGATCGTCGACACCAAGGATCCCGGCTATTCGTGGACCCCGATCATCCTGTCGGACGGCGCACACCACACCAACGCCTCGTACTACAACGACGTGCGGGTCCCCGCCGACATGTTGGTCGGTGCGGAGAACGGCGGCTGGAAGCTCATCACCACCCAGCTCAACCACGAGCGCGTCGGGCTCGGCCCGGCCGGGCGGATGGCCGGCATCTACGAGAAGGTGCACGCCTGGGCCTCCACGCCCGGCGGCGACGGGGTCATCCCGATCGAGCACGACGCGGTCAAACGCCTTCTGGCGCAGATCAAGTCGATCTGGCGGATCAACGAACTGCTGAACTGGCAGGTCGCCGCCTCCGGTGAGACCATCGCCGTCGCCGACGCCGCGGCGACGAAAGTCTTCTCCACCGACCGCATCCAGGAAGTGGGCCGGCTGGCCGAGGAGGTCGTCGCGCTCTACGGCAATCCGGCAGACCCGGACACCGGCGAGCTGTTGGACTGGCTGGACAAGATGACCAAGCGAAACCTGGTCATCACCTTCGGTGGCGGGGTCAACGAGGTGATGCGGGAGATGATCGCGGCCTTCGGGCTGGGCGTTCCGCGGGTCACGCGATGACCGACCTCGAGGCCGGGATCGAGGCGCTCAAGGCGTCCGGGAGCAGCCAACCCCGCAAGGGCCGGCATCCGGTCAACGAGCCGATGATCCACCACTGGCTCGACGCGATCGGCGACCGCAACCCCATCTATGTCGATGAGGCGGCCGCCGTGGCCGCCGGGCATCCGGGTGTCGTCGCGCCGCCGGCCATGATCCAGGTGTGGACGATGGTGGGTCTGGGCGGTGTCCGCCCGGACGACGACCCGCTCGGCAAGATCATCGAATTGTTCGACGCCGCAGGCTATGTCGGTGTCGTCGCCACCAACTGTGAGCAGACCTACCACCGGTACCTCGTTCCCGGTGAGGAGGTCAGCATCGCAGCGGAGATCACCGATGTCGTCGGGCCGAAGCAGACCGCGCTCGGCGAGGGCTACTTCATCACCCAGAAGATGACGTGGAGCGTTCCGGGGGACGGTGGTCCCGAAGTCGTGGCCGAGATGATGTGGCGCATGATGAAGTTCAAGCCGGCCGACAAGGCCGGCGACGACGCCACGGGCGGCGCCGCCGCCGCTCCGGTGCCGGACGACCTCGACCCGGACAAGCTGATGCGGCCCGCCGCGTCGCGGGACTCGAAGTTCTTCTGGGACGGCGTGGACGCGCACGAACTGCGCATCCAGAAGCGGCCGGACGGCACGCTGCAGCACCCGCCGGTGCCGGCGATCTGGCAGGACAAGGCCCTGCCGACGGAGTACGTGGTGTCCTCGGGCCGAGGCACGGTGTACAGCTTCGTCGTCCACCACGCGCCGAAGGTGCCGGGCCGCACCCTGCCGTTCGTCATCGCGCTGGTCGAACTGGAAGAGGGAGTTCGGATGCTCGGCGAGCTGCGCGGCGTCGACCCGGCGGCCGTCGACATCGGAATGCCGGTCCGCGCAACGTATATCGACATGCCGGAGTCGGCCACCGGTCCGGCCTGGACGCTGTACGCATGGGAGCCCGTCTCGTGAGCGGAGTCGCAGTGGGCACCAAGCTGCCCGAGTTGTCGCTGTACGGCGACCCCACCTTCATCGTGTCGACCGCGATCGCCACCCGCGACTACCAGGACGTGCACCACGACCGGGACAAGGCGCAGGCCAAGGGCTCCAAGGACATCTTCGTCAACATCCTCACCGACACCGGTCTGGTGCAGCGCTACCTGACCGACTGGGCCGGCCCCGCAGCGGTCATCAAGTCGATCGGGCTGCGGCTCGGGGTGCCCTGGTACGCCTACGACACGGTCACGTTCCGCGGCGAGGTGACGGCGGTCGAGGGTTATCTGGTGACCTGCAAGGTGACCGGGTCCAACAGCCTGGGCGACCATGTGATCGCCACGGCCACACTGACTTTGGGAGATCAGAAATGAGCGGCCTCTCGGGCCGGGCCGCGATCGCCGGCATCGGCGCCACCGACTTCTCCAAGGACTCCGGCCGCAGCGAACTGCGACTGGCCGCCGAGGCGGTGCTCGACGCCCTCGGCGACGCGGGCCTGAAGCCGGCTGACGTCGACGGCCTGGTGACGTTCACGATGGACTCGAACACCGAGCAGGCGGTGGCCCGGGCCGCCGGTATCGGCGAGCTGAAGTTCTTCTCGCAGATCCACTACGGCGGCGGCGCGGCGTGCGCGACCGTCCAGCAGGCGGCCATGGCCGTCGCCACCGGGGTGGCCGAATGCGTGGTCGCCTACCGCGCCTTCAACGAACGCTCCGGACTGCGGTTCGGGCAGGTCCAGACCGCGCTGGCGGGATCCGTTGGGGCGACGGCAAATTCGACGCAGGCCGACAACGCGTTCTCCTACCCGCACGGATTGTCGACGCCGGCCGCGCAGGTCGCGATGATCGCCCGCCGCTACATGCACATGTCCGGGGCGACCAGCCGGGACTTCGGTGCGATCTCGGTGGCCGACCGCAGGCACGCCGCCAAGAACCCGAAGGCCTACTTCTACGAGAAGCCGATCACGATCGAGGAGCACCAGAACTCGCGGTGGATCGCCGAGCCGCTGCGGCTGCTGGACTGCTGCCAGGAGACCGACGGTGCGGTGGCGATCGTCGTCACCACTCCAGAGCGGGCGCGCGACCTCGCGCACCGCCCCGTGGTCATCGAGGCCGCGGCGCAGGGCTCCGGGGTCGACCAGTACACGATGGTCAGCTACTACCGCCCCGAGTTGGGTCTGCCGGAGATGGGTCTGGTCGGTGACCAGCTCTGGTCGCAATCCGGGCTGACGCCCGCCGACATCCAGACCGCGATCCTCTACGACCACTTCACGCCCTTCACCCTCATCCAACTCGAGGAGTTGGGGTTCTGCGCCAAGGGCGACGCCAAGGACTTCATCGCCGACGGCGCGATCGAGATCGGCGGGCGGCTGCCGATCAACACCCACGGCGGTCAGCTCGGTGAGGCCTACATTCACGGCATGAACGGCATCGCCGAGGGCGTGCGTCAGTTGCGGGGAACATCGGTTAACCAGGTCGACGATGTGGAGCACGTCCTCGTGACGGCGGGCACCGGCGTCCCGACGTCGGGCCTGATCCTCGGCTGAGGCCCTCCGACGCGCCCTCGGGCCATTCGAAGTTCTTCCGAAATTTTCATTTCTAGCAAACAATCGCGACCCCGTTCTGAGGGTCGGCGACAGAATCGATCAAGTGAGCGGAGGGTTCGCTCCATGACCCGCCGGGTCGACAGAAACCGCAGCTAGACCGGGTTAACGGCGTGACATATCCGGACCGAAATGTTGCGGTCGGAAGCTACTCTCAGGTCAGCTGCGAAAAATTGTGCCGCTACCAAGCGGTACGGCAAATGTTCGGCGGCCCCGAAAATTTCTTTGCGAACCTCTAGCAAAACAGCCGCCCGCTCGCTCACAATGATGTTCTCGGGGGCGAGGGCAGAGCGCGTAGGGGCAGGTGTTGGGGATGAAAAGCGCAAACCAGTCTGGGTCCGCACCGGACGACTTCGTGGATGATTCGGGACCGCCGTGGGCACCGACTCCGGTGCCGCGTCCGCATCCCGACGGCGCATGGGCAAAACCGGTCGAGTGGGCGTTCCGGCGCGGGGGTGGCGATCCCTGCCGCGGGAATCCGGCGCCGTCATCGCCCGGCTCCGCGCTGCACAGCGGACCCCGTTGGAACAACCAACACGCCGTGCCGGGCGCAGCCACGGCCGCTGAATCCCCCGACGGCCGGTATCCGCTCGCCGATCTGAAGCTGCTGATCGTCGACGATTCCACTCTTCAGCGGGAGAGCCTGGCCGCGGCGATCGCCGCCAACGGTTCCGCGACACCCAAAGTGGCGTGGGATCTGTCGTCGTTGGTCACGGCTCTCAACGTGGAACCGCCGAGTCTGGTCCTCATCAATCTGGACACCCGTGACAGTGCGATATTGGTGCAGGCCACCTTTGAGGTATGTCCGGACGTCAGGGTGATCGTTCTCGGGATATCCGAAGATGACGAAGCGCGCATCGTTGCATGCGCCGAGGCGGGCGTCGCCGGATACCACCTGCGCAACGAATCGATCGACGAGCTCGTCACGTTGATCGGCAGAGTCGCCAGCGGCGAGTCATCGTGCTCGCCCCGGGTGTCGGCAATGCTGCTCCGCCGACTGTCCGCACTGGCGGCCGATCGGCAGCCGGCCGCCAAGGAGTTGGTTCTGACCTCGAGAGAGGCGCAGATCCTGCGGATGCTGGAGATGGGTCTGTCGAACAGGGACATCGCCGAACGTCTCTGCATCGCCGTGCACACCGTCAAGAATCACGTCCACAGTGTTCTCACCAAGCTGGGCGTGAATACCCGCGCGGAAGCGGCGGCGCAGTACCGCACCATGAGATTCACCGCATTACGGCCGGTGGCTTACGATTCCGAGATCGACGGGACTCGGAACTAGCGGAGTCCGGACCGCGGATCCGGTTCAGCCGGCGTCGCCCGTACGCGGGGAACTAGTCCTCCCCGCAGCCGAGGTCCCGATCGTCACGGTACGAAATCCGGCCTCTGCAAGGCGATCTCGCGGAGCGTCCAAGCACGTCCGGCACCGGTGAATGCCCACGTAGCGCGGCGGTCCGGGAGTTGCGGCCTCGGTTGCGCAAGCGGGGCGGCGAAGGCATCCTCGGAATCGGTCGGCGGTCGACATGCCATCGCGGTCCTAGGTAGAGAACCGGTACAAAGATGGCTCCAACGGTCCATGTACGACGGTGCGGACCGGGATGATAGTGAAGCGATGGCGTTGGTGTCGGGCAATGCGAGCGCATCCACCGGAGCACGAGCACGTGCACGTGTCCGGAGATCTCGGTTCCGAAGGCCGCCCGTTCGCGCCGGGATCACCATGTCCGTGACGGAGATGCCCTCGCCCGGCGGCGGCTCTGTGGTCAGGCCACGCCGTTGACTCCCTGCGGGTTTCGAGAGCCGACGGTGGCGAACCCCGGGCTCCAGGACGTCTTGTACGGTTCGCATCGAAACGGCAACGGTCGCGTGCACCACGCCGTCCGCGGATTGCGGCTGGCGGATACGCCGAGTGCGTCGAGTTCCGACCGGGAGAACGCGTCGGATGGCGGGCCGGCGGGCAAGAGGATCCTGATCCTGGACGATAACCGGATCTTCCGTGAATGCCTCGTGCGGACCTTGGCGCTCAACGGAATTCCGAATCCCGCTGTCGCGTGGGACCTGGCTTCGCTGGCGAGTGCGCTCGGCGACATCGAGGTGAGCGTTCTGCTGCTGAGCATGTCCACCCACGACAGCCATCTCCTGCTCCGCGCCACGATGGATATCGATCCGTCCGTGCGGGTGATCGCGCTGGGCGTGTCCCCGGACGACGAGCCGGGCATCATCGCGTGCGCCGAGGCGGGTGTGGCGGGCTTCCACATGCGGAGCGACTCTCTTGACGACCTGGTCGTGCTGACCCGCAAAGTCGAGGCCGGAGAGATGTTCTGCCCGCCGGCGGTGGCGGCGATCCTGTTGCAGCGATTGCTGTCACTCAGTTCGCAACCGCCGGTGGTGGTGCAGGATCTGGCTCTAACGGCTCGGGAGGTCCAGATCCTCGAGATGCTGGAACTAGGCCGGTCGAACCGCGACATCGCGGCACACCTCGACATCGCCGTGCACACCGTGAAAAACCACGTGCACAGCCTGCTGAGCAAGCTCGGGGTGACAACCCGTGCCCAGGCGGCGGCACTGTCGCGAAGCCACCGAATCGACCGCGGTCCCCGGTGGAGCTAGTCCCCGGTCTAACCAAAATTGGCTCTGATGGCCCATGTACGCCGACGTTGCCGACACCGATAGTGAAGTGGTGATCCACGGGTTGGGTCCACGCAGCAGTCGGTCGACATTGGCGAATCCGACTGCGGCGCCGAACAAGTCGCAGAGGGGAACCGGGGGAACTCGATGAAGGTAGCGGTGATCGGAGCCGGGTACTTGGGGACGACCCACGCCGCGGGAATGGCCCAGATCGGCCACGACGTGATGGCGGTCGATATCGACGCCGACAAGGTGGCCAAACTCCAGTCGGGTGTGGTGCCGTTCTTCGAGCCGGAACTCGAGAGCATCGTCAAGGACGGCCTGGCCGCCGGACGGCTCCGGTTCACCGGGTCCTACACCGAGGCGGCCGACTTCGCCGATGTGCACTTTCTCGTGGTCGGAACACCGCAGAACAAGCACGATTCGAGCGCCGACCTGTCCTACCTCGACGCGGCGATCGACGCGTTGTGCCCGCATCTGAGCCGGCCGGCGCTCATCGTCGGCAAGTCGACGGTTCCGGTGGGCACGGCCGAACGGCTGGCCGAGCGGGCCCGCAGGATCGCTCCTGTCGGCGACGGCCTGGAGTTGGCCTGGAACCCCGAGTTCCTGCGGGAGGGCTTCGCGGTCAAGGACACGTTGCATCCGGACCGGATCGTCGTCGGAGTCGAAAGCCGGCCGGACTCGCGGGCCGAAGCCGTCCTACGGGCGTTGTACGCCCCGTTGCTGGACTGCGACACCCCATTCCTGGTGACCGGCCTCACGACCGCGGAACTGGTGAAAGTCGCCGCGAACGCCTTCCTGGCGACGAAGATCTCGTTCATCAACGCGATCGCCGAAGTCTGTGAAGTGACATCGGCGAACATCGGCACCCTGGCCGACGCGATCGGGTACGACGACCGGATCGGCCGGCGATTCCTCAACGCGGGCTTGGGATTCGGCGGCGGATGTCTGTCGAAGGACATCCGCGGGTTCATCAGCCGCGCCAACGAGCTGGGCGTCGGCGACTCGCTGAGGTTCCTGCGGGAAGTGGACGACCTGAACTGCCGGCGGCGTCGCCGCATCGTCGACATCACCCGGCAGGAGTGCGGTTCACTGGCCGGGGTCAGGGTGGCCGTTCTCGGCGCGGCGTTCAAGCCGGACACCGATGACATTCGGGACTCGCCCGCCCTGGATGTGGCGAACCAGATCCACTCGGAGGGCGCCGAAGTGACCGTGTACGACCCGAAGGCCATGGACAATGCGCGAAAGGCCTTCCCGTCTCTCAACTATGCGTTCTCGGCCGTCGACGCCTGTAGTGGCGCCGACTCGGTGCTGGTTCTCACGGAGTGGGACGAGTTCCGGAACATGCGGCCGCACCATCTCTCGGATGTGACCCGATCCAAGAGCGTCATCGACGCGCGCAACTGCCTCGACCCGTACGAATGGCGAGCAGCGGGCTGGACCTATCGCGGCTTCGGCCGTCCGTGACACCGCCACCGGGCACATCACCGAACACGTAGCAGGAGAGACTGATGAGAGTTCTTGTCACCGGGGGAGCCGGCTTTCTCGGGTCCCACCTTTGCGATCTGTTGCTCGACCGTGGCGACAGCGTGGTCTGCCTCGACGACCTGTCGAGCGGCCGCGTGTCGAACATCGAACATCTCGGTTCGTCACCGCGATTCAGCTTCGTCGAGGCCTGCGTGCTCGACCCGATCGACGTCCCCGGTCCCTTCGACGGCGTCGTCCACCTGGCCAGCCCGGCCTCGCCGCCGGACTATCTGAGCAAGCCGATCTTCACGCTGCGCACCGGCTCGGAGGGCACCCGGAATGCGCTCGAGTTCGCGCAGCGCGAGTCGGCACGTTTCATCCTGGCGTCCACCAGTGAGGTCTACGGTGATCCGCTGATTCACCCGCAGCCGGAACACTATTGGGGCAACGTCAACCCGGCCGGTCCGCGCAGCGTGTACGACGAGGCGAAGCGCTATGCCGAGGCGCTGACGACCGGCTACCGGACGTCGTGCGGGGTGGACACGGGAATCGTGCGCATCTTCAACACCTTCGGGCCGCGGATGCGGCCGGACGACGGGCGCGTCGTGTCCAGCTTCATCGACCAGGCGCTGCGGTGCGCGCCGTTGACCGTATTCGGAGACGGCAGCCAGACCAGGAGCCTCTGTTATGTGGACGACCTGGTTCGCGGTATCGCCGCAATGCTCGACTCCTCCGAGCCCGGGCCGATAAACCTCGGCAATCCGGTAGAGCTCACCGTGCATGAGATCGCGGAACTGGTCCGGGATCTGGTCGGCTCGGCGTCGAGGATCGAGTTTCATCCGTTGCCGCAGGACGATCCGACCCGGCGGAGGCCCGACATCACGATGGCCGGCGGACTGCTGGGCTGGGCTCCGCGGGTGTCCATCCGCGAAGGCATCGCTCGAACGATCGCGTGGCAGCAGCACGCGCTACGGGAAGCGCTGGCGTCGTGACCACCACCGAGGGCCAGGTTCGAACCGGCACAACGAAGTCGGGCCTGACACACCGCGTGCGGTCCGGGCCGGGCTCGGTTCGGACCCGGGCGGATCACGCCGTCGGGGTGACCGGACCGTCGGACCATGTGCTCGACCGGATGCGCTGGCAACGGCGATACACCGCCAACCTGCTCATCGCCGACACCGCGGTGGTGTGCGGAGCCGTGCTCCTCGCGCAGTTCATCCGATTCGGCCAGGCCTCTCTCGCGCCGGGAACCGAAGACCATTCTGCGACAGTCTATTCGGTGTTGATCGCCATGCTGTGGCTGTCGGCACTCGCGGGGTTCCATGCCCGGTCCACGAAGATCGTCGGCAGGGGAATCGAGGAGTATCGACGGGTGGTGGAGGGGTCGCTGTGGACCTTCGTCACGATCGCCCTGGCGGAGTTGCTCTTCAAGCTCGAGCTGGCGCGCGGTTATCTCGCGGTGGCACTGCCGGCCGGCATCATCGGACTGTTGCTGGTCAGGTCGCTGGTCCGTAAGCATGTCGCACGCGCACGGGTCAACGGGCGCTATCGGACAGCGGTGCTGGCCGTCGGCAGGACCGGGGCGATAGCAAGGCTCGCCGACGAGTTCGAGCGGAATCCGAGCGACGGCATGGAGATCGTCGGAGCTTGTGTGCCGGGAAGCGGCTCGGCAGGCGAATCCCTCCCGTCCGGCTGTCACAAGGGAATCCCGATCCTGGGTGACGAAACCGCCATCCTGGAGGCCATCGACGCCTGCAGCGCGGACACGGTGGCGATCGTCGGAACCGATCACCTCGACGTCCACGAGATCCGCAAGCTGACATGGAAACTCGAGCCGACGGGCGTCAACCTCGTGGTGTCACCCGGGGTATTGGACATCGCCATCTCCCGGCTGGCGGTGTTGCCGGTCGCCGGACTACCGCTCCTGCAGATCGGCAGGCCGCAGTATCGTGACGCGCGCAGGTTCCAGAAGCGGGCCTTCGACTTCTGCTTCGCGCTGGCCGCCCTGATGGCGGCCCTGCCGATCCTGCTGCTGGCCGCCGTCGCGATCAAGCTGAGCAGTAAGGGCCCGATCTTCTACTCTTCGCAGCGAATCGGGCTGGGCGGCAAGCCGTTCGGCATGTTGAAGCTGCGCACCATGGTGCCGGACGCGGACAAGATGCTGGCCAGCCTGCTGGACAGCAACGAGTGCGGCGGGCAGATGTTCAAGATCCGCGACGACCCGCGGATCACGCCGGTGGGCCGATTCTTGCGGCGCTTCAGCATCGACGAACTGCCGCAGTTCATCAACGTGCTGCGCCAGGAGATGAGCGTGGTCGGTCCCCGTCCGCTGTTCACGCTGCCGGGCGAACAATTCGACGGCGATTCCGAGCACCGGCTCCTCGTCAAGCCGGGGATCACCGGGCTCTGGCAGGTGAGCGGCAGGTCCGACCTCGCCTGGGCCGACGCGATGCGGCTGGACCTCTCCTACGTCGACAACTGCTCGATGACCTCGGACCTGGTGATCATCGCGAAGACCGTCCGGTCGGTGTTCGAACGCAGGGGAGCCTACTGACGACATGGCACTTCCCGAATCATCAACCAGCAGAGTGGAATAGGAGTTCCAAGTCGTGCGGACACTGATCACCGGCGCAGCCGGGTTCATCGGATCCACCTTGGTGGATCGTCTCCTGGCCGAAGGACATGACGTGGTTGGGATCGACAACCTCAGCAGCGGCCTGGCCGCCAACCTGGAGCGGGCGCTCGCCCGCAACGCACCGGGTCCCAGGCGCTTCACCTTCGTGAAGGCAGATCTTCAGGCGCCCGAACTCATCGACATCGTCGCGGGCACGAATCCCGACGTCGTCTTCCATCTCGCCGCGCAGGTCGATCTGCGGGCCTCGGTGGCGGATCCGCAATTCGACGCCCGGTGCAATGTGCTCGGAACGATCAACGTGCTCGAAGCCTGCCGCCGGGCGGGCGTCCGGCGGGTTGTCTACGCGGCCTCGGGCGGTTCGCGGTACGGGGCGCCCACTCGCCTGCCGGTGGACGAGACCGCCGAAGTGGATCCGCTCTCGCCCTACGCGGCCGCCAAGGCCGCCGGCGAGATGTACATCCGGGCCTACGCAGGAATGTATGGGATCGCACCGATCTGCCTCGGGTTGGCCAACGTCTACGGCCCGCGTCAGAACCCGCACGGGGAGGCCGGCGTGATCGCGATCTTCGGCAGCAGGATGATCAGCGGCCGCCCCGTCACCGTGTTCGGGGACGGCACCGCGGCCCGCGACTACGTCTACGTCGACGACGTCGTCGACGCGTTCGTGCGGGCCGGCCGGGCGCCGCTGACGACCGTCGGGATGTACAACATCGGAACGGGGCGACAGACCACGGTCACGGAAGTGCACCGGTTGATGGCGGCGGTCCTCGACGAAGCGTCGGTGCCCTGCCATGCCGCGGCCCGCACCGGGGAGTTGCAGGCGATCGCCCTGGACGCGACGAAGGCGCACCGGGACCTCGGGTGGGCGCCCGCCGTCGATCTTGTCGAGGGGATCCGCCGCACGGCGGAATGGCTGCGCGCCACCCTCGATCCCGAGCCCGGTCTGTTGATCGGCGCATGACCCGGTCGGAGGAGGGACTCATGACACAGCACTCGAGCGTGTGCGCCGACGCCCAGCCCGCGGTTTTCGGCGGCGGCGCCGACCAGCCCTACACCTATGTGCGCAAGGAGCTGTCCGAGCCGGATTGGCGCCGCTTCCCCGGCTGGAGCGCGGTCACCGAGTCGGACTGGCGAGATCCGCAGTGGCAGCGGGCGCACTCCGTCAAGAACATCGGGCAGCTGAGGGCGGTGATGGGGGATCTGCTCGACGACCGGTTCTACGCCGACCTGGCCGCCGACCAACAGCAGCGGGCCACCATGTCGATGTTGCTGCCGCCGCAGATGCTCAACACCATGGCTCCGCGGTGCATCCCGGAGCGCCGCGGGCTCACCGAGGCCTTCTATGCCGATCCGATCAGGCGCTACATGCTTCCGGTGCTCAGCGACCGGGAACCGGAATGGGGTTCGCATCCCTACGCGGAGCGGGACTCGTTGCACGAGAGCGATATGTGGGTGGTGGAGGGGCTGACCCATCGATACCCGACCAAGGTTCTCGCCGAACTCTTGTCGACCTGCCCGCAGTACTGCGGGCACTGCACCCGGATGGACCTGATCGGCAATTCCACCCCGACGGTCCAGAAGGCGAGGCTGGATCTCCGGCCGGCCGACCGGCAGAGCCGGATGCTGGAATACCTGCGGGCCACGCCGACGGTGCGTGACGTCGTGGTCTCCGGCGGGGATGTGGCCAACGTCCCGTGGCCGCGGTTGGAGTCGTTCGTCATGCAGCTGCTCGAGATCGACACCATTCGCGACATCCGGCTGGCGACAAAGGCTTTGGCGGCGCTGCCGCAGCACTGGCTGCAACCGGCGGTCGTCGAGGGAGTCGGCCGGGTGGCGCGCGTGGCGGCTGCCCGCGGGGTGAACCTGGCGTTGCACACCCACATCAACCATGTGCAGTCGGTGACGCCGATGGTAGCGGCGGCGGCCCGGGCACTGCTCGACGCGGGGTTGCGCGACGTCCGCAACCAGGGGGTGCTGATGCGTGGCGTCAACGCCACCACCGACGACCTGCTCGACCTGTGCTTCGCGCTCCAGGGCGAGGCGAACATCCTGCCGTACTACTTCTACATGTGCGACATGATCCCGAACGCCGAACACTGGCGGACCTCGCTGGCCGAGGCGCAACAGCTGCAGTTGGGAATCCTTGGCTATCTGCCCGGGTTCGCGACGCCGCGAATCGTGTGCGATGTGCCCTATGTCGGCAAGCGATGGGTCCACCAGGTGGTGCGCTACGACCGTGAGTTGGGCGTCTCCTACTGGAGCAAGAACTACCGCACCGTGCTGGACGGCGGGGATGCCGACGCGTTGACCCGTGTCTACCCGTTCTACGACCCGATCGACGGTTTGCCGGCATCGGGCCAGGCGTGGTGGCGCAAGCATTCCGGGACCAGTTGGGAGACAATGCGTCCGGGCGAACCGGTGGACTTGCCGGCGTGACCGCCAGCCAGGCCGCGAGCGGCGAATTGCACCCGACGCCAGCCGTGGCGCCGGCGGCCATCCTGCGGGCCAAGAAGCAGCGCGACAGCACCGTGGTGTTGACACCGATCACGGACGGAGACGTCGCCGCCGTGGCGGAGTTCCTGCGCGCCAACCTCAATGACCGCGTTCCGTGGGAGTCGTCATGCTCGACGGTGCCGTGGCACGTGCAGGCGCCCAACTACGGGTTCATGCTCCGGGACGGGAAACGCGTAGTCGGGGTCCTGTTGGCCCTCTACTCCGAGCGACTCGTGGCGGGACGGGTCGAGCGGTTCTGCAACATGGGTTCGTGGTGCGTGCTGCCCGACTACCGGTCCCGGAGTCTTTCCCTTCTCAAAGCTCTGGTGGCGCAGGAGGATTACCACTTCACCGTTCTGACGGCCGATGTGGGTCCGCAGGAGATCCTCGCCTGGGTCGGCTTCCGTTACCTCGACACCACCGGGGTGCTGATTCCCAACCTGCCGTGGCGGCCCGCCCTGCCGAGCCGAATCAAGGTCAGTGCCGATCCGGATGTCATCGAAAGCACGCTCACGGGAACGGTTCTCGAGCTCTACCGCGACCATGAACGAGCACTCGCGGCGCACCACCTGGTGCTCACCCGCGGCCCGGAGTCGTGTTACGTCATGTACCGGGAGTCCGAGTACCGGAACAAACCGGTGGCGATGATTCTGCACGTCAGCAATCCCGAATTGTTCCACCGGGCCCTGGCCCCGCTGACCCGCCATCTGTTGGTCCGTCGCCGGCTGGTGGCGACCATGGCCGAGCTACGGATCATCGGGCGCAAGCCGTATCTGTCGTTCAAGCTGAACAGCTGGCCCAGGATGTACCGCAGCGCCACCCTGGCGCCCGAACAGATCGACTACCTCTACAGTGAGCTCACGTGTGTGCCCTGGTAGCCGGCCCGCTGTTTCCGCGGGACGACCGGGTCGCGCGGACGATCACCCGGGCCACCCTGACGCGTGCCGACGCCGGAAGCGCGAGAATGCCGGCCCGACAGGACATCACGTTCAGCATCGAGCCCATCGGCGCACTCGACGAAGTCGAGCGGGATTGGCGGCGTCTGGAGGCGGATGCGTCGCCCTCCTTCTTCTTGTCGTGGAACTGGATCGGCACGCTGCTGGAGACGGTCCCGCCGGCGGCCGCTCCGCGGCTGTTGCGTGGCACGGCCGCGGGGCGGACCGTCGCGTTGGCCGTGCTGGGTGATGCCGCGATTCGTCGGCACCGGATCGTCCGGGCCCGCAGGTGGGTGCTCAACGCCACCGGCGATCCGGCGCTCGACTGTGTCCACTTGGAGCACAACGGTTTACTGGCCGCTCCGGACATCGGGTGGGACGGGCTGCTCGACGCCTTCGCCGCATCGACCGGCATCGACGAGATAGGTCTTCCGGGTGTCGCTACTCCGCCGCCGATCGCGCTGGTCGAGCAGCGCGGGTTGCTGCGCGAGGAGACGTCGGAACGGTCGTTCGCCGTCGAACTGGGCGCACTGTCCGAGCGGAGCGGCGATGTCGCGGCGATCCTGAGCCGCAACTCGCGTTCCCAGCTCCGGCGCGCTCTGCACAGACTCGACCCGGTGCGGCTCGAGGCGGCGGCCAGCGAGGCGGAGGCGCTGGACTATTTCCGAACCCTCAAGGCGCTCCACATTCCTTGGTGGGAACGCCGGGGCCTGCCGCACGCGTTCGTCCATGAATTCTTCCAACGCTTCCACGAACGCCTCATCGTCCGCGGGTTCGCCGAGGGAGCCATCCAACTCCTTCGGCTGCGCAGTGGGGACCGAACGCTCGGCATCCTCTACAACTTCCGCCGCGGAAATCGGGTGTACGCCTACCAGAGTGGCTTCGTCCAGCCGGCGGAGCACGAACGGCCCGGCGTCGTCGCCCATGCCCTGGCCATCAAGCGCGCCTGGCAGGAGGGCGCCGAGATCTACGACTTCATGGCCGGCGAGAATCAGCTGAAGCGCAGCTTCGGGAACCGCACCGAGACGCTGTCCTGGACCGTGGTTCAGAAGCCGCGGCTGCGCTTCCGTGCCGAGCGCCTGGCCCTGGGCGGCGTGCGGCGAACCGTGCCGCCACCTCAGGTCGTGCCGGGCACCGGCCGTCCGCGCGCCGCGGTGGTGACCGAGTAGTGGAGCACATCGGTCGCCGAAAGTTTGCGCGTCTGTCACTGACGGCGGCGGCGGCGATAGCCGGCGGTTGTGCCGCCAAGCCGGACGCCGGCACCAAGCCGGTGGTGCGCACCGAACTGCCCACCATCACGAATACGCGCATCGTCAATGCGAGCGTGGCAATCTTCAACGGGGACTACAGCACCGGGAACTTCAGTCAGTGGTGGGTCCAGTGCAAGGACTACAACGACAAGGGCAGCGACTTCCCGGGTTCGTACTCCGCGAGCATCGTCGGTGACCCGGTCTACGGGAGAGCCGCCCGGTTCGAGGTCCGCGCCGGCGATGTCCCGCCGTTCGGCGGCGGTGAACGCTCCGAGGTGAGTGGCGGCGACGCGTCGGGTGGGCGCGAGGGCGACGTCCGATGGTATCGGTTCGCCACGAGGTTCGACGAAACGTTTCCGGGCGATCATGCGGACCTCGGCTGGGGCCTGACCAATCAATGGCACGGCGAAACCTTCAGCGGCTCTCCGCCGATCAGCTGGAGCGTCAGTGAACAGAATGGGCAGTGGACGTTGGTGGCCGAGAGACAATCCCGCCCGGCGGGCTATCTCGGCCGGGTTGTCCTGTTCAGTACCCCGCTCGATGTGGGCCGTTGGCACGATGTCACGATGCAGATCGGCTGGTCGGTCTCGGACTCGGACGGGTTTGTCGAACTGTGGCACAACGGAGTTCGTCAGACGTTCACCGACGGCTCCCAGACCTACCGGGTGCGCACCATGGTGCCCGGTACCGATGCGCCCTCGGTCTATTACAAGGAAGGCTATTACCGGGAGAACGGTATCGAGCCGACCGGCGTGGTGTACCACTCCGGGTTCCGGTGCGCAGCCACCCAGGCCGGGCTGTAGGCCCGACGCGCGCTCACTGAAGCGGTGCGCCCGGGCAGCGCGGGCCGCGGAACGCCAGGCACTCAGGCGACGTGGCCATGGGCGTCCCGACGGTCGGGGACCTCCGCTTCGTTCCGTGCCGCCGGCCGGTTCCGGCTCGCGCGGAACGGATTTCGCCGCATCTCCAGGCCGGCGAGTTTGAGCCGGAAGACGGCAAAGGAGTGCTGACTGGCAACTCCGATGCGAGGCAGCGCGAGCGGGTCGGAATCCCGGTCCGCGAAACCGTTCGTCGTCGAGAGTGCCCAGCGGACGCCGCGGCGGCGCACCGCCGCCCGCGCGCGCTCGTCGAAGTCCGTCACGCCACCGTTCGGGTATGCGAAAACCGCGGGCGCCGAACCCGTCTCACGCTGCACGGTCAGACAGGACTCGGCGATCTCGTAGTCGACCTTCTCGTCGGAGCAGCGGGACAGGATCGGATGAGTGACCGTGTGCGGATAGAGAGCGACCCGCCCGTCACCCGCGAGCTCGCGCGCCTCATCCCAGGAGAGCATCCGGAACGGCCCCCGGTCGGCCTCGTCCTCGGGACCCAATGCGGCGACGAGCCATTCGACCCGCTCGATGCGCTCCGCGTCGGGAAGCTCCTTGAAGTGTTGGATCACGATATCGCGGGTTTCGTTGCGCTCGGCGGGAGTTCGAAGGGAACGCGTACCCAGGCCGATCGACCGGAGGTCCACGTCGGCAGCGGTCGTTCGCGCGAACGCGAGCCACAGCCGGTCCGGCCAGAGCACATCGCTCGTTCCCATCGGGCCCGTCGCGAGAAACACCGCGGCGGGCAGGCCGAGTTCGCGCAGGATCGGAGCGGCGTGGGTCGCGAGATTGCGCGTGCCGTCGTCGAACGTCAACGCCGCCGCGTTGGGCGGCAGGGTGCCGTCACGGAGCCGCTCGAGTCCCTCCTCGAGCGGCAGGACATGAAAGTGCCGTCGCACGTATTCCAGTTCCCGCCGCAGCGTGCCGGCATCGAGAACGTAACTGCAGGGCGGCGACAGCGGCTCTGCCTCCACCCCGTGGAACATCAGGATCGCAAGCCGCCGCGATCTCCGTAACCGGGCGAAGGCGGGCACCCCGGCGGCGCACAGCGCCCGTGCCACCAGTTCCCGTGCGCCCACGGGTCCTTGCACACTCGGCGTTCCGCCGTTGCTTGCCACGTCAGTCATGACGGATGCCTCCTAACTCAGAGCTGTCTGATATGCCCGAACCGTCAACTCGGCGATCGCGCTGGGCGCAAAGCGGCTCCGCGCCACCTCATGCGCGCGGCCGCCCATCCGCAGGCACAGGTGCTGGTCATCCAGCACCCGGACGAGGCGCTCGGCCAGCATGTCCTCGTCCTCGGATGCCACCAGGAAGCCGGTCTCGCCGTCGTCCACCATCTCGGCGACACCCCCGACGCGGCTGGCCACCACCGGCTTTCCCGCCGCCATGGCCTGCGCGATGATCGTGGGTGCGTTCTCCTGTCTGGAGAACAACACGACGGCGCGCGCGGCCGCGATCTCGCGCAGCATCCGCTCGTTGTCAACCAGATCGACGATGTCGACACAGTCGGTCAGGTCCAGCGCTGTTACACGTTCGCGAATCACGTTCGCGTAGTAGGCATCCGGTTGAGGGCCGATCAGTGACAGGCGCGCATCGGGAACCGCCGCGCGCACCTTGGCGAATGCATTGACCAGGCCGAGCGGATTCTTGAGCGGGATGAGCCCGCCGGCGAACAGCAGCCGTGGCCCGGTCGGCTCCGGCGGAGCCAAGGCGAAGAACTCCGGCGCGGTCGCATTGGCGATACTGACGCGGGTACGCCGGGTCAGCCCGGAGAGTACCTCGGCATCGTACTTCGAGATCGAGATGACCACCTTCGCCCGATGCAGCACCCGGCGGGCCACGTTGCGAATCAGCTTGGCCCGCAACGTGGTACCGAGACCCGGCCGATGATACAAGTGCGTCTCGACGAACGTGATGCCGTGCACCGTCACCACGCAGTTCGGGCTGCAGCGCGCCGCGATGTCGCTGTTCAGCCCGATCTCCTGGCCGTGCACCACGTCCGGCTTCAACTCCGCGATGAGTTTGCGTGCCTTGCGCCGATCCAGGAACGCCCCGGTGAGCATCCGCCACCGGTACTGGCCGCGCACGTAGTGGACATCGATCTTCGGTGTCTCGCGCCGGTACGCGGCCGGCGCCTCACCGTGATGGAAGCGCAGCACGGTGACACTGTCGATGTCGTCCCGCTCGGCCAGTGCCGGCACCAGCGTGCTGGTCGCCGACTCGACACCACCACGCACCACACCCGGTTCGAGTGGGTACGTGCCGATCATGAGTACCTTCAGGCCCATTTCGATTCCTCATTCCCGCTCGCGGCGGGCCAGACCCACCAGCCTCGTCACCGCCCGCTGCGCGAAGCCACGGACCGATCGGTACCGGTTGGGCGATACCACCCGCAGGACGCCGAGATAGATCACGGTGAAGAGCAGGCACTCGGCGACGACCGACGCCAGACCGATCGGCTCGAACCAGCGGTCGGAGCGAACCACGAAATGCTCGACCGGGAAGACCACGGCGAAGGCCACGAACGCCGACAAGGTCGACGGCGCAACGCATCTGACGATGTCGCGGAACGGGGCATCCACCACCGAGCGGGCGAGCAGCACGCTGACGACGCCGCCGACCACATAGGTGATCGAAAGCCCCACACCGACCCCGACGAGGCCGAACCGCAACAGCACCACGATCAGGGGCAGGTGCAGTCCGAGACCGACCACGCTCAACCAGTTCACCAGCGACGACCGGCCCGCACCCTTCATCACCGTCGCACCGAGCGCGTGCAGCGCCGCACCCACGGTCATTCCCGACATCGCCATGGCGGCGGTTCCGGCCGGACGCCACTCGTCACCGAGAAGCAGCACCGCGACCGGTTGGCTGGCCACCACCAGGATGGCGCCGAGCGGAAGGACGGCGAACCAGGTCCAGCCGAGGGCGCGCAGGAAGGCGTCCCGGAACCGTGCGCTGTCGGCGGAAAGCCTTGCGAAAGCGGGGAACAGCAGATAACCGAAGATCTCGACGATGGCCATGGCCGGCATCCCCGCCATCTGGTAGCCGTACCGGTACTGGCCCAGATCCGCCGTTCCCAGCCGACGCCCGAGCAGCACCTGCTGGAACGTGTCGCGGATGCTGTCGGCCATGTGCTCCAGGACCAGCGGGAAGGAGAAGGCCGCCATCTGGCGCCACAACCGGACCGAGAAGTGTCCGCGGAACGGGCGCCATCTCGCCATCCACCAACTCAGCACCAGCAGGACGACGATCGACGCGTAGGAACCGACGACCATCGACCACGCGCCGTAGCCCAGCACGGCGAACAGGATCGAGACGCCGGCGAACGCGATCTTCGCCGCGGGCTGGATGACCATTCGCTGTTTGAACTGAAATGCCCGCTGCATCAGCGCCTCTGGCACGCTCAGGCACAGATAGAGCAGCATCAGCCCGGACGTGGCCGCCGAGATCTGCCCGGCCCGGGCGTTGTGGAAGAGCATGCCGATCACCGGTGCGGTGGCCAGCACCCCGAGTGCCAGCAGCAGCCCCGTTGCGAAGGTCACCACCAGCACGGTGTTGGCGGCGTCCTCGATGTCGTCCTCGCGGTGGATGAGCGCCTGCGCCAGCGTTCCTTGTGAGAACACCAGCAGGAACCCGGTCAACACGGACCCGGCCGTGTAGACGCCCACCTCCGCGGGCCCGAGGAGCCGGCCCAGCACGATCGTCTGCACGACGACGACGATCTGGCAGATGGCAACGCCGACAGCCGAATAGCCGACGCCGCGCTTGAGCACACCGCTCAGCCCGCCCTCCGGCGCGTCGAGGTCCGCCGACGTCATGGGATCTGGCCGACGTTGATGCCGAACACGGGTTACCAGCCGATGCCCTGGTAGTTCGGGGTGTCCCGCAACTGCCCGGCGTTGGGGAGCCGCACCAGGTCGACGATCAACCGGTCGTCGCCGGCCTGCGCGAGCGCATCGACGATCTCGGGCGCGCGGGACGCGACGATCAGCACCTCACCGTGCTCGACCACGGCGTCGACGCTGTCGATCAGCAGCTCACCGATATGAGGCAGCCGCTCGTCGATGTAGCTGCGGTTCGCCCCGATCAGCCGGGACAGTATGACGTTCGCGTCATAGATCCTGACGTCGAAGCCCTTGCCGATGAGGCGTTCCGCGAGTTCCAGCATCGGGCTCTCCCGAAGGTCGTCGGTGCCCGGCTTGAACGACAGACCGAAGATTCCGACTTTGCGCCTCCCGTCGGCGATCACGAGATCGACGGCGTGGCGCAGTTGCACCTCGTTGGAGACCAGCACGTTGGCCAGCAGCGGGGTGTCGACGTCATTGCTGCGCGCGGTATGGGTCAGTGCGCGGAGGTCCTTCGGAAGGCATGAGCCGCCGAAGGCGAACCCCGGCCGCAGATAGGCGGGGCTGATGTTCAGTTTGGTGTCGGAAAGGAAGATGTCCATGACGGCGTAGGAGTCCAGACCCAGAGCGGCGCAGATCGATCCGACTTCGTTGGCGAATCCGATCTTGACCGCATGGAAACTGTTGTCCACGTACTTCGTCATCTCGGCGACCTTGATGGGCACGGCGAAGCTCGGTCCCGGAAGACCGTCGTAGAGCGCCAGAACCGCCGCGCAACTGGCCGAGTCGGTGCCGCCCACAACGGTTTTGGGCGGGTCCAGGAAGTCGCGGACGCTGGTGCCCTCGCGCAGGAACTCCGGATTGACACAGACACCGAAGTCGACGCCCGCCCGTTTGCCGGACTGCTTCTCCAACAGCGGTATCAACAGTTTCTCGCAGGTCCCCGGCACCATGGTGCTGCGATAAACCACCACGTGCCAACCGTCCTTCTCGCGCAGCGCCGCGCCGATCTGGGCGGTGACCTCCTCGAGGTACCTCGTCGACAGTGCCCCGCCCGCCCCCGACGGTGTGCCGACGCAGACCAGCGAGACGTCGCTGTCCAGGACGGCCGCCCGCGCATCCCCGGTGACCACCAGATTCCCGGCGGCGACGACTTCGGCGGTCAGTTCGCCGATGTCGTCCTCGACGACCGGGCACCTGCCCTGCCGCAGGGACTCCATCTTGTCGGGGTTCACGTCCACGCCGACGACCCGGTATCCGCGCGAAGCCAGGCAGGCCGCACTCACACAGCCGACATAGCCTAGCCCGAAAACACTTACGGAAGAAGACATTCTACGGTTCACGATTCACTCACCAACCTCACCGGAGACAAGAAGGGAATATTCACCACGGCACCAGAGTCCGCCATGTCGATCGTCAATCCACGGCGGAAGCCACATTCCGACCAACTGGCCCTGAGCATTTCACCGTCACGGACGATTTCCGGCAGGGCGATGGTGTCCGCGTCGGCGGTGCGCAACACCGACAGCATCGCCAACGGCAGTTCAGCCCTGGCCCGCGCGGTGAGAAGCCATGCCGGCTCCCGTGCCTCCAGGCGATCCGAGAACCAGCCGAGCTGTGCGTCGGTATCGCCTCGGTGCTGCTCGACCTGAACGGGAGCGGTTGCCGCATAGCACAATTGGATGACAGGTAGGCCGGCGCGGGTGACCAGATGCCCGTCGTCGGTAGCCGTGACGTCCAACTGCGGATGGAGCGGCCACGACACCGCGACGTCGTGAGCCGACCGGCCGTCGAGCAGATCCACGACCACCACCGTCGGATCGTCCGGTGCGGCGATCAGCCAGCGACGGTGCACGACGGGGTCGTCGAGCCTGCGGTAGCCGTCGTGCTGGGCATCGACGATCCCGCGGTCCAGGTCCACCGAGCGCACGGTGCTGACCGCGTGCCGGCTCCAGTAGAAGCGCCCGCCGATCTCGGACTGGTCCAAACCGTCGACGCAGACCGTGGCGTGCGCGCGGGTTCCCCGAAAAGCGGTTCGCCATAACGGATTGCCGTAATAGCTGCCGGTGCCCGGGTCGACGATCAGCTCCTGCGAATCGTGGCTGAGCGTCACCGCGAGCGCATCGGCGTGCCCGTGCGCCGCGATCGACAGATAGCCGAGCGGCCCGACGTCCATCGTCAGCCGGCGTGGTTCGGAGCGCAGCACCACCAGCCCGCCGACCGGGGCGTACCCGCTCGGTGCCGACGCGGGCCGGGCGGTGCCGGTGTCCGTCGTGGCCGGGTCGGTGCCCAGCGCCGCCGCGAGCCAGGCCGCCATCAGCGTCGGACTGCCGTGTCCGGCGGCGGCGGCGTCGCCGGTGACGGCAGCCAGGATCGCGAGATGCTCGCGCACCGTGCGTTTCGGTTCGGTGCCGAGCCGCAGCGCGAAGCCGTCGTCGTCGTCACCGTAGTGCGGGTCGGGGTCGTCGAACCCCACCACGGTGCACAGGTACCGGGCGCTGCGATCCAGCGCGGCATCAATCCGGAGCGGCACCTCGTCGCCGCGGAGACGCATCAGCGCCGCCACGATCGCGAGCAGCTCCCCGGTGAAGAGCTGGTACGAGACGGACTGCTCGGCGCCCGCGCCGTCCGCCAGGATCTGCCGGTCCGCTTCGGCGGCCAGCGCGTCGAGCGCCCGTCCGAAAAGGTCTGCGGCGCTGGCCAGTTCCGGAAACAGCAGGTGTACCGTCGCCAGGCCGGCCAGCTCACCGACCAGGTGGTTGTTGGCGGAGCTGAAGCGGGAACGGGCATGCCAGCAGTAGCGGGCGCTCGCGTCGAGCATTCGGACCGCCCGGCGGTACCGCTGCGTGGTCAGGGCGGGGGAGTTCCGCAGTCCCTGCAGCGCGACGGCCACCGAGATCGCCCTGATGCCCGCCTCGAACGCACCCCGCCACGCGATCCCGGTGCCGACCGGGTTCTGGTCCAACCAGGAGTCGAGGTGGTCGAACGCAGTGTCGGCGTATCGCGCCTCGCCGGTGAACAGCCAGGCCTGTGCCAGCACGGGCAGGTGCTGCAGGCGGTTGAGTTCCCAGATCCACTTCGGGTCGCTGCTTGCCACCCGCTGGTCGATCCTGCTGGAAGGTATTGCGGGCCAGTGGTAGTCGGTGATCGGGTCGTAGTTCCAGTCGATGGGTCCGACGTTCACGCAGGGGTAGCCGAAGTAGGCGCGGTCACCGGCCAGGACCCGGTCGGCCTCGGCGATCAGCCGGCCGACCGCGGCCGGGTCTTCCCGGGCCACCTGGCGGGCGCGGTCCGGATCGAGCAGCAGCGGCCGGGTACGGGACTCGCGGAACCCCTGCAACAGTGCATCCCAATCGGGTGCCGCGACGTCGAGCATCTTCGCGTCGGCCTGCTCGCGCAATCCCTCGTTCCGCACCAGTGCGTCGGCCAAAGACATAGCCCGCCAGAGCATCTCGCGCGGCGACATCGCCGCCACGCGACCGGCGAACCAGGCCAGTCGCGGCGCTTTCGTGCTGTGCCGGTCGTCCCGACGCTGTGCGGGTGAGCCACCGTGGGCGGCGAGCCGTCGGTACGCGCAGAGCAGGAACCGCAGATTGCGTTCGCCTTCGTCGGGATCGGCCGCCGCGTCCGCCCGGCGCCCGGCGAGGGTTGCGCGCAACCGGTCGGCGAGGTCCGCGGCGTCGGCCGGGCGGTACCGGACCACACCACTCGGCCGGAAGCCGACGTCACTGGCGACCACGGGAGTGCCGACGGCAAGGGCCTCGCGCACCGAGATCGCGTCGCCCTCGTGGTGCGGGGTGCGGACGAACACGTCCGCCCGGCGCAGGATGGGGAACACCGCACGCTCGTCCTCACGGACCAGGACCGCGTCGTGCAGGCCGTCGCCGGCGACCAGGTCCGACAACCCGGCACGGAAGGCGGCGTCGCCGCCGCTCTTGACCATCAGGACGAGGCCGAGTCGGGGATGCGTGCGGCGCAGCTCGCGTACCGCCTCGACCAGGTCCTGGCTGCCGTAGAAGTCGTACCATCCGCTGGTCGACGCGATCAGCGGGGCGTGCGCGTCGGCGAAGGCCTCGACCTCGGCCGGCAGCTGCTGCGCGCCGCGGGGGTCGAGCCGGTGCGGCAGCGCGTTGGAGACGGTGGCGATGCGGCGGTCGGACACACCGATCCCCCCCAGCGCCGAGGCGATTTCCTCGGTGCACGCCACGACCAGCTGCGGCCGGGTCAAGATGAATCGGACGATCCACCGACGGACGCCTCGGTATCCGGTTACGGCAGCGGGGAATTCGCCCCCGGCGATCGAGAGGATGCTCGGCCGGCGCGCCAGCCCGGCGGCGACCAGCGGCAGGATGTTGCCGATCAGGTTCGGTTGGCTGCCACTGACGCAGTGCACGACGTCAGGTCTCGTGCGCAGGATGGTGAGCGCGGCGCGCGCGAAGACCAGCACCCGGCCGAGCTGGCGGCGCCATCCGCCCACCGCCGCGTACGGGACGGGAATCCGCCGCGGCTCCATCGCCTCCTGCCGCAGACCGGCCTCGATGGCGGAGAAGTAGACGCCCATCCCGCCATAGGGTGGCGGGAAGGGGCCGACGAGGGCGACCCTGGTCGCTCGAGGGGTGGTCACCTCGGCCAGTCCCCGGCGCTGGTCATCCCGGCTTCGGCGCCCCGGCCGCCGAGCGACTGGGGCAGGTCGACGGCCACCGACTGGCCTTGTGCGAGTGCCAGCGGAACCTGCAGGGTCAGGGCGCTCGACCAGAACGCGGCCTCGGCCGTCGGCCGTGCGTCACGCACGCCGGTGGCGAGTTCGACGAAGGCGCGCATCTCCTCGCGATGGCCCTTCTCCTGGCGGTGTCCGCGGCTGCGGTTCCGCTTTCCGCCCTGCCCGATCTCGAGGGCGACGAAATCGTCGATGATCCCGACGACGCCACCGCCGTAGACCTCGATCCGCTCCTTCGGGATGCTCGGGTCGCCGTTGCCCAGGTATTGCAGGCTTGCCACCGAGCCGCAGGAGAAGCTGACCTGTACGACGAGCGTGTCGGCCAGTTCGGCGGGTTCCGGCGACGCGATCGCCTCGGCGGAGATGCGCCGCGGTTCGCCTTCGGCCAGCGCACAGGCCAGGTCGAGGAAGTGGCATAGTTCGCCGACGATCCGCCCGCCGCCGGAGATCGGGTCGCGCATCCAATGGTCGTGCGGCATCGGTCCGGCGTTGCAGCGGGCGATGACGACGCGCGGCACACCGCGCGGCAGCGCGGCCCGCAGGTTCTCGGTCAGGGGTGAGAAGCGCCGGTTGAAGCCGACGAGCAGCGGCGCGCCGGTCTCGGACCACGCCGCGGAGACCTCCTCGAGGTCGTCCCACGTGGTGGCCAGGGGCTTCTCGCAGAACACGGCTTTGCCGGCCCGCAGCGCCTTCGCGGTCAGCTTGGCGTGCGAGTCGTGCCGCGTCGCGACGACCACGGCGTCGACGGCCGGGTCATTGATCAACGCATCGGAATCGCTTGTGGCGTAATCGAAGCCGTATGTCTCGGCAACCCGCCGCGCGGTGGCGCCGCTGGATGTCGTGACACCTACCGGTTGCGCCTTGCGGGTGGCGGTCAGGGCGGGCAGCAGGACGCGGGTGGCGAAGTTACCGGCGCCCACCATGCCGACTCCCACCCGGTCGGTCGGTGTGCGGGGCCGCGGATTAACCTCGACGAGGCTGCGCCGGGCGGCCGCCTGCCCGTCGGGGTATTGCAGCAGCACACCGATCGGGCGAGTGGTGTCGGTGCCCTTCCCCGAGATCAGCGCGTAGGCGTCGGCCGCGGCCGTCACCGGGAAGCGGTGCGTGGTCAGGGTTCCGACGTCCACCCGGCCGTCGCGGATCAGACGGAGGAACTCCCCGAGGTTGCGCTGTTCGGTCCAGCGGACGTAGCCGATCGGGTAGTCGTGGCCGTGTTCCTCGTACCCCGGGTCGTAGCGTCCCGGACCATACGACCGCGAGTACCGCAGGTCGATCTCCTTGTTGTAGAACGGGTCCCGGGGCAACGTGAGACCGACGTGGCCCACCAGCACCACCCTGGCCCGGTCGCGGGCGAGCCGGGCCGCGAGTTCGATCGGGTCGTTGGAGGCGGCCGCCGCGCAGATCAGGACGGCGTCCACGCCGACGCCGTCGGTGACGGCATCGATGACGGCTTCGACGGACGCATTCCGCGGCACGGCGCGTTCGACGCCCAACCGCTCCGCCAGCGCACAGGCGGCGGGGTCGAGGTCGGTGCCGAACACCCTGGCCCCGGCCACCGCGGCGAGTTGAGCGGCGACCAGGCCGACCAGGCCCAGCCCCACCACCAGCACCCGGTCGCCCAGCCCGAGCCGGGCTTGCCGGACCCCGTGCATCGCGATGCAACCCAGGGTGCCGTAGGCGGCCTGATCGGCATCCACGCCGTCGGGCACCCGGGCCAGCAGGTGCTTGGGGATGAAGTTGACCTCGGCGTGGTTGGCGTAGCCGGCGCCGGAGCAGGCGACAAGGTCTCCGACTTCGATTCCCGGCACGTCGGCTCCCACCGCCACCACGCGGCCGGCGGCGCTGTAGCCCAACGGGTTCGGCGCTTCCAGTCGTTGCATGACGGTGCGATAGGTGTCCTTCAAGCCGTCCTGACGGGCCTTCTCGAGCACCTGCTGAACCAGCTCCGGGCGGGCGCGAGCCTTGCCGAGCATGCTCTTCTCGCCCAGTTCGATCTTGCTGCGTTCGGTGCCGGCGCTGATGAGCGACGACAGGGTGGCCACCAGGGCGCCGCCGCGGTGCAGGCGCGGCGGGGGAACCTCCTGGACCGAGACCTCGCCGGACTTCAAGTTCTGTACTGCCTGTTTCACATCGCCTCCGAGTGGTGCACGCGATCGACCGAAGTCACTGAACCGGAACATGTTTCAAGCGGGACGTCGGGCTCGTCGGCGGTTTGCGGGACCTGCCTGCCGAGCAGTTGTTCGTAGAACCGGACCAGCGCCCGGCGCGACACGTCCCAGGAGAGTTCCGCCGCGACCCTGCGGTAGCCCGACTCGCCCATCCGCCGGCGTCGTTCCGGGTCCCGCAGCAGCGCGTCGATCGCCTCGGCGAAGGCCAGGTCGTCATTGGGTCGCACGTACACCGCCGCGTCGCCGGCCGACACCCGCGCCTCGGTGAGCTCGAAGGACACCATCGGGCGTCCCATCGCCATGTACTCGACCACTTTGTTCATCGTCGACACGTCGTTCACCGGGTTCAGCGGATCCGGCGACAGGCACAGGTCGGCGGTGGACAGACACCGCTGGACGAACTCGTCGCTCACCCGGCCGGGGAACTCCACGACGTCCGAAATGCCGAGTTCCTCGCTGAGCGAGACCAATTCGGCGAGCTGATCGCCGGCGCCCATGAAGGTGCAGTGGAAGTCGTCGCGTCCGATGTCGTTTCGGAGCAGCGCCAGCGCGCGTACCGCGTGGTCGACACCGTCACACGCTCCCATCACGCCCAGGTACGCCAGTAGATACGTCTTGCCGCGGCGCAACTCGTCGTCCGGCGCGCGCCGGACGAAGCGGCTCAGGTCGGGCGCGCTGCGCACCACGACCACACGGTCGGCGGCCATCTTGCCGCGCTCTATCGCGACGCGCCGATAACTCTCGTTCGTCGAGATCACCGCGTCGGCGGCGGCGAAGGTGAGTCGCTCTGCGAACCTGGTCAGCCAGTGGAGGATTCGGCCGCCGCCGGGAAACCGCGACAGGAACATCTCGGGGAACATGTCGTGGTGGTCGAAGACGAACCGAGTGCCGCCCGGGCGCAACACCAGAGCGATCAGGAAGAGCAGATCGGGCGGGTTGCATGCCTGCACGATGTCGATCCGCTCCGAACGGCGAACCCTGATCGCCAGGCGCAGCGTGTGGAACAACGCCATCGTGTACTCGCGGAGATAGCCGATCGGCCCGCCGCCGGCCGGGCGCAACGGATAGCGCAGGATCCGGACACCCTCGATGACCGCCTCCCGCTCACGGTCCTGGTTGACGCCGGTCGGGCAGATGACCGTGACCTTGAACCCGGCCGCGGTCAGGGCCCGGGACTCCTGCCACACCCGGCGGTCGAACGGCACCGAGAGGTTCTCGACGAGGATCAGTATGTGCCGACTCATCGGACGCTCCGGGCACCCGAAACATGTTGACCCATGACCACGTTCTCCATTTCCCGTTGGGCCCTCTCGACGCTGCGAGCCAGACTGAACTCGGACTCCACCCGAGCGCGTGCCGCCAGTCCCATGCGGCGTGCGGTGTGCGGGTCCGACAACAACTCCGTCAGCCGGATCGCCAGTCGCTGCGGATCCCCCGGCGGCACAAGGTATCCGGTCTTCCCGTTCTCGATCATTTCCGGGATGCCGCCGACGGCGGTGCAGACCGCGGGCCGCGCGCACGCCATGGCTTCCAGGAGTGCGATGGAGAAGCACTCCACCGTCACCGAACTCAGTGCGAAGACATCGATGGCCCGAAGCAGTCGTCCGACGTCGTGACGGACGCCGGTGAAGTGGACGTTCGAGGTGATCCGCAGGGCTGCGCACAGTCCCTGCAGCTGACGGCGGCACGCACCGTCCCCGATGATGAGGAATCTCGCCCGGGGCATCTCGTCGACCACGATGCGGGCGGCGCGCAGAAACGTCGCATGGTCCTTTATCGGGCTGAGTTCGGCGAGGATGCCGACCACGGGATCGCTTTGAGCCCAGCCGAAGTCGGCGAGCACCCGACGGTCGCTCTCGACGTCGAACAGGGCGGGATCCACTCCGTTGTGGATGATGCGGATCTTGTCGCCGGGGTATCCGAGTTCGTCCGCCAGATACCGCCGTTGCGCTTCGGCGACTCCGAAGTAGGCACTCGTCCAGCGGGTCAGGGCACGGTCGACCGTGGTGCGAACGATGCTGCGCGGTTCGGGATCACCGATGTTGTGCATCCACATGACGGTGTGCCGGACCCCGGCGATGCGGGCCGCGATGCGGCCGAGCATCTCCGCGTTGTAGCCCCGCACCACCACGATGTCCGGTCGCCCGCGCCGGATGACGGAGACGAGTTTGCCCAGCGCGCGTACACCCGCGAGCTTGCCGCCCAGATGCAGTGCCGTCGCGTCGATCCCGGCGGCCGACAGGTCGGGGAAGAGCTCGCCTTCCTTTCCGATGCAGACGACCGATGGGGTGAACCGCCGCGGGTCCAGCCGCGGCAGCAGGGTGGTGACGTGGCGCTCGGCGCCTCCGACGCGCAGATCCGGAACGACGAAGAGCACCCGAATCGGCCGTCCCAGCACGGGATTGCCCTGTGGTGCGGCAAGATCGATCCCGTGCGCCCCGGGTTCGGCGGCGGTGGAAGACACGAGCACCCGCTTCTCAGGCATGCTGCCCGACCCCTTCGCGGAGAACAGCGGGGTCGGTCGCCGGCGCGAGCTTGTGGCGATCGGACCAGCCGACGGCGATTCCGACGAGCAGGAATATGACGCTGACCGAGAACTCGAAGAACCGGTAGTCGACGGTCAGCCCCGCGCAGATGAGGATGCTCATCGCCATCATCGCGACGACGGTGAGGGGCTTGCCGCACAGGTCGTTATCCGGAAGGGTCCGGTACGCATCCCACAGCCGGTAGGCGGCCAGCGCCAGGACGCAGATCCACATCGACAGTCCGATCACGCCGAGTTCGGCCGTGATCGCCAATTCGTTCTGGTGTGAAACCTCGCCGAAGCCCTCGCTGAACGGGATCTCCGGAGACCATTGCTGATGGTGATAGGTGTTGACGGACTGAAACCGGCCGATTCCCCAGCCTTCGACGGGTTTTCGTGAGATTGCCCAGAACGCGGTCTGGATATCGTTGAGCCGGGACTGGACTTCGTTCTCGGATCCGACGCCACCTGCCTCCCGGTCGGAACTCGTGAACGTCGACCAGTTGAGGGCCACCATCGCGATGAGCAGAACAAGGATCGTGATGTATCCCTTGCGGTTTCCGCGGGCCAAGAGTGCGCCGATCACGAGCACGGCCAGACCGCCGAGCCATGCGGCCCGGGTATGGGTCTCGTAGATGCCGACGCCGCAGGCGACGGCGATCACAATGGCAGCCCGGCGCTGCCATACCGGTTCGGAGCGCCTGCCGGCCATGAGCATCGCGATCGCGAAGCCCAGGGCGAGAGCCATTCCGTTGATGACCGGATGGTTGAAGATGCCGACGGCCCGGCCGACCCAACTCGGATTCTCCACCTCGAGCACGTAGCGGGGCCAGACAAAGCGAGTCAGCGGGGTGAACGGCAGGATGCTCACCACCGCCGAATAGGCTGCCACCGCGAGGATCACCCACATCAGAGCGCGCACCGCGGACACACGATCAAACGTGTAACGTCCGACGACGTACAACGCGAACGGGATCACTATCCCGACGACGATGAACCGGGCTACCGAAAAAGGTTCGGCGGCGATCGGGTCATACGCGGGGTACCGGTGCGGGGCGAACATGGAGTAGAAGTTCCATGTGATGTAGACGGCCATCGCCCATTCGACCGCCCCAATGCCACGCAGTCGATCAGGCGTGCGGTCCATCCACAGCACCGTCGAGGCCGCCACTGCGGCGAAGGCGATCAGGAACAGCTCGATCGGAAGCTCGGCAATCGACCGGATCGGCAACCGGAGGAACATCGCCACCAGAAGCAGGATCGTGGCGAAGACGGGGCTGATCACGGCGCACACCCCGAGCGCCAGCGCAACCACACCTACGAGCAGGATCAGGCCGGACTTCGAACCCAGCAGCGGCGACACCGAAAGGATCGCGGCGATGCCGGTCGCGATGGCGGCGACGAACAACAACGATCCCGACCGCCGGTCGCGAACGGCGGCGTGCTCGGCTGCCGTCACCGACGGCTCCTGCGCTTTGCGCCGTCGATCAGCACCGCACCCAGGAGCACCGCGTGTGTGTCGGCGAGCGCGTCAACGGCCGCGGTGACGTCACGGGCGCGCGTCGCATCCTTGCCGATGACAATCACACTCAGATCAGATGCGGCGCAAATGGTTTGCGCATCGATAGTGTCGGCGATCGAGGGCGCGGCGACGACGATGACATCAGCGTTCATGCGGAGCTCGTCGAAGACTGCGGCGATGTTCTCCCGGCTCATCAGCGGATAGCGGTCGGCGAGCACCGAGCCCGAATGCATGACGTTCAACGAGTCGACGGTGCCGTTCGTCAGTACGGTGCCCACCAGTTCGTGGTCGGCGAGCACATCGTTGAACCCGGCCTCGGCGGTGCCACGCGAGGCGGCATTGTCGGCATACACCAGGACGGTCTGATTCCCTTGCTCCGAGGACAATCGGGCCAGTGCCTCGGCGAGGTCGCGCGCTCCGTGGGCGCCGTGGCAGTCGGTCAGTGCGACGACCGTCGACTTCGGCAACTCCTGGAGGCTGACGATGTTGGCCAGCGCGCGCAGCCGCTCTTCACGCAGCTGGTCCTTTGCCGTCGAACCGCCCGCCGGAACTTCCACCAACGGTTTGATGCCGGTCTTGTCTTGGAGGTCGGCCGAGTTCGTGACCCGATTCGACAATGCCGACAGGCCGAGCGCAGCGAGAACGCCGAGCACCAATCCACCCAGAACTCGCGCCGCGAACTGGAACGGGATCTGGGTGTCGACCTTGTCCACGCCGGCCTGCAGTTGCAGCTCCTGTAGTTGATCGGTCGTGTCTGCCCTCAGAGTGCTGAGTTCCTCTTGCACGATGGGCGCCATCGGATTCACCAGTCCTTCGGGTCCGGGCCTGGCCAGCAGCGCATCCAACTCGGCTTGCCTGTCCTGGATCGCCTTGACTTTCCTGGCATGCCGGACCGAGTTGACGTCGTCGCGGAACGCTTCGGCCATGTCCTGAGCCGAATCCTGCGCGACGGTCGGGTCTTTGGCTGTCGCCTCGACGGTCAGGATCGGGCTGGCCCCGACCGTCCGAGCTTCGAATTTGACGTCCGCGGGGATGTGGCGAGCGGCCTTCAAGCGGTCGATCGTCGCCGGCTGGTTCAAGAGGGTGGCGTACCCGACGGCCATCGCCGCGTCTTCGACGGGATTTCGGCCGGGCGATGACAGCACGAGTGTCGACGTGGCCGCATAAGTGGGCTTGCTCAGCAGCAGCGGCTGCAACGCCGTCAGCGTGGCGAGCACGGCGATCACCAGCACCAGCCACCACCGTTGCCGGATCTGATCGATTCGGCGTCGCACAGTCGGATTCATCGTCCCCCCAAATCAGGTCGAGTCCGCACACCGTCGATGCGCGGGTGCCATGTCCTGGTCATCCCGCCACGCCCGCGGGTGCGGCGGCGGCCGGTTCGCCTTCGTGGATCAGTTCGGCCGCAACGCGGTGCCCCGACTTGATCGCCCCCTCCATCAGCCCGAAGAACTCCAGACTGGTTTCCGTTCCGGCCCAGTGCACGCGTCCGTGCGGAGTGGTCAGCGTCGGGCCGAGGCGCAGCCAGTCGCCGGGGCCGAACAGGGCGGCGTAGCAGCCCTGGCTGTACTCCTCGGCCAGCCAGTCGGTCACCGAGAACCGGGTCGGCGGCGGCAACTCCGGAAAGAGCCGGCGGGTGTGGGCCAGCGCGGAGTCGCGCTGTTGAGCCGCCGTCAACGTCGAGAACTCGGAAGCCGCTGCCCCGGTGACGAATCCGGTGAGGATGCCGGCAGACTCGTCGGGCGGCGAGTCGTCGACCGTGGAGAGCAGCGGGCCCGCCGTGCTCACCGACCACCCGGACAGGCCGCGCTCACGCCACACGGGCGCCGGATAGCCCATCTGCACCTTGACCGCGCAGCCGCGCCCGGTGGCGTCCGTCGCCCGCGGTGTGCGCAGCCCGGGCCGGAACTCGATTCGCTGCGCCAGTAGCGGCGGGACCGCGACGACCGCCCGGTCGGCCCGAAAGTCGGACACTCTGTCGTCGGCATCCGAAACACAGTGCACCACAACCCCGTCGGCGTCCTGGTCGATCGCATGGACCGGATGGCCCAACCTAATCCGGTCACCGAGCCGTCCGGCGAGGGCCTCGCAGAGCTGGTGCGCGCCGCCGTCGATGCGCCATTGCTGGGCCCCGCCCTCGAAGGAGTTGAGGTATCGGATCCCGCCGCCGGATCGCAGATAGAAGGCCATGTGCAGGACGGAGATGTCCGCCGGATCGGCCGCCATCATCTCGCCGATGAAGAGCGGAAAGAAGGTGCGGGCGTCCGGGTGCGTCAGTTCGTCGGCAAGCCAGCGTTCGGCGGTCAGCCGGTCGAGCCGTCCCGCGTCCGGGGTCTGCCACGGTGCGTCGGTCCGAACCTGCGCGACGAGGTCCTCCAGTCGGTCGAACAGGTCGCCGAGCGCCACCGCGTCCAGCGGGGGCACCCGGCTCGCCGTCGTCGTCCGGGTTCCCTCCACCAGGAAGGTGCTGTCTCCGGCCATCCCTGTGGAGGCCAGACCCAGTCCGTGTTCCTCGATCAGCGCAAGCAACTCGGTGTGCCGGACACCGAGGTAGGCGGCACCCCCGTCGGCGAAGACGCCGGGGGACATCGGGACACCGTGCATCCGGCCGCCCACCCGGTCCCGCGCCTCCAGCACGGTGACCTCCGCACCGGCATCCGACAGGTCGATGGCGGCGATCAGTCCGGCCAGGCCGGCGCCGACGACGACAACGCGCATTTCTCCCCCTTCTAGGTCGCCGCGCAGGCGACTTTCTCGAACAGTCCCTCGGGCGAGGGATCATCGACGAAGTCCTCGTACAGCAACTCCGTGCTGAAATCCCGTGCAATCGCACTGAGCACACGGGTGGCCAGTAGCGAATCGCCGCCGAGTTCGAAGAAGTCCGAAGTCGCATCGACCTCGGAGACGCCGAGTACCCGGCGGAAGATCTCGACGATATGACCAGTGCTCACAGGCCCGCTCCTTGCTCACAATCCAATGCGGCACGTCGCGTTGCCGCCCGATCGACTTTCCCGCTGGACGTGTAGGCCAGCGCTGCGACGAATTTCACTGTGGCCGGCACGAATTGGCTGGGCAGGCGCTCGCGGAGGTAAGCCTTCAGCGCCGCCGCGGAGGTGTCCCCGAGTAGCGCTACGTACGCCGTCAGCGCCGTACGTCCGAGTAGCTGCTCGCCGACGACGACCGCACCCGCGACCGCCGGGTGCGAGTTCAGCTGCGCCTCCACCTCGGCCGGATGTACCCGTACCCCAAGGACTTTCACCTGCTCGTCGGCGCGGCCGCGGGAGAACAGCAGCCCGGCTTCGCCACGGATCACCAGATCACCGGTGCGGAACCACCGGGTCGGCCCGCATCCGCGATCGACAACCGGGAACCCGGTCGCGGTGGATTCCGGCAGTCCCAGGTATCCGGTGGCCAGGGAGGGCCCCGAGACGAACAGTTCGCCGTCATCGGTGATGTGATCCCGCACATGGGGCAGCGCACGCCCGAGCGGCGCCTCGGCTTGGCAGGAAACGACTTCCGGTTCGGTTCCGGGGCCGGCCAGTTGCACCGCGTGGGTGATCATCGTGGTCTCGGTGCACCCGTAGGTGTTGAGCAGCCGGATGTGGCCCAGGTCCAGTTCGCGCCACTGCCGCAGCCGAGTGGGATCGACCCGTTCGCCACCGATCACCACCAGCCGGACGCCGGCCGGCAGTGCCGCGCGCTCCTCGCTCAGGTAGAGGACGAGTTCGTGCCAGAATGCCGTCGGCAAGTCGAGAACGGTGATCTCCTGCTCGGCCAGCGTGCGAACGAAGCGTGGCATCGATCCCGAATGGGCGCCGTCGTCGAAAACCAGTGTGGCGCCCGCGGTCAGTGCGGGCAGGATCTCCTCCAGGCAGGTGTCCCAGCCGAGCGAGGCGAACTGGAGCACGCGGTCCCCGGGGGTGAGGCCGAACAGGTGACGCAGTGCGCGCACCGTGGCGGTCAGCGCCCGCCGCGAAACGACCACCGGCTTCGGCGCTCCGGTGGAACCCGACGTGCACAGCACATAGGCCGGATGGTCGCCCCCGGCCGACGGCGGGTCGATGTCCGCCGCCGGCGCGTCAGCGTCGTGTTCTTGGCTCGGGCCACCCGGACCCGCTGTCGCCGGATGGAAACCATCCAGGCCGAGCACGGTGGCGAGCGTCTGCCGGCGAGCGGGCGGGAGAGCGGCGTCGATCGGGCAGTAGACGCCGCCCGCGCGCAGTATCCCGAGCAGATGCTCGGCGGCGGCGGGTGTGTGCGAGACCAGTGCACCGACCAGACCCGGTGACTCGTCTCCGCCGAACCCCGTTGCCCGGTAACGCAATGCGGTACGCCAGACCTGGCTCGCGAGCTCCCAATAGGTACTGGACGTCCCGTTGTGCACGACGGCGGGGCGGTGCGGCCAGTGCGCGGCCGCGGCGTCGAAGTCCGCCACGACGTCACCGACGACCTCGACGTCAACGACGGCCTGATGGACCCGCGGCGCGCGCGTGGCGCCGCAGGCGGAGATGGAATCCGCGAACTGCGTTGCAGCAGAACCTGTTCCGTCTCGATTCGGACGGCCATACACGGCCATGCTCAGACCTCTCATAGCTGGTCCACCCCCCGGTGTTCCATCCCCCGGTTTCATCGCGTCAGTCCACCGTCACGGACTTCGCCAGGTTTCTGGGTTTGTCGACGTCGCAGCCCAGGACCAGCCCGATGGTGCGGGCCAGGATCTGCAACGGCAGCACACTCTCCAGCGGCCCCCACGGCGCGTTCAGGTCGGTGGGCAACGGGATCGTGCTGCCTTCGGTGTTGCCGACGCTGATGATCCGGCCACCGCGGGCGGTGACCTCGGCCACGCTCGACGTCAGCTTCGGGTCACCGTTGTCGACCACCACGACGGGAGTTCCGTCGCCGATCAGGGCGAGCGGGCCGTGTTTGAGTTCGCCCGCCGGGCAGCACTCGGTCCATCGGTAGGTCAGTTCCTTCAGTTTCAGCGCACCCTCGGCCGCGTACGGCAGCCCGTTGCCCTTGGAGATGAAGACGAACCCACTGTGGGCGCTGACCTCCTCCGCGATGGGCGGGATGAGGCACTTGGCGACGGTCGCGGCCGCGGCCAGCCGATCCGGCAAGCGCCGAAGCTCGTCGACGAGCCGGCCCGCGGTCGACTGCGAAATCCGGCCGGTGTCAACGAGTGCCGACAGGGCCACCGCGGCGCCGCCGATCACCTGGCATACGAATGTCTTGGTGGCGGCCACGCCGATCTCGGGGCCGGCCGAACAGTCGACGAATCCGGCCGCATGCCTGGCCAAGGTGGAATGCGAATTGTTCGTGATGGCGAGGACGGGCACGCCCGGCTCCAGAGAAGTCAAGGCGCGCAACACATCGGCCGTCTCGCCGGACTGGCTGATCGCCAGGCACGCGGTGCCGGCCTCCGCCGCCTCCCCGGCGGCTTCGCTCGCCACGGTGACCCGCACCGGGACGCCGCCGACCTGGCGCATCAGATTGGCGATCACCTGACCGGCATTCAGCGACGTGCCGCAGCCGATCACCTGCAACCGGTCGAAGCGCGCCGATCCCAGCTCGCGCCACAAGCTGCCGTCCCCGACCCCGTGCCCGAGCTCGTCGAGCACCCGCGCTGCCGCGGCCGGTTGTTCGTCGATCTCCTTGGCCATGTGGTCGACATAGCCGTTCAGTTCCACGTCATGGCTGCGCCACACACACCGGGCGACCCCTTCGGCGGACCGGCGCCCGGTGCGGGCCGGCTGCCCGGAAGTGGTGAGTTCGAGGACCTCGCCATCCTCGACCACGTCGAAGGTGTCGACCCAATCCGTCACGGCGGCAATGTCACTCGTCGCGAAGGCGCCATGCGGGGAATGCGCGATCAGCAGCGGCGACCGCCGTGCGGCGACCACCACCCTCCCGGTTCGTTTCTCCAGTACCGCCAGCGCCCACGATCCGTCGAGCGGGGTGAGCGCGGCCTGCATGGCGTCCAACAGATCTCCGGAGATGTCCAACTGATCCTCGATCAGGTGACACAGGACCTCGCTGTCGACGGACGATGTGAAGCGATGGCCCGACAACGTCAGCGCATGCCGCAGTTGATCGGCGTTCTCGATTATTCCGTTGTGGACCAGGGTGATTCGGCCCATGCAGTCGGTATGCGGATGGGCGTTGCCCTCGGTGGCCGGGCCGTGGGTCGCCCAGCGGGTGTGCCCGATCCCGACACCGTCGAGTTGCGCGCCCGTCCAGCCGGCCACCGATCGGTTCAGCGCATCGACCTGACCCACCGTCCGGAATCGGGCGACGTCCCCGGTGGTCGTCCGCACCGCGACCCCGGCCGAGTCGTACCCGCGGTACTCGAGTCTGCGCAGCCCGCTGAGCAGGTAGTCGATCGCCGGAGCATGCGTTCTGCACGCGATGATGCCGCACATCAGCCGATCCCCTGCTTCCGTCCCCGCAACCGACCTACCGTCATGGATTCCCCCGTGCTCGACGACTCCGGCAAACTCATCTGAGTCCGCCGACTGTGGCCCCGGACCGTGCCCCGAGGACTTTGCCAGCAAACGCTGACCGGGGCGACGAGCTAACCTTCCGGATCACCACTTCACTATCGGCGGTCGGCAACGTCGGCGTACATGGGCCATCGGAGCCAATTTTGGTTAGACCGAGGACTAGCTCCCCAGGACCCGGCGGCCGGTCCGGTCGGTCCGGGACAGTGCCGCCGCCCGGGCGCGGGCGGCAAACCGCGAGCGTGGCCGGCAGCCTGTGCACATGGTTTTTCACGGTGTGCACGGGGATGTTCAGACATTCCGCGGGGACGGGCCTAGTTCCGGGATCCGCAGGATCTAGGTCTCCGGAACCGTAGGAGCTAGATCCGGCGCCTCGGCCGCCTGGAAAGGTGAGGCTCAGCAATCCGCCGACGGCGTCGTCAGCAGCCGGGCTGCAGTATCGCGCGCGTGTACCCGGCGGTCTGGTAGAGGTATTCGAACCCCCATCTGGCTGGGGATATGTCAGTGGGGCTGGCCACCATCACGAGGTCGCCGTCGAAGCACTGCTGCAGGATGAACCGGGCCCGGGAGATGTGCGGCTGAAACGTCACGACGATCACCGTGTGCCATCCGTACCGCTCGGCCAGGCGACGCAGCTGGCGTCCTTCGCCTTTGGTCGTCGGCGGATCCGGGACGAAACAGTGCACCGTGATCCGCGGCCTCGGCCTGGCGCAGAACTCGGTCAAACCCGTGTTGTCGGCCCCGCCGGGGTTCGAAATCACCAGGTTAGGGGCCCAGCCTTGGCTCGCCAGGTCAACGCCGAACGGATATCGGCCATGATGGGGCCCGCTCAGGATCAGCACGGCGTCGGCACGCCGAAGGGGGTCGACTTGTGGGCGCACATAGGCCGGCACGCCGGCCGCGACGGCGGCCGCCAGCACGCAGAGGAGGATCGCGAGACGCCGGATCAGCCGCCGGCGCGGGCGTGAGCTGGGCCGTTGCGGTGTACCGGGCGAGGTGCGTTCGTCGCCGGACGTCAACACGGGGCCCCGCGGGCGTGCCGTTTCTGCGCCTCGCCGACGAACGTGGCGAATGTCGCGGCATGCCCGGGCAGCAGCATGACGTCGCCGCTGCAGTCGTCGGGACCGACGAAAACCGCCGTGCTCGCGGCGACGCGGCTCCAATGCAACGGACGGGCCCACGACCGCGTCCAGGACTGCGACGGGATCATGAAGTCGATGTGGTTGCCCGACGGCTTCGGCGAATAGGCACGCACCGCGGCCATCGTCGCCTCCTCGACGGCGCCGCGCCGGATCAACACGGGGTCGGAGACTTCCTCCGCCTTGTGCGGCATCACCGTGCGCAGACGTTCGCCGAGATACCGCGTGCGCTCGGCCGCCGGCATCGCGCGCAGGGCGCGGGCGTGTGTCACCGACCGGCCGGTGTAGTAGCGGGCCTTGGCGATCCCGACCCGCAGCGGACGGTAGGACGTGCAGTGTGGCGCGCCGAACAGGATGAGATTGGTGACGGCCGCGCCGGCATCGGCCAACTGGCGGGCCAGTTCGAACGCCACCGTTCCGCCCGCGCAGTAGCCGGCGATCGACATCGGCCCGGCCGGCCGCAGCGTGCGGATCTGTTCGGCGAAGTAGCCGGCGATGTCCTCGACGCGGGTCAGCGGGTCGCCGCCCTCCTCGAGGCCCGGCGGTTGCAGGCCGAAGAACGGCTGGTCCGGCCCGAGTTGCCGGACGATCTCCCGATAGGCGAACACGTCGCCGTTGTGCCCGGCGACGGCGAAGATCGGCGTCCGCGCTCCGGCGGGTTGCAGGGGCACGACCGCGCGCTGCTGAGCGGCGAGCTGCTGGGCGTCGCGCAGGAACGCGATGACCTCGGGCTTGCGCCGGGTGAGATCTTGCTTGTGCGCCTCGGTCAGAACCCCGGCCGGCGCGTCGAGGCGCAGCCGGTCGCCGTCGAGCGCGACGTGCACGTCGAGCTTGCGCAGTTCGGCCAGGAGTTCGGCGGCCGTCACAGCTCGATCTCCTCGCGGTCGCCCGAGCGGGCCGCCGTGACCGCGGCGCCGTCCGCCGCCGTCCAGGACAGCGCGTCGATCGCGACGGCGAGTTGCTCGGCCGTCGGCCGCTCGAACAGATTGCGCAGTGGCAGGTCGACCTGCGCCATCTCGCACAGTTTCGCCATCACCCGCGCGGCCATCAGCGAGTGGCCGCCGAGGTCGAAGAAGTTGTCGAAGACGCTGACGTCGCGGCGCTCGAGCACTTCGCTGAACACCCCGACCACCAGGGTCTCGCTGGACGACCGCGGAGCGACGACGTCGCGCCGTTCGGTGTCGGCCGCCTGTGGGGTGGGGAGGTTGTTGCGGTCGAGTTTGCCGTTGGGGGTCAGTGGGAGGGTGG
>ERZ724513.34-NODE-34-length-47363-cov-8.359072_pt1 | contig 47363 bp, 49 predicted proteins | sample MGYA00376046_ERZ724513 | MGnify/ENA primary metagenome ERZ724513 (study PRJEB28724, sample SAMN07190883) | activated sludge metagenome | isolation source: activated sludge of sewage treatment plant in Hong Hong | place: Hong Kong | collected 2016-03-17 ...
TGATGTATTCCTGGCTCAGCGGGTGAATCACGAAGGCAAAGCGGCGGATGTTGCGAAACTTGCCGGTCGGATGCAGCAGGCGCGGGACGATCTTCAGTTCGTCGAGGATTTCCTCGAAGTCGTCGTCCGAGATCTCCTCGGGCGACTTTTCCAGCGCCGCCAGGATCATCGCTTCGATGGTGTTGATTCCCACCACCTTCTCGAACAGCTTGGGCGAGGTATCGACCACCAGATTGACCTTGCAGGCCTTGAAAAATGCCATCCGTTCATCGTCGACCGCAGACGTGATGAGCGTTTTCCCCTCCAGATTCGATGCATTGCCGACGCTCTTGATCTCGGCGAACGTGCCGACGATCACGTGCGACTTGGCCACCTCGCCACGGACCATCATGAGCTTGAAGTCACTCAGGGCGGCTTCCAGGATTTCGCCGGGCTTGCCCCTCAGCACCAGGCCGCTGCCCTTGGCATAGAGTTCCAGTTGTTCGAGCGAGCCGAGCATCGCCGGCGCACCGGTCTGGAAAAGGGCATCGGCAAAGCTCAGGTTCCTGGTGTAGTCGGACAAGGCCACGGCCATGTTGTAGTTGCGCATGCCGGACAGGAACAGGACCAGGTTGTTGTTGAAATAGTGGCCAAGTTCCTTCTGCACGTAGCGCACGGCCCGCACCTGCAACAGCCGGCGCAGGGTGGCTCCGGTCGTCACCGGCACCCGTGTCACCACGTTCGTCAGACGCCGCGTTTCCTTGTTGATCAGCGTATCCTGCCCGACATGATAGTGGTCGCTGATTTCGCCGAGGCCGATGGCATCGGCCGTTGCCTGCTGGCGGCGCATCAGTTCCCAAGCCTTGCCTGTGTCCTGGTCCGCGCCCATGCGATGAACCGAGAAATTCTGGCCAAGGAATTTGGTCTTGAACTCGAAGTCCTGCCTGGAAGAACCCAGCGAGACGCTGACTACCTTTTTCATTGAATATCTCCTCTATCGCATTTGCTGAACCACTCAAGTCAGTAACGGCATGCGCCGGACTGCCGGCGCTGCCTCATTCGGCTTTCTTGCGCCGCGCGGCCGGCTTTCTCTTTGCCGGAGCCTCCGGCAGCGCCTGGCGGATGATGCCCTCACACACTTCCTGGGACATGTAACGCGGCACCGGGTAGCCGGTGTGCGCTTCCCAGCAGGCGGCCCTCGCCAGATCGGGAATGTCGGCTTCCCGCAGGGCCGCCAGGAACGTCGGAATGCCGAGGTCGGCGTTCAACTGATCGACTGCATCGAGGAACTTCTGGGCCAGCACTTCCGGTGATTCATCCTCGCTGCCGACCTTGGCCCGCACCGCCAGCAGCGCGAGGCGCCCGGTGATGGCGGGAAGCGAGTACCTCAACACATAGGGCAGCATGATGGCGTTGGCCAATCCATGCGGCGTGTGGTACTTGCCGCCGAACTGGTGGGCGATCGCGTGCACATAGCCGACGTTGGCCCGGGTGAAGGCAAAGCCGGCATAGGTCGAGGCCAGCGCCATCTTTTCACGGGCCTCCAGATTGTTGCCGTCGCGGTAGGCGGTGCGCAGGTTCTCGAAGATCAGGCCGACCGCGGAAAGCGCCATGCCATCGGAGTAGGGCGTGGTCCAGTTGCCGACGAAGGCCTCGATGGCGTGGGTCAAGGCATCGATACCCGTCGCGGCGGTCACGTGGGGCGGCAGGCCGGTCATCAGCGAGGGGTCGAGCGCGGCCATTTTCGGCACCAGGCGCGGATCGACGATAACCATCTTTTTCCCGGCCTCGGGATCGGAAATGACTGCCGCCACCGTTACCTCCGAACCGGTGCCCGCCGTGGTCGGCACCGCGTAGATCTTGACAGGCGAGCGCAAACCCTTGAAGTACCCGGCCAGGTCCCGCAACGGCTTGGGGTTGGCCACCGCCACGGCGATCGCCTTCGAGGCATCCATGGGCGATCCGCCGCCAAAGGCGACAATCGCATCGCAGTCGTGCATCTTGAAAAACTCGATGCCTTTTTCAATCAGGGGGATGGGGGCATCGGGGGTGATCTCGTCGAACACCACATAGTTCGCACCACCGGCGGTCAGGGCATCGGTCAGCGAACGCAGTAACCCCAGCTGGGAAATGATGCCGTCGGTGACGATCAGGATCTTTCTGTGGCCAAACCCTGCAATCGCCTGCCCCAGGCGCCCGCTCGAGCCAGGGCCCACGAGCAGCGTCGGCTGGGGAATCGGGATGAAACGGGTTACCAGACCGGCGCCCTTCATCAAGGCTCCAAGCCCGGCGGCGCGGACGGAATCGCTCAACAAATCGGATAACAATGATTTCTCCTCGGGGAATTCGCCAACGGGACGTCGACCAAGTATGCCTTCAATTTCAGCAGTTGCGGAACCAGTTTGAGTGCGTTGATCTCTGGAGAGGTTCGGACTGCTATTCTAAATTCTGGATCTGCTCGCGCATCTGCTCGATCAGCAGCTTGAGGTCCATTGACGCCTGCGAAACCTCGGTGATCGCCGACTTCGAGCCGAGCGTGTTGGCCTCGCGGTTGAGTTCCTGCATCAGGAAATCGAGACGCTTGCCGCAGGTGCCGCCCTGTCTGAGCACACGCTCGACTTCATCGAGGTGCGTCGTCAGCCGGCTCAGTTCCTCGGCCACGTCGATGCGCGTCGCGAAAACCGCGATCTCCTGCAGCACGCGCTCGTCGCTGGCACCGCCCAGCGCTTCGACCAGCCGCTGGCGCAACTTGTCGGTATACAGAGACTGCGCCTCGGGAATTCGCGGCGCCACCCGGCGGACAATGTCACGCATGGCATTGACGCGGTCGACGATCATTGCGGCCAGTTTTTCACCTTCACGGCCGCGGCTGGCGGAAAACTCGTCGAGCACCTCGCGCGCCAGTTCCAGCACCTGCGGCCCAAGCGCCGCGTGGTCGATGGACTGGTCGCCGAAGATTCCCGGCCAGCGCAGCACATCGTTGACCGACAGCGGCATCGCTTCCGGCAGCACCCGGCCGACCCGGTCGTTGAGCATGCGCAGCGTGGCGAGAAGGTCGGCGTTGATCTCGAACTGGTCGGCGCCGGCTACCGACGCATTCAGCGACAGGCGACACTCGACCTTGCCGCGGGTGATGCGCGCGGCAAGCAGTTCGCGCAATGGCATTTCGAGGGCGCGCAGATCTTCGGCGATGCGAAAGTGAAAATCGAGATAGCGCGAATTGACGCTTTTGAGCTCAAATTGCAGTGTTCCCCGCTCGATATCGCGTGTCTTTACTGCATAACCGGTCATGCTGCAAATCATTGTTCGAGGGTCTCCAGCTTTACAGGCCGGACAACACGCCCGACAATGCCTGAATTTTGCATCATAACCGCGAGATCAATGGCGCAACAAGCCAACCACGCGTTACCCGATGGCTTCCAGCTGGAGGAATACACGATCACCCGCCAGCTCTCGCTCGGCGGCTTTTCGATCGTCTATCTGGCCGCCGATGCCGAGGACAATCGCGTGGCGATCAAGGAATATCTTCCCAACAGCCTCGCCCTGCGCGACCAGGGGGAGATCAGGCCGCTGATCACGCCGGAACATCAGGGCGCGTTTCGCTACGGGATGAAGTGCTTCTTTGAGGAAGGTCGTGCCCTGGCCCGCCTTTCCCACCCCAATGTCATTCGCGTGCTCAATTTCTTCCGCGCCAACGACACGGTATACATGGTCATGGAATACGAACGTGGGCGCACGCTGCAGGAATTCATCCAGACGCACCGCGGCGAGGTCACCGAGCGCTTCATCTGCGGGGTCTTCACCCGGCTGCTCAACGGCCTCCGCGAGGTGCATTCGCACAAGCTGCTGCATCTCGATCTCAAGCCTTCAAATATCTACCTGCGCGGTGACAACACGCCGGTGCTGATCGACTTCGGCGCCGCCAGGCAGACGCTGGCATCCGATCAGCCGATGCTCAAGCCGATGTACACCCCCGGCTTCGCGTCGCCGGAACATTACGGGTCGCGCAATGATCTCGGTCCGTGGAGCGACATCTACAGTGTCGGCGCGTCGATGTACGCGTGCATCGCCGGCAGTTCCCCGCAGGCCGCCAACGAACGCTACCAGAAGGACACCCTGGCGCCCGCCATGATGCGCTGGGAGGGCGAGTATTCGGACCGCCTGCTCGAAATCATCGACTGGTGCCTAAACCTCAATCACTTCTATCGCCCGCAGAGCGTCTTCGCGCTGCAGAGGGCGCTGGTCGAGACGGTCACGCCACCCGTTCCCAAGGAATCACGCAACTGGCTCAACCGCTTTGTCGGCAATTACAAGAAAGATTACCGATGAGATTCACGATCTATCAGGACAGCCGCCAGGGAGGGCGCGCCAACAACGAGGACCGGACCACCTACTGCTACTCGCGCGAAGCGCTCCTGATGGTGGTTGCGGACGGAATGGGCGGTCATCACTACGGCGAGATCGCCTCCCAGATCGCCGTGCAGACGCTGGCCGACAGCTTCCAGCGCGAGGCGCGGCCAACCCTCGATGACCCCTTCCGCTTCCTGCAGAAGGGCCTGACCAACGCCCATCATGCCATTCTTGACTATACGGTGCGCCATCGTCTGCGTGACACGCCGCGCACCACCTGCGTCGCCTGCATCGTTCAGGACAACGTGGCATGCTGGGCGCACGCCGGCGACTCGCGGCTGTTCCAGATGCGCGGCGGCAAGGTGATCACCCAGACGCGGGATCATTCGCGGGTCCGCTTCCTGATCGAGGAAGGAATGCTTTCCGAAACGCAGGCGGCCGTGCACCCCGAACGCAACAAGATCTACAGTTGCCTGGGCAGCCCCACTCCGCCGGAAATCGAATTCTCGCGCAAGACGCCGCTCAATCATGGAGACATCCTGCTGCTCTGCAGCGACGGCTTGTGGGGCGAAGTCAGTGGCGAGCAGATGGCCATCGCCCTCAAGGGCGCCAACCTGGTGCATGCCATGCCGATGCTGCTGACCCAGGCCGAAGCCAAGGGCGGTCCGCAAGCCGACAATCTTTCGGTGGTTGTCGTGCGCTGGGAAGACGCCTATGTCGAGGAGCCACGCAGCATCATCTCGACCCAGACCATGCGCCACAACGAGGTTGCCACGCACATGGAGGAATTCGGCCGCGACCCGGCGCACCCGACCGATCTCTCCGAAGACGAGATCGAAAAGGCGATCGAGGAAATCCGTGCCACCATCGACAAGTTCAACCCCAGAAAACAAGGACAATAAGCATGCGCCCCAGCCAACGCCAGGCCGACCAGCTCCGCCAGCTTCGCCTGACCCGCAACTTCACCCGCCATGCCGAAGGTTCGGTACTGATCGAAATGGGCGACACCCGGGTTCTCTGTACCGCCAGCGTCGAGGAAAACCTGCCGCCCTTCCTGCGCGGCAAGGGCCAGGGCTGGGTCACCGCCGAGTACGGCATGCTGCCGCGGTCGACCCATACCCGTACTGCGCGCGAGGCGGCTAGGGGCAAGCAGACCGGCCGCACCCAGGAAATCCAGCGCCTGATCGGCCGCAGCCTGCGCGCCGTGACCGACCTCAAGGCCCTTGGCGAACGCCAGATCACCCTCGACTGCGACGTCCTCCAAGCCGACGGCGGCACCCGCTGCGCCTCGATCACCGGCGCCTGGGTCGCGCTTTACGAAGCCTGCGAGAAACTGGTGCAGGCCGGCAAGTTGCCTGCCAACCCGGTGCGCGATCACGTCGCCGCCGTCTCGGTCGGCGTCTACCAGGGCACGCCGGTGCTCGACCTCGACTACCCGGAAGACTCCGACTGCGATACCGACATGAACGTCGTCATGACCGGTTCCGGCGGCATCGTCGAGATCCAGGGCACCGCCGAAGGCACGCCGTTCACCCGGCCGCAGATGAATACCCTGACCGACCTCGCCGAAGCCGGCATCCGGCAACTGATCGCCGCCCAGCAAAGGGCGCTCGCCACATGAAGAAGATCGTCCTCGCCTCCAACAACGCCAAGAAGATGAACGAGCTGAACGCACTGCTGGCGCCGCTCGGTTTCGAAGTCATCGCCCAGGGCCAGCTCGGCATTCCGGAAGCCGAGGAGCCGCACTGCACCTTCGTCGAAAATGCGCTGGCCAAGGCCCGTCATGCCGCCAAGCTTTCCGGCCTGCCGGCCCTCGCCGACGATTCCGGACTCTGCGTCGCCGCCCTCGGCGGCGCCCCCGGCGTTTATTCGGCGCGCTACGCCGGCGAACCGAAATCGGATGGCCGCAACAATGAGAAACTGTTGGCCGACCTTGGCGCACACGGCAACCGCGCCGCCCACTTCGTCTCGGTCATCGTTCTCGTCCGCCATGCCGACGATCCGCAACCGCTGATCGCCGAAGGCGAGTGGCATGGCGAGATCCTGCCCGCAGCGCGCGGCGAGAGCGGCTTTGGCTATGACCCGCTGTTCTATGTGCGGGATTTCGACTGTTCCGCCGCCGAACTCGACGCCGCCACCAAGAACCGCCTGTCGCATCGCGGCCAGGCCATGCAGAAACTGATCGACCGCCTGCCGACGCTGTAACTGCCTTGGCCCGCAGCATCCCCATTTTGGCCGCAAAAACGCCGTCGACCGCAACAGCCATGGAATTCCGCGTCTCGCCGCCGCTCGCCCTCTACGTCCATGTGCCGTGGTGCGTGCGCAAGTGCCCCTACTGCGACTTCAACTCGCACGAGGCCGCGGGCGCCATTCCCGAAGCCGAATACGTCGCCGCGCTGATCACCGATCTGCAATCTGCCCTGCCGCTGATCTGGGGCCGCCCGCTGGTCAGCGTCTTCTTCGGCGGCGGCACGCCCAGCCTGCTGTCGCCCGCCGCCGTCGACGAACTGCTTGCCGCCTTCCGCGCGCTCGCCATGCTGTCGCCGGAAGCCGAGATCACGCTCGAGGCCAACCCGGGGACGGTCGAGGCGGAGAAGTTCGCCGGTTTCCGCGCGGCCGGCGTCAATCGCCTGTCGCTCGGCATCCAGAGCTTCAACGACGAACACCTCAAGGCGCTCGGGCGCATCCACGGCGCCGCCGAAGCGAAACGCGCCGCGCAACTCGCGGGCGACCATTTCGAGTCGTTCAACCTCGACCTGATGAATGGCCTGCCGGGCCAGACCACGGAGCAAGCGCTCACCGACCTCGAAACCGCGCTGACCTTCGCGCCACCGCACCTGTCGTGCTACCAGTTGACGTTGGAGCCGAACACCCGCTTCGCCGCCTTTCCGCCGGCATTGCCGGAAGACGATCTGTGCGCCGACATGCAGGACGCCATCGAGGCGCGGCTGGCCGTCGCCGGTTACGCCAATTACGAGACCTCGGCCTTCGCGCGGACCGGCCATCAGTGCCGGCACAATCTCAACTACTGGCATTTCGGCGACTATCTCGGCATCGGCGCCGGCGCCCATTCCAAGCTGACGCTGCACGACCGTGTGCTGCGCCAGATGCGCTGGATGCACCCGAGCGCCTACCTGGAGAACGTGCGTGGTGGCTCGCCGGTGCAGGAAACCAGCGAGGTCGCCGCCAGCCAGCTTCCATTCGAATTCCTGATGAATGCGCTGCGCCTCGCCGCCGGCTTCCAGCCCGCGCTCTTCGAAGCGCGGACGGCACAGCCGGTCAGCCGCATCCTGCCGCAACTGCGGGCTGCCGCTGTCGACGGACTGATCGACATCGGCCGCGAGCGCATCACCCCGACGCCGCGCGGGCGGCGCTTTCTCAACGTGCTGCTCGAACGTTTTCTCGAAGAGGACCGGGCGAGCTGAACAGCTTGCGCCTGCCGCGCCCTAGCCGAACAATCCGCCCTTCTTCAGCAGATCGAGACCCTGGCTCAGCAGATCGCCACCCTGCGGCAACTCGCCATTCGGCGTCATCTGGTCGATCAGTTGCGGCAGAACATCGGCCAGGCTGCCGGAGGCCTGCTGCGGGCTGACGCCAAGTTGCGCGGCGAGATCCTGCAGCACGGAGCCGCCCAGCACGCTCTCGATCTGCTCGCCCGAAACCGGGAGATTCTGACCTTTCGCCACCCACGAATTGACGATATCGCCGAGCCCGCCCTGCTGGAACGACCGGATGAGGCCTTCGAGGCCGCCGGTCTGCGGATTGTTGACGAGTTGCAGCACGGTCTGCAGCAAGGTGCTGCCGCCGCCGGACTCGCCGCCGGCGAGCGCGCCGACAACCTGATCGAGAAGGCTCATGACTTGATTCTCCGCTGGACGATGGGGTCATCATCGTAACCGAAGCCGCGCACGAATGGCACGCGGAATTGCTCGACCACCGGGTCGCCGTGTCCCGCGAATTCCCGGTCGTCAGCGGCCATGAACTGGCGGCACGAATTGGAGTTTTGTTTCTTGGTGAGAGTGGCCCCTGGCGGCTTGCCCCGGCAGCGTGGATCAGCCGTGGTTTTTCTGTGGATATTCTGTGTGTTTTGTGTGGATTTATTGTTGACCGTCGGCCTCGAGGTGCACATACTCATGGATGGGGGCGAGGGGCTTCCCAAACCGCGTGAACGCGCGGCGCGGCGAGATGCGGCGCATTACCGGAACATGCTGGTTGCAGCACCGTTGCTGACGGGCTGTGGCGAGTATATGAATGACAACAACGGGGGCAGTTAATGAGCACCTTACTGATACTGACGATCGTTACCGTCGCGATCGTCCTTTTCTTCGACTACACCAACGGCTTTCACGACGCCGCCAACATCGTCGCGACGATCATCGCGTCGCGGGCGATGACCCCGGCGCAGGCAGTGATCATCGTCGGCACCTTCGAGTTTCTCGGTCCGCTGCTCGGTGGGACGGCGGTGGCCAATACCATCGGCAAGTTCGTCACCCTGGGCGACGTCCAGGCGGTGCTGTCGCTGGCCATCCTGATCAGCGGGCTGATGGGCGCCATCGTCTGGAATCTCGCCACTTGGTATTTCGGTATCCCGTCATCGTCGTCGCACGCGCTGGTCGGCGGCCTGATCGGTGCTGTCGTCGTCTCCGCCGGACTCGACCATGTGGTCTGGGGTTTCTCGGAACTGATGCACGGCAAGCTGACCGGCATCACCAAGGTTCTGGCCTCGCTGATCCTGTCGCCCTTACTCGGGTTCTGGGCCGGCTTCATCATCCTTCGCCTGTTCAAGTTCGCGCTGACGGCGGCCACGCCATCCGCCAACAAGGGGCTGCGTTATGCCCAATTTGTCACCTCCGCCGGCCTCGCCTTCTCGCACGGCGCCAACGATGCGCAGAAGAGCATGGGCATGCTGACCTTGGCCCTGCTGCTCGGCGGCTTCATCGACAAGTTCGAGGTTCCGTTCTGGGTCATGCTGGCCTGTGCCGCGGCGATCACCCTAGGCATTCTCTCGGGTGGCTGGCGGATCGTCCGCACCCTCGGCTTCTCGATCTACCGCGTTCGCCCGGTGCACGCCCTCAGTTCGCAACTGACGTCGGCGCTGATCATCATGTCGGCGTCGGTGCTCGGTGCGCCAGTGTCGACCACCCACGTCGTCGCCACCTCGATCATGGGCATCGGCGCTGCCGAGCGCCCGAAGTCGGTGCGCTGGAAGAAGGCCAAGGATATCGGCATCACCTGGCTGATCACGATCCCCGGTTCCGCCCTGGTTGCAATCCTTACATTCGCATTGGTTAATCTCTTCATCGGAAAGGCTTAAAAATGAACGCCGAAGCAAGCAAAGGCAGCAGCAAGAAATCTCTCGGGAAGCGGGTGGTCGAGCGGGTATTTCCCAAGGTCCCAAACTTTTTCGTTTTGCTCGCCGAACAGAGCGCCGTTGTCGGTGATACCGCCGGCCTGCTGGTCGAGTACATGGGATCGAGCAGCCCGGAAGTCGCCAAGAAGATTACCGAGGCCGAGTACGAGGGTGACCGGATCAAGGTCCAGAACCTGACGCTGCTCAATGAAGCGTTCTCCACCCCGATCGACCGCGAGGACCTGCACCGCGCCATCATCAATCTCGACGAGATCATCAACAGTTGCAAGACGATCGTCGTCGAAATGGACGCCGACCTCCTCGGGCTCAAGGCCGACAAGCACTGCATCGAGATGGCCGCCTACCTGAAGGAAGGCGCCGAGTCCATCGCCCAGGGTTACGGGCGCCTGGGAACCGACCCGAAGGCCGGCCGCGCCGACGCCGACAAGGCCGAAAAGGCCGTCAAGAAGTTCACGAGGTCGTACCGGCGCGCCCTCGCCGAGCTGTTCCAGGACAACGATTTCCACAACATCTTCCGGCGCAAGGAAATCTATACCCAATTGTCGCATGCGGCCTTGCGCATGAACGTCTGCAACAGCACACTGCTCGACATCGTCGTCAAGCTGACCTGATCTCTCGTTTCGCGCCGGGCGACGCCGGCGCGCTGGTAACTCTCATCGGGGAAGGCCGCAAGGTCTTCCCCGATTCGTTTGCGCGGTCCCCCGCCTGACTCAGGATTCGCGACCGCCTGCCCAGCCAGTCCCGGGGACAATTGTCGTTACCGTGAATCGCGGTGACGCCGCCGTGACCGTCGATTCGCCTGGGGGCGCGTCCCTCGGCGACCCATTCCCGCCGTTTGGAGGCCCTGCAGGCGGCAGTCGCGTGCCACGCAGTAACAGTCTGTCGGCCGGAGCATGCCAAAGTCATCGACAGTGCCCGCCAGCGACGCTCTGACGGGTAAGTCAGGGACGCGCCATTTGAGGCATCAACGCGAACGTCATTACCCGAGAATGTGACAATTGCATTAATATTGAGAGTATACAGGCCATGGGCATTGCCAAATGCATAAATTCATGACAACGGCAGTCAAATAGTTCTTGACAAATTAACGAAAATAAAATTTATTTTTGCCGAACTCTTGCATACAATAACCCCCACAAGTAGAGTAGTCATTCTGATAGTCCGGCTTTTTTAACCAGGGGGAAATTGTCATGCTCAGCAGTCTCATGCCTCAACGCAAGGAATTCTATGTGCTCCTTGCCACGCTTTCCGATCGTGTCGTCGCCGGGGCCAACGCCACCTTGCGGCTGTTGAACGGCCTCGGCAACAACGCCGAGGACCTACCCACGCTAGTCGCCGAAGTCAGCCTGCTCGAACAAGCCGGCGACAAGATCAAGGCCGAGGTGATCACCTTGCTGCACCGCTCGTTCACCACGCCGATCAACCGCGACCAGATCCATTCCTTGGTCATCGAACTCGACGGCGTGCTGAACGCTCTCGAGGACGTGGCTCGGGCGGTGGCGATGTACAACATCAAGGAATCCACCGCCGAGGCGCGCGAACTGGCCTCGCTCGCCGCCGACGCCAGCATGCGCCTGAACCGCGCCGTCGCCGGCCTCGGCGAAAAGGGCCGCCGCCCAGAGATCATCGGCTTCTGCAAGGAGATCGAGGAAATCGAGGCGAAGGCCGACCTCGTGCAGCGCAAGGCCATCACCAAGCTCTTCGACGGTAGCAGCACGGCCTGGAACGCGGTCAAGTTGAGCCGTTTCTACGCACTGCAGGAAGTGGTTCTTGACGCTTGCGAAGAGGCGGCCAAGACCATTGAAGAAATCCTGATCGAAAATTCCTGAGGGGCGCGCGAAATGGAAGCACTCAACATGAGCATCTGGACGCTCGGCCTCCTGATCTTCATCGCTTTGGCCTTCGACTTCATGAACGGGTTTCATGACGGCGCCAATTCCATTGCGACGATCGTTGCCACCGGCGCCCTGACTCCCAAGCAGGCGGTGTTGTTTGCCGCGTTCTTCAACTTTGCCGCGCTCTTCGTCTTCCAGCTCAAGGTGGCGGCGACCATCGGCAAGGGGACGGTCGACCCGTCCTTCGTTGATTATTACGTCATTTTCGGCGCCTTGGTCGGAGCGCTTGCCTGGAACATCATCACCTGGTACTACGGCATCCCGTCGTCATCCTCGCACGCGCTGGTCGGCGGCCTGGTCGGCGCCACCGTTGCCAAATCCATGTCGGGTGCGCCGATCGTCTGGGAAGGTTTCGGCAAGATCCTGGCGTTCATCATCATCTCGCCACTGGTCGGCTTCCTCATCGGTGCCCTGCTGATGATCATTGTGGCGTGGATCTTCCGCAAGCATACGCCGCACGAGGCGAGCAAATGGTTCCGCAGCGGGCAGTTGTTCGCGGCCGCGGCCTACAGCCTTGGTCATGGTGGCAACGACGCACAGAAGACGATCGGCATCATCTGGTTGCTGCTGATCACCGCCGGCGTCGCAACCAAGGACGTGTCCACGCTGCCGATGTGGGTCGTGTATTCATGCTACGGCGCCATTGCCTGGGGCACTTATCTCGGCGGCTGGCGGATCGTCAAGACCATGGGTTCCAAGATCACCAAGCTCAATTCGGTCAGCGGCTCGTGCGCCTCGATGGGCGGCGCGATCGCCCTCGGTCTCGCGACCTTCGCCGGCATCCCGGTATCCACCACCCACACGATCACCGGCTCGATCGTCGGCGTCGGCGCGGCATCGGATGTCAAGGCGGTGCGCTGGGCGGTGACCGCCAACCTCATGGTGGCGTGGATCCTGACGATCCCGGCGGCCGGCCTGATCGCCGGGATCTTCTGGTACATTGGCACGAAATTCCTCTGATCAATACAAGGAACGCTGATCATGTCATCAAGTAACTTTCTACCGAAGCGCGCCGAGTTCTTCGCCTTTCTGGCGGCCCACACCGATCGTGTCGTCGCCGCAGCCAATGCGACGTCGCGGCTGGTCAACGGCCTCGGCAATCCCGCTGGCGCCGCTGAAACCGCCAACCTGATCGACGAGGTGAATTCCAACGCGACCAGCGGCGACCGCATCAAGGACGATTTCGTGCAGATCCTGTACGAGGCGTTCACTACCCCGATCAGTCGCGATCTGCTGCACACGCTGATTCTCAATCTGGACCGCGTGCTCGGCAAGCTGCAGAACGTCGCCGATGCCGTAAGCATGTATGGCGTCACCGAGGCGACCAACGAGAACCGCGCCATGGCCGCGCTCGCGGTCGATGCCTGCACCCGCCTGAACAAGGCGGCGATCGGCATGGGCGATACCAAGCAAAAGCCGGAAGACGTCGCCAGGCTCTGCCATGAAATCGCCGACGCCGGGACAAAGGCGGGCCAGGCGATGAGCGCGGGGGTCACCAGGCTGTTCGCGAAAGAGGGCGACGACGACGCGACGCTTCACGCGTTGACGATGAACCGCTTCTACTTCGCGCAGTACGACGTGCTCAACGCCTGCAAACGCGCAGCCCAGGGCATCGAGGAAATTCTGCTCGAAACCGCCTGACCGAGTTTTGCGGGGGCCACCCTTGGCCCCCGTCCTTCCTGTCGTCCGCGCGCCAGCGCGGAAAGTTTCCCCGGGCATCGCTGCCCCCGCAACTCCCCCCCTCCTGATCCACTACCGCCAGGACCTGGCCTCCGGTGGTATGCTCGCAATGCCCCGGGCGCGTTTGCCGGGGGCAGCCAGCCGCAAGCCCATGACCGAAACCCTGCTCGAAGCGCTCAAACTGCTGGGGGGCTTCGACCACCGCCTGCTTCAGATCGCCGGACTCTCGCTGCGCGTTAGTCTGACCGCGCTCGCCATCGGCGCGCTGGTCGGCCTGCCCATCGGCGCCTGGCTGGCGGTGGCAAATTTTCGCGGACGCGGCGCCCTGATCGTTGCCCTCAATGCGCTGATGGGGCTGCCGTCGGTGGTGGTCGGCGTCCTCGTTTATCTCGTGCTGTCGCGCAGCGGCCCGCTCGGCACCTACGGCCTGCTGTTCTCGCCGACGGCGATGATCGTCGCCCAGACCGTGCTGGTCGTGCCGCTGATCGCCGCAGTGACCCGGCAGATCGTCGAGGACGCCTGGCGTGACTATGCGCCGGAGCTGTCACTGATCGGCATCAGCCGCCGCCAGGCTGTCGCGTTGCTGCTCGCCGACTGCCGTTTCTCGCTGTCGGTCGCCACCTTGGCCGGGCTGGGGCGGGCGATGTCCGAAGTCGGCGCGGTGATGATCGTCGGCGGCAACATCGACGGCTATACGCGGGTCATGACGACGGCGATCGCGCTGGAAACCAGCAAGGGCGATCTGGCATTGTCGATCGCCCTGGGCATCGTCCTGATGTCGATCATCGTCGCCCTCAACGTCGCCGCGCACCATGTCCGCGGCTGGGCGGCGCGGAGGTACGGCTGATGTTCCCGCTGCGTCTGGCCGGCCTGCGCTTCGCCCCCGAGGGGCGGGCGGTGCTGGACGGCGTCGACCTCGAGCTTTCCGGCGAAGGCATCAGCGTCATCCTCGGCCCCAACGGCGCCGGCAAGACCCTGCTGCTACGCCTGCTCGCTGGACTGCTGCCGGCGCATGGCGGGTCGATCCTGTGGGGCAACTCGGGGCAGCCCGATGGCCGGCTGGCGATGGTTTTCCAGCAGCCGATGCTGCTGCGCCTGTCGGTGCTGACCAATGTCGAGTTCGCGCTGCGCTCGCAGACGCTGAGCGCGGGCGAACGCAAGGCGCGGACGTTGGCGGTGCTCGAGCGCGTCGGCCTCGCCCACCGCGCCCGCGACAGCGCCCGCCTGCTCTCCGGCGGCGAACGCCAGCGCCTAGCGCTCGCCCGCGCCTGGGCGATGCGCCCGCGTCTGCTGCTGCTCGACGAGCCGACGGCCAGCCTTGACCCGACCGCGACCGATGCCGTCGAGCGGATCATCCGCGAAATCCGCACCGAGGGCGCCAAGGTGCTGATGACGACGCATAATCTCGGGCAGGCGACGCGCCTGGCCGACGACATCATCTTTCTGGCGGATGGCCGCGTGCAGGAGCACGAAACGGCGTCCCGCTTCTTCGCCCGCCCGCACTCGCCGGCGGCCCGGGCCTACCTGCAAGGAGAACTGCCATGGCGCATTGCCTTCGATCGTTGATGCTTGTCCTGGGCCTGCTGGCCGGCGTCGCACACGCCGACGAGACGCTGGTCGTCGCCTCGACCACGTCCACCGAACAGTCCGGCCTCTTCGGCTGGATTTTGCCCAGATTCGAGCAGTCGACCGCAATCAAGGTGCGCGTCGTCGCTGTCGGCACCGGCCAGGCACTGGACATCGGCCGCCGCGGCGACGCCGACGTGCTGTTCGTGCACGACCGCGCCGCCGAAGACAAGTTCGTCGCCGACGGCTACGGCAGCTACCGCAAGGATGTCATGTACAACGATTTCATCTTCGTCGGCCCGAAGGACGATCCGGCAAAAATCCGCAATGCCGGCAGCGCGCTCAATGCCCTGAAGGCGATCGCAGGCAGCGGCCAGCCCTTCGTCTCGCGCGGCGACAAGAGCGGCACGCACGCCGCCGAGCTGCGCCTGTGGAAGGAGGCCGGCGTCGATCCGAAGGCGCTGGCCGGCTACAAGGAAACCGGCAGCGGCATGGGCCCGACGCTCAACATGGCGGCGGCGACCAGCGCCTACACGCTGTCCGACCGCGCCACCTGGTACGCCTTCAAAAATCGCCGCGACCTTGACCTCGTGCTCGCCGGCGACCCGGTGCTGTTCAACCCCTACGGCGTGATCCCGGTGAACCCGGCGCGCCACACGCATGTCAAAAAGGACGCCGCCGAGCGCTTCGCCCAGTGGCTGGTCTCGCCGGAAGGCCAGGCAGCGATCGCCGCCTTCCGCGCCGACGGCCAGCAGGTCTTCTTCCCCAACGTCAAACCGTGACGCCATGACCGATATCTCCTCCTGCGCCTCGTATGCCCCCGAAAACCGCGCTCTCTCCGCCGACGAGGCGCGCGCCCATCTGCTGGCGCAGGTGGCGCCAATCGCTGGCCGCGAGTTCGTGCCGCTGCGCAGCGCGCTCGGCCGCATCCTCGCCGCCGACATCGTCGCTCCGCACGACGTGCCGGCGCACGACAACTCGGCGATGGACGGCTACGCGGTCCGCTGCGACAGCCTCGCCGGCGACGGCAAAACGCGCCTGCAGGTGGTCGGCAGCGCCTTCGCCGGCAACGCCTTCTCCGGGCTGGTCGGCAAGGGGCAGGCGGTGCGCATCATGACCGGCGCTGTCCTGCCGGCCGGGGCGGATACCGTGGTGGTACAGGAGGTGACGCGCGTCGAGGACGGCGCCGTCGTCGTTCCCGCCGGCCAGAAAAAAGGCCAGAACACCCGGCGCGCCGGCGAGGACCTGGCGCGCGGCGCCGTTGCGCTGGCCGCCGGCAAGCGCGTCGGTCCGGCCGAACTGGGGCTGATCGCCTCGCTCGGCATCGTCGAGGTGGCGGTCAGGCGCCGGCTGCGCGTCGCCTTCTTCTCGACCGGCGACGAACTGGCGTCGATCGGCACGCCGCTGGCGCCCGGCCAGATCTATGACAGCAACCGCTACACCCTGCACGGCCTGCTGACCCGCCTGGGCGCCGACCTGATCGACCTCGGCGTCGTCCCCGACGTGCCCGAAGCGCTGGAAGCGACACTGCGCGAAGCCGCCGGCGTCGCCGATGCGATCATCACCACCGGCGGCGTGTCGGTCGGCGAGGCCGATTTCATCCGCGAGATCCTCGCCCGCCTCGGCGAGGTGAAATTCTGGAAGCTCAATATCAAACCCGGCCGCCCGATGGCCTTCGGCAAGGTCGGCGACGCCTGGCTGTTCGGCCTGCCCGGCAACCCAGTGGCGGTGATGGTCAGCTACACCCAGTTCGCGCTCGACGCCCTGTTGCGCCTGTCCGGTCTCGATCCGTTGCCCGAGCGCCCGCTGTTGACGGTGACGGCCGCCAACGCCATCAAGAAGCAGCCCGGCCGCCGCGAATACCTGCGCGGCACGGTGGCTGCGGTCGACGGCCGCTGGCAGGTCAAAACCACCGGCAACCAGGGGTCGGGGGTGCTGCGCTCGATGTCGGAGGCGAACTGCTTCGTCGTCCTGCCGGAAGACTGCGCCGGCGTGCGGGCCGGCGACAGCGTCGAAGTGCAGCTGTTCGAGGGGGTGTAGTTCTCAGTCGGCGACTTCGACCTGGCCGCTGACGGTCGCCGTCACCAGGCTTTCGCCGGCTTCCAGCGGCACTGGAGGCGCTGCCTCGGCGGCCATGGCGCGGCTGGCGCGCATGATCGGCATCGGTGGCATCTGGCCGCTCTGCTGGATGCTCAGGTGGCGGATCTTGTATGGCTTGCCGAGCACCTCGGCGACCACCGCGGCGCGCTGGCGGAAGGCGGCGATTGCATCGCGCGTCGCCTCGTCTTCAACCTTCTTCCGTGTTTCGGGCGACGGCAACTGGCTGACGCTCCCGATCGCGAGGCGCATCTGCTGCAGCTGCCCGAGCAGTTCGGATACTGCGGCGGTTTCGCGCGATTCGAGGATCAGCTCAGAGTGGAGGCGCCAGCTTTCGATCTTCTGGTTCTGGCCATAGACCGGGAAGGTGCTCTGGCGGCCGCTCTTGACCGAAACGCCCGGCTTCGCCCGGATGATCTTGAGCCCTTCGGCGATGTCCTGATTGACGTGCCGCGCCAGTTCGGCCGGGTTGCCGCCACTGGCCTCGGCGAACACCGTGGCGCGCACCATGTCGTTGGCCGCCGGGCGGCTCGCCTCGGCTGTCAGGTCGATGGTGGTAGCGGCCTGGGCGGTCGCGTACAGCAGCATGCCGGTCAGCAATGCGAAGCGGGTTTGGCGCATGATGTTCAGGTCTTGGTGTTATGGCCTTGCAATTCGCCGACGATGCGTTCGCAGTGCGCGATGTGGCGCATCGCCACGGTATTGACCGACCAGTAGCCGATCCCGGCGGCGACGACCTGGCCGGCGATCGGCACCAGCCGCGCGGCTTCCATCGTCGTCAGGCGCAGACCGACGATGCGAACGATGCGCCCGACCAGCACCGGCGTCGTCAAACGGGCGGCGAGGGTGCCGCCGGCGCCGGCCAGCAGCCGATAAACAATGGCCTGGCGCTGCCTGGACAGCCTGCCAATCTGTTCCTCACTGAGGCCGAAATGCTCGTTGATGCGGTTGATCAGCCGGGTCATCAGGGCGAGGTCGGTTGCCAGGTCGATTCCCGGAATCGGGATCAGCGAAGTCGCTGCCGCCAGCGCGGCGCGGCGGCGGGCCATGCTGCGGCACTCCCGGCGCAGCGCCTCGGTCGGCGTGCTCGCGGGCGTGTCGGCCCAGGCGGCATCGACGGTGGCAGCGGTCATGTCGCGCGCTCCTTCCTCAGGACCCGCCCGATTGGCCGGCGCGCACCTTGCCGTAGATGACGAGGAGCAAAATGGCGACGATGACCGAGGCGATGAAGCCGGCACCCTCGCCCGCCTGATACCAGCCGAGGAACTGGCCGATGACGCCGGCGAGGAAGGAGCCGGCGATGCCGAGGACGACGGTGGCGATGAAACCCATGTTTTCCTTGCCCGGATGCAGCAGCTTGGCCAGCACGCCGATGACGAAGCCCAGCACGATTGTCCACAAGATGCCCATGTTCTGATTCCTCCTTGATCAATAGACTTTGACCCGGCACGCGGGCGAGGATTTCATGTTAACGCGGGTGGGGCTTCGCGAGTTGGTGAACCAGCCAAAAAAAATCCGGAAGGCCGTGTCGCCGGAACCCGCGCTAAGATAGAGGCGCCAAGGAGGGCTACGACATGACTGCCAAATTTCTCGACGACCTGCACCTCGGCGAAAAATTCGTCACCGGGGGCATCACCCTGAGCGAGAGCGAAATCATCGGCTTTGCGCTCACTTACGACCCGCAACCCTTTCACCTGAATGCCGTGGTCGCCGCCGAGTCGATCTACGGCGGGTTGATCGCCAGCGGCTTCCAGGTGGTTGCGCTGACCTTCCGGCTGTTCATCCAGTCGGGCATGTTCGCCGCCTCGAGCATGGGCTCGCCGGGCATCGACGAGCTGCGCTGGTTCGCCCCGGCCCGTCCGGGCGACACGCTGCACGCGGAAGTCGAGGTGATGGCGGTGATCCCGTCGAAGTCGAAGGCGGACCGCGGCATCGCCCGCCTGCGCTATTCGGCGTTCAATCAGCGCCACGAACTGGTGTCGAGCTTCATCGTCAATCATCTGCTGCTGCGCACGCCGGCGGCGTGAGCGTCTAGAAAAGCCGGCGGTGCCTGAGGGCGCCGGGCGCATGTGAGAGCACGGTGGAAAGCACGAGGACCACCCAGAATACCGGCAGCGCCGAGGGCGGATGAACCACGATGATGGCGACCAGCGCGAACTTGGCGAGGACGCCGAAGCCGGCGACTTCGCGAAGGTGCGCCGGATTGGCCCAGGCATCGCCGGCGAACATGGCGAGCCCGGAGATCAGTGTCAGCCAGGCGGCGGTTGCCGCCTCGCCGGCGCCGAGCAGGGCGGCGCCGAGCAGGACAATGCCGGACAGATGGACGGTGCGCAGGCTCAGGTTGAGCCAGCGCCGGCCGGGGAAATCGCGGACATTGTCACGTTGCTTGAGCATGAGAACGTGGACGGGTATAAGATTGCGCATTATGTCCGAACTCGAACTGCTTGCCGAACGCCTCGGCCGCGAGTTGCTGAACCGCGGGGAATGGCTGGCGATTGCGGAATCCTGTACCGGCGGCTGGGCGGCGCAGGCGGTGACGGCCGTTGCCGGGAGTTCCGCCTGGTTCGAGCGCGGCTTCGTGACCTACTCGAATGATGCCAAGATGGAAATGCTGGGAGTGACGGCGACGACGCTGGAGCGTCACGGCGCGGTTTCCGAGGCCACGGCGCGGGCGATGGCGCAGGGCGCGCTGAAGCATAGCCGGGCCACCTGGGCATTGGCCATTACCGGCATCGCCGGCCCGACCGGCGGGACGCCGGGCAAGCCGGTGGGTATGGTCTGCCTTGCCTGGGCGCAGCGCAACGGCGGCTGCGAGGCCCTGACCTGCCAGTTCGCCGGCACCCGCGCCGAGGTTCGCCAGCAGGCGGTGCGTCTGGCGCTGAGCGGTGCGCTCAAGCGGGTGATGGCGGCGACCCTGATGGCCTGAGCGGCTGTCGCGGTCGACAGCGAAAAAACCCGGATTTTCCGAAGCGCGGTGCAAAGCGCCGCCGGGCGCGCGGTTTACGCCAGTGTCGCCGTCGCCTCCATCGTCAGCCAGCCGTCGCCGTCGCTGGCCCACAGGCGGATCTCGCGGCCGTTGGCGGCGCGCCGACCATTGACGAAGAACGGCGCGGTGTCGAAGGTCGGGCGGATCGCACGGAAGCGGAAGGCTGCCAGGTGGGACTCGGGCATCTCGCGCTGCAACAGGTCGAGGAGCAGGGTCGCGATCAATGGCCCATGTACGACGAGGCCGGGGTAGCCCTCGACCTCGGTGGCGTAGCGGCGGTCATAGTGGATGCGGTGGCCGTTGAAGGTCAGCGCCGAATAGCGGAACAGCAGGACATCGTCAGGCAAGACCTCGCGCCGCCATTCGCCGGTCTCGGCCGGCACCGGCGCGATCGGAACATCCCCCGGAGCGGGGGCGCGGCGATAGACGATGTCGTGCTCCTCCGCAAGCCGCCGCTCGCCGGCGACGGTGATTTCGTGGCGCACCGTCACGAAAACGAGCGGTCCGCTACGGCCTTCGCTGCCCCTGACCGCGGCGATGGTCGACAACTTGCGCATGCGGTCGCCGATCCGCAGCGGGCCGCTGAATTCGAAGCGGCCGCCGGCCCACATGCGGCGCGGCAGCGGAACCGGGGGCAGGAAGCCGCCCTTGCGGGCATGGCCATCCGCGCCGAGCGCCGACCGGGGGTGCAACGGAAGGAAGTAGAGCCAGTGCCACAGCGGCGGCAGGGCATCGCCCGCCGCGATTTCGCCCACGTAGGGCGCTTCCAGCGTGGCCTGCAGCGCCCGCACCGGAAACAGCGTGGCAACGTCTTCCGAGGCCTCCTGACGTCCAACCCATTGCTGGAGCAAGGCAATGTCGATTGCTTCCGGCAAGCCGAGGTTTCCTCCGGCAGTCACCCTGGCGGCCCGGTGCTTATCGCGGTCAACGCGCTATTTCGAGCGAATTTCGGGACCCGCCTCGGCGGTAACCTCCCTGAGCAGGCCTTCGACCATCCTGGCGGCCCGGCCCTGCGGCTTGCGGTAGGCGACCCAGGTGCCCCTGGCGTCACCGGGCAGGGTATAGATGGAGATCGTGAACGGGCAGAGCACGATGTAGTGCGGGCTGCTTTCCATCATCTTGCGCGACAGGGCAGCCGAGCAGAATTCGACGGTCTCGGCCTGGTCGAATATCTTTTTGGTGGCGCCGATATCGGCGCCGGTGCGTTCCAGCATGTCGGCGATGCGCGCTTTGTAATTGATCACGATGCCGCGATTCTCGATGGCCGTGACGATCGCGTCACGGGTGTCGGTGAAACTGCTGGCGACCTGGCGCCGGACCATCCATTCTTCGGCGAAAGCCAGGTTGACGCTGGAGACGAGGACCAACAGGGCGAGAAGTCGGCGCATGGAAACCTCTACGGGGATGACGGTGCTGCCGCAATTCTAAACCCTGCTGCGGTCAACGCCAGGCGGTGCCGGAGATTTCCTCAGCCCGGCAGCGGCTCGAACAGCGCGGCGAGGTCGTCGCTGCCGAACTTGAGTTCGACGCCGCGATCCTCGGAAAGAATGCCGGCGGCGAGTTCGGCCTTTCTTTCCTGCAGGGCGAGGATCTTCTCCTCGATGCTGCCGCTGACGATCAGCTTGTAAACGAAGACCGGCTTGTCCTGGCCGAGACGGTGGGCGCGGTCGGTGGCCTGGTTCTCGACGGCGGGGTTCCACCACGGGTCGTAGTGGATGACGGTATCGGCGGCGGTCAGGTTGAGGCCGACCCCGCCGGCCTTGAGGCTGATCAGGAAGATCGGCACTTCGCCAGCCTGAAAGCGGCTGATCGGCGTTTCACGGTCGCTGGTGTCGCCGGTGAGCAGCGCGTAGTCGAGGCCGCTGGCGGCGAGTTCGTGCTCGATCAGTGCCAGCATGCTGGTGAACTGTGAGAAGACGAGGATGCGCCGGCCCTCATCGACGAGTTCCGGCAGCATCGCCATCAGCAGGTCGAGCTTGGCGCGCTCCCTGACCTTGCGCGCCGAACCGGCCTTGACCAGGCGCGGGTCGCAGCAGACCTGGCGCAGCTTCAGGAGCGCGTCGAGGATGACGATCTGGCTGCGGCTGAAGCCCTTGCTGGCGATTTCGTCGCGCACCTTGACGTCCATTGCCGCACGCACTGTTTCGTAGAGATCGCGTTGCCCGCCTTCGAGTTCGACATTGCGCACGATGATCGTCTTGGGCGGCAGTTCCTGGGCGACATCTTCCTTCTTGCGGCGCAGGATGAAGGGCCGGATGCGGCGGGCGAGCAGGTCCCGGCGCCGGTGGTCGTTCTGCTTTTCGATCGGCGTCCGCCAGTGCCTGGCGAACTGCCTGGCGCCGCCGAGAAACCCGGGCAGCAGGAAATCCAACTGGCTCCACAACTCGCCGAGATGATTTTCCAGCGGCGTCCCGGTCAGGCACAGGCGGTGCCGGGTGTCGATCCTGCGCACGGTTTCGGCACCACGGCTCTGCGCGTTCTTGACGGTCTGCGCCTCGTCGAGGATCAGCAGATGATAGTTGTAGCGCATCAGCGCGTCGGCATCGCGCCAGAGCAGCGGGTAGGTGGTCAGGATCACGTCGTACCCGGGGATCTCGGCGAAGCGGCTCTTGCGTTCCGGGCCGTGCAGCGAGAGTACCGACAGGTCGGGGGCGAAGCGCGCGGCTTCATGCTTCCAGTTGAAGATCAGTGAAGTCGGGAGGACGATCAGCGCCGGCCGGTCGAGACGTCCGGCTTCCTTCTCGAGCAGCAGGTGGGCCAGAGTCTGCGCCGTCTTGCCGAGGCCCATGTCGTCGGCGAGGATCCCCGAGAGATTCTGCTCGCGCAGGAACTGCAGCCAGGCCAGGCCCTCCTTCTGATAGTCGCGCAGTTCGAGGCGCAGGCCGGCCGGCGCGGCGATGCTGGTGACGCCCTGGGCGGCGCGCAACTGGTCGGCCAGCGCCAGAATGTCGCCCTGACCCTTGAACTGCCAGCGGCTCGTGTCATTGAGCTCGGCCAGGCGCGGCGCATCGAAGCGCGAGACGCGCAGCGTGTCACCGCCGGCAAAACCGTCGAAGAGGTCGATCAGCGTCGCCGCCAGCGGCTTGATGCGGCTGGCCGGGACGCGGACGCGCTGACGCAGCGGCGTCTGCAACTCGATCGGCTCGTCGTCGGCAATCGCCTCGATCAGCGCGCTGTCCAGCCAGCGGGCATCGCGGCGAAACAGGGCGGCGAGCAGCGGGGCCAGCGCCAGGCGCTGACCGTCAACGATGATGCCCATGTCGAGATCGAACCAGCCGTTGTCGGACGCGACAAGATCGGCTTCCCAGCCATCGACCTCGAGCAGGTGGTGGCGGAAATCCTCCGGGTATTCGACCTGCCAGCCGGCGGCGCGCAACGCCTCGCGACCGTCCTGCATGAAGGCGGGCCATGCGCTTTCGCTGGCCAGCCCGTACACGCCGTCGGGGGGCCGGCCGAAGGTGTCGAGGATGTGCGACGGAAGCTTCTCGAAGCCGGCTGCGGTCAACGCCTGCAGGGCCCGCATTTCCGCTTCGGGGTGCCGCTTGAGGTGGACCGTCTCGCCTTCCGGCAGGGTGACGAATTCGTGGTGCTCGTCGGGGCGGACGTCGATATCGGCGTAGCGGAAGAGCGGCCGCGCGATATCGAAAACATCGCCGGTCAGGCTGTTTGCGTAGCCGCGCCAGGCGCGGTTGCCGTGGGTCGGTACGGTGTCGAGCTGGAGGACCGGCTGCAGCGGTGCATCGACGACGCGCAGGTGGATCGTCGCATCCTCCAGCGGTTTCGGCAATTCGGGGGCAAGTTCGGCCAGGGTCTGGGCGACCACCGCCGCTTCCTTGGCCGAGAGCGGCGGCAGGCTGAACAGCCGGCTGATCACCCCCGGATTGCCGGCCACCTCGAGCGGTCCGGCTTCGCCTTCGCCGAGGTCGACATACCACGGAGGCTGCACCGGGACGACCAGTGCCACCTGCGGTTCGGCGATCAGTTGCGGACGCTGCTGGCCGCGCGCGTCGACGCGCCAGCCGACCCGGGCCGGGCGCGGGCCGCCCTCACCCAGCGGCAGACCGTCGCCACTATCGACGTAGAAACGGCCGCTGCGCGCCAGGCGCTCGAGCACCTGGGCGCCGTGCCGCGGTCCGAGACCGAAGGCGCGCAGCCCGGCGGTTTCATGCAGGCGGTCGGCCCACAAGGCGCGCAGGATGCCCAGATCTTCCTCGTTGACGAACTGCGGTGGATTGATCAGCGCGCGTTCGATGTTCCACCACTCGTCGGCACTATCCGGGAACTTGCCCTTGGCAATCTCGATTCCGAAATGGCGCTGGTCCGGCGTCCATTTCAGCATGTAGAAAAGCTGCTGGCGGCTGCCCGACGGACGCGCCTTCTTCTTGGCGACGGCAATCGACGCGCGGCGCAGGTCCTCGACCCACGAGAGAACGCCGGGGCTGACGCGATCCGGGATGTTGCGTTCGGCGATGGCGCGCAGCAGCATGGCGGCGACGTGCTTGCAGTGGCTGCCGACCGGGCAGCTGCAGTTGCTGAACAGGACCGGCACCCCGAGCCGGCCGGTGACCAGTTTCGCCATCGCCAGGTAGGGTTTGCGGGCGCTGCCGGGAATGACGGCACGGATGAATTCGGGCGCGATTTCAAGGTCCTGCACGACATCGACATAGGCGCGCGCCTTGTCCAGCTCGCGCTGGCCAAGCCAGTCACGCAGGTGTTTCTCGGTGTAGGTGTCGAGGGCAGGAGGCAGCATCCGGGTTCAGTAGAGCGACAGCCCGATCAGCGCTGCCAGCAGCAGCGCGATTGCAGCCAGCCAGCGGCTCTGCTGCTTCTGGGCGGCGATCAGGCGTTCGAGTTGCACCTGCAGGTCGGCGGCCGGTTCGCGCGCCAGGGCCTGATGAATCAGGCGCGGCAGTTGCGGCACGGTGCGCGCCAGGTAGGGGGCTTCCTGCTGGAAGGCGCGCAGCAAGCCGCGCTGGCCCACCTGTTCGCTCATCCAGCGCTCGAGAAAGGGCTTGGCGGTTGTCCACAGGTCGAGTTCCGGGTCGAGCTGGCGGCCAAGGCCCTCGATGTTGAGCAGCGTCTTCTGCAGCATGACCAGTTGCGGCTGGATCTCGACGTTGAAGCGCCGCGAGGTCTGGAACAGCCGGAGAAGCACCTTGCCGAAGGAAATGTCCTTCAGCGCCCTGTCGAATATGGGCTCGCATACCGAGCGGATGGCTGACTCGAATTCGTCGACGCGGGTGTCCTTGGGCGCCCAGCCGGATTCGATGTGCGCCTCGGCGACGCGCTTGTAGTCGCGGCGGAAGAAGGCGAGGAAGTTTTGCGCCAGGTAGTTCTTGTCGCTGTCGGTCAACGTCCCGACGATGCCGAAATCGAGGGCGATGTAACGGCCGTCCGGGGCGACAAAGATGTTGCCCGGATGCATGTCGGCATGAAAGAAGCCGTCGCGGAAGACTTGCGTGAAAAAGATCTCGACCCCGGCTGCCGAGAGTTTCGGCAGGCTGATGCCATCGGCGCGGAGCCGGTCGACCTGCGAAATCGGCGTCCCCTTCATCCGCTCCATGACCATGACGGTCCGCGTGCAGTGGTCCCAGTAAACCTCGGGCACGATCAGCAGCGCCGAGTTGGCGAAGTTGCGGCGCAACTGCGAAGCGTTGGCGGCCTCACGCATCAGATCCAGCTCGTCGCGCAGATACTTGGCGAACTCGGCGACCACCTCGCGCGGCTTCAAGCGACGGGCATCCGACCAAAGTCTATCGAGCAGGACGGCAAAGGTGTCGAGCAGTGCGATGTCGTGATCGATGACCGAAAGCATGTTCGGGCGCAGGATCTTGACCGCGACTTCGTGACCGCCATCCTCTTCCTTCAGCCGCGCGAAGTGAACCTGGGCGATCGAGGCGGAAGCGACCGGTACCGGGTCGAACTCGGCAAACACGTCGCTCGCCGGACGGTGATACGCCTTCTCGATCTCCGCCAGCGCCAGATGCGAATCAAATGGCGGCACGCGATCCTGCAGTTTGGCAAGTTCGTCGGCAATGTCGGTCGGCAGCAGGTCGCGGCGGGTCGACAGCACCTGGCCGAACTTGACGAAGATCGGCCCCAGCGCCTCCAGCGCCATGCGCAGCCGTGCCGCCCGGGGGGCCGAGAGGTCGCGCCAGAACTGCAGCGCATTGGTGAAGCGGACAAGGCGACCGCTTGGCTCGTGCTCGAGCACCATTTCGTCCAGCCCGAAGCGGCTGGCGACGGAGGCGATCTTGAGCAGGCGGAAGAGACGCATGGGCGACAGGGGGCGCAAACGGGCTGCGAAAAAGCCAAACGGGCATGTTAACACGCAGGTGGGGCGATTGGTTTCCCGCAGTCGGAGCATTTTGCAATACCCTTGCACCCGCAGCGTATAATCTCCGTTTGCCTTTCCTGCCTCGAATCAATGGCCCACGATGTAAAATCCCGGCTGACCGAACTGCTACAGCAGGCGCTGGTCAGCATTGCGCCGACGGCGGCTGACACGCCGATCCACATTGAACGACCGCGCGACCCGACGCATGGCGATTTCGCCACCAACCTGGCAATGCAACTGGCCAAGGCGCTGAGGAAGAATCCGCGCGAAGTCGCCAGGCTACTGCTGGCCGAGCTGCCGGCTTCGGGGCTGGTCAGCAAGGCCGAGGTGGCGGGGGCGGGATTCATCAACTTCACGCTCGATGCGCGTGCCAAGGTCAACGTCGTCAGCGCCGTGTTGGTCGCGGGCGACAAGTTCGGGCGCTCGCATCTCGGCGGCGCGCACAAGGTGCAGGTGGAGTATGTTTCCGCCAACCCGACCGGCCCGCTGCACGTCGGCCACGGGCGCGGCGCCGCCTATGGCGCGTCCCTGGCGAACCTGCTGGCCTTTGCTGGCTGGGACGTGACGCGCGAGTATTACGTCAACGATGCCGGGCGGCAGATGGACATCCTCGGGCTGTCGACCTGGTTGCGTTACCTCGAGCAGCACGGCGTTGTCGTTCCCTTCCCGGCCAATGCCTATCAGGGTAGCTATGTCATCGACATGGCGGGGCAACTGACGGTGGCGCACGGCGACAAGTACGTTCGTCCCGCCGCCGCATTGATGGCCGGCGTCCCCGGCCTGCCGCAGGCCGACCGCGCCGACGACGAAGCGAGGCAGCAGCGCGAACTCCATCTCGATGCCCTCATTGCCCGCGCCAAGGAACTGCTCGGCCCGGACTGGTCGTACGTGCACCAGCATGCCTTGTCCGAGCAACTGGCCGACTGTCGCGACGATCTGGAAGAGTTCGGCGTCGAATTCGACATCTGGTTCTCGGAAATGGCGCTCTTCGACACCGGACTGGTCGCGCGTTGCGTCGACCTGCTGGAGCGGAACGGCCATCTCTACGAGCAGAACGGTGCCAGGTGGTTCCGGTCGACCGCCTTCGGTGACGAGAAGGACCGTGTCGTTCAGCGCGAGAACGGCTTGTACACCTACTTCGCCTCCGACATCGCCTATCACCTGAACAAGTTCGAGCGCGGTTTCGACAGGATCATCAACATCTGGGGCGCCGATCACCACGGCTACATTCCGCGCGTCAGAGGCGCCGTCAGGGCGCTCGGCCTCGATGCCGACAAGCTGCAGGTGGCGCTGGTGCAGTTCGCAGTGCTCTACCGCAATGGCCAGAAGGCCTCGATGTCGACACGCTCGGGCGAGTTCGTCACGCTGCGCGAGCTGCGCGGCGAGGTCGGCAACGACGCCTGCCGTTTCTTCTATGCGCTGCGCAAGTCTGACCAGCACCTCGATTTCGACCTCGACCTGGCCAAGAGCCAGACCAACGAAAACCCGGTCTATTACATCCAGTACGCCCATGCCCGCATCTGTTCGGTCATCGCTCAGTGGGATGGCGATTTTGCAGCGCTCGCCGTCGCCGACCTGAAGCGCCTCGACAGTTCCCGCGAACTGGCCATCGCCAACAAGCTGGCCGGATTCCGCGATGTCGTCGAGAATGCGGCGCGTGACCTAGCGCCGCATCTCATCGCTTTCTACCTGAAGGATCTGGCCGGCGAGTTCCATGGCTGGTATAACGCCGAACGCATGCTGGTCGACGATGCCGCACTGCGCGATGCGCGGGTCGCGCTGGCGGCCGCAGTCCGCCAGGTGATCCGCAATGGTCTGGGAATCCTGGGTGTCGGTTGCCCGGAATCGATGTAGGGAAATGCCATGAGCCGTGACTTGAAACCCAAAAAGAGCCAGCCAGCAAGAAAGAAGGCGCGCGGCGGCACCCTGATCGGCATGTTCATCGGCCTCGTGATCGGGGTCATTATCGCCGCCGCTGTGGTGTGGACCATGAACAAGTCGCCGCTGCCGTTCACCAAGCAGGTGACAGCGCCGCCGCCTCCGCCGCCGGAAGGTGGCAAGGCCGCCGGCGGCAAGGCAACGCCGCCGGGCGGTGATGCCCAGCCGGCGCCGCCAATGGCGCTGCCTGGCAAGCCGGGTGACCCGATTCCGGAAAAGCGCTTCCAGTTCTACGACATCCTGCCGGGCAAGTCCGACGCGGTTCCGGACAAGGCGCCAAAACCCGTCGCCAGGGAGGAACCGAAAAAGGAAGAGCCAAAGAAGGAAGAAAAGAAGGAGGAGCCCAAGGAGAGCAAGACCCCGCTCTTCCTGCAGGCCGGTTCCTTCAGTACGCCGCAGGATGCCGACAACCAGAAAGCCAAACTGGCGTTCATGGGCGTGGAGGCCGTCGTGCAACAGGTGATGGTGCAGGACAAGACCTACTATCGCGTCCGGGTCGGTCCGTATACCAAGATCGAGGAACTGAACAAGGTCCGCGCCGAACTGGCCAGAAATGGCGTTGAAGCCCAGCTTGTCAAGCACAAGGAGTAAGCCATGCAATTTGCCCGTCGTACTTTTCTCGGTGTGACCGTCGCCGCCGCGCTGGCGATCAGCGTTCCGGCATTGGCGCAGACCACCGGCAAGGATTACACGCCGGTTTCGCCGGCTCAACCGACCGATGACCCGGCGAAGATCGAGGTCCTCGAATTCTTCAGCTACGGGTGCCCCCACTGCAGCGACTTCCATCCACTGGTTTCCGCCTGGGCGGCCAAGCAGCCAGGCGATGTCGTCTTCAAGCGGGTGCCGATCACCTTTGGCCGTGCTGCCTGGGCAAATCTCGCCAAGCTCTACTATTCGCTGGAAGCGACCGGCGACCTGGCCCGCCTCGACGGCGAAGTGTTCAAGGCGGTCCACAACGATCGCCTCAACCTGTTCGAGGAAAAGGCGATCGTCGACTGGGTCGCCAAGAAGGGGGTCGATCAGAAGAAATTCACCGAAGCGTTCAATTCGTTCGGCGTCATGAGCAAGGTCAAGCGCGGCGACCAGTTGGCGCAGGCCTACAAGATCCAGGGTGTGCCGGCGGTGGCGGTTGACGGCAAGTACCTGGTCGGCGGCAGCGGCTTCAACGAGGTGCTGGCCGGCACTGACAAGCTGATCGCCAAGGCGCGCAGTGAGAAGGCCGGCAAGAAATAATTGGCGCTGAAGGTATTCATCACGGGCGCCTCGTCGGGGATCGGCGAGGCGCTTGCCGTTTGTTATGCGGGCAAGGGCGCGACCCTCGGCCTGGCGGCGCGCCGTGCCGGGTTTCTCGAGGAGCTGAATCAGCGCCTGGGCGGACGTCATGCGGCCTATCCCCTTGACGTCCGCGATGCGCCGGCACTGCGGGCGGCGGCGGACGACTTCATTGCGCGTTTCGGGGCGCCCGACATCGTCATCGCCAACGCCGGCGTGTCGGCGGGCACGCTGACCGAGCGCGCGGAAGATCTCGATGCCTTTCGCCGGATCATGGACACCAATGTCTTCGGCATGGCCGCGACCTTCGCTCCGTTCATCGCGGCGATGCGGGCAGCCGGCGGCGAGAGGCGCCTGGTCGGCATCGCCTCGGTTGCCGGCATTCGCGGACTGGCGGGCGCCGAGGCCTACTCGGCCTCGAAGGCGGCGGCCATCTCCTATCTCGAAAGCCTGCGTCTCGAGATGCAGCCCTGCGGAATCAGGGTGGTGACCATCGCGCCCGGCTACATCAGGACGCCACTGACTGCGGTCAACCGCTACAGGATGCCGTTTTTGCTCTCAGCGGACGAGGCCGCCCGGCGTTTTGCAAGGGCCATCGAGCGCGACGTGAGCTATACGGTGATTCCGTGGCAGATGGGCATAATCGCCAAATTCCTGCGCGTCCTGCCCAACTGGCTCTACGACCGGCTGTTTGCCGGCGCGCCGCGCAAGCCGCGCGGCTTGCACGGATAGGATTTGCGCCTTATTCTCGACCTCCCGGTGGGGTCCGGGAAGATACAGGGGGAAGCATGAAGACAAACAACTATCTGGCCATGCTGCTCTGGTTGGTGCTTTTCGCGGGCGGCCCGTTGCTGCACGCCAAGCCCGCGGAAGCATCCGAAGCTGCCGAGGCATCCGACACCGCTGAAGCCTCCGATACCGCCGAAGGCCCCCCGGACTTCGCAGGCACCACGCTCTCCGGCGACTGGGGCGGCCGGCGCAGCGAAGCCTGGCAGTCCGGCTGGGCGTTCGACGGGACGGTGACCGTCGACGCCCTTCGCAATCGCGGCGGCCAGCGCAACGGCGGCGGCGCCATGACCAACATCGACCTGCGCGCCACCGCCGATCTCGAGAAACTGGCCGGCTGGACCGGGGCGACCGCCTACGTCAATGTCCTCTACAGCGGCGGCAGCCGGGTCAATGCCAGCTACACCGGGAGCCTGATGGGGGTCAGCAACATCGAGGTCACGGTACCGACCGCCCGCCTGTTCCAGGCGTGGATACAGCAGAATTTCTTCAACGACCAGTTCTCCCTGCTGGCGGGCATCTACCCGATCGATTCCGAGTTTTTCACCGTGGAGTCGGCCAGCGTCCTGATTCACCCCGCGTTCGGCACGCCGGGCGATCTCGCACAGACCCATGTTCCGTCGGTCTTCAACACCGCCGCTCCCGGCCTGCGCGCCAAATGGCTGTCGGAAGACCGGACGCTGTACGGCATGGCCGCCGTGATTAACGGCGTCGCCGGCGATCCGGACTCCACCAAGTCCTACTTCTTCAAGTCCTCCGCCGGCCAGGGCGCCTTCGTGATCGGCGAATTCGGCTGGAAGCCGCGCGAGGAAGGGTTCACGCTGAAACCCGTCGAGCCGGTGGACACCGTGCCGACCGAGGAACTTTACGATTACGAGCGCTTCCAGCCGGAGGGCAAGTACGCGGTCGGCCTGTGGCGCTACAGCAAGTCGCCACCGGGTCAGTATGCCGTCGATGCCGACGGGGAACCTGCCCATGGCCATTCGCAAGGGGGCTATGTGCTTGCCGAGAACACCCTGTTCGGCCTTGGCAAAAAGGGCCGCGATGTCAGCGCCTTCGCCCGCTACAGTTGGTCGAACGGCCTGGCGACTGCCATCGACCGTACCTGGAACGTCGGCGTGCGGGTGCGCGGGCCGCTCGCAAGCCGGCCGGACGACGTGCTGGTGATCGGTACCGTGTATGGCGGCCTGTCTTCGGGCTACCGGTCGACGCAGGCCGCCGCCGGAGGCCTGACGGCTGCCAGCGAGAATGTCCTTGAGATCACTTGGCGCGCGGCCATCTCACGATATTTCGCGGTACAACCGGTCGCGCAATGGATCCGTCATCCCGGCGGGGGTGCCGACGCCGAGCGTGCCACCGTTCTCGGCGTGCGCTTGCAACTGGTCCTGTGAGCCAGCCGCGGTGCCGGCGGCTCTGCAGTCACCCACATTAGCCGCTAGAATGGCGACATGCTGAACATCACCATCAACGGCGAGCCCCGGCAATTCGCCGTCGAACAGACCGTCGCCAGCGTCGTCGAAGCGCTGGCGCTGACCGGCAAGCGCATCGCCGTCGAGCGCAACGGTGAGATCGTTCCGAAAGGCCAGCACGCCACGACCATCCTCGGTGCCGGCGACCAACTGGAAATCGTCGTCGCCGTCGGCGGCGGCTAAGGAGAAGCTCCATGCATCAACTGACCATCGCCGGCACGGTGTATCACTCGCGTTTGCTCGTCGGCACCGGCAAGTACAAGGATTTCGCCGAAACGCGGGCGGCCATCGATGCCTCGGGCGCCGAGATCGTCACGGTGGCGATCCGCCGCACCAATATCGGCCAGGACCCGGGCCAGCCCAACCTGCTCGACGCGCTGCCGCCGTCGCAATTCACCATCCTGCCCAATACGGCGGGCTGCTATACGGCCGACGACGCGGTGCGCACGCTGCGTCTGGCGCGTGAACTGCTCGATGGCCACCCGCTGTGCAAGCTGGAAGTCCTCGGCGACCCGACCAGCCTCTACCCGAACATGCCGGAAACCCTGAAAGCCGCGCAAACCCTGGTCAAGGATGGTTTCCATGTCATGGTCTATTGCTCCGACGACCCGATCCAGGCGCGGATGCTCGAAGAAATCGGCTGCGTCGCGGTGATGCCCCTGGCCTCGCTGATTGGCTCCGGCATGGGCATCCTCAACCCGTGGAACCTGCGCCTGATCATCGACAACGCCAGTGTGCCGATCATCGTCGATGCCGGTGTCGGCACCGCTTCCGATGCCGCAATCGCGATGGAACTGGGTTGCGACGGCGTGTTGATGAACACCGCCATCGCCCATGCCAGGAACCCGGTGCTGATGGCGAGCGCCATGAAGAAGGGCATCGAGGCCGGTCGCGAGGCCTGGCTGGCCGGCCGCATGCCGCGCAAGCTCTATTCGGCCGATCCTTCGTCGCCGACTTCCGGGCTGATCGGCACGTGAGCGAAGGCGTCTACAATGACGGCCGGGCCGGCGAAGACCATGGTCACATAAAGAGCTACGTCCGCCGCGCCGGCCGCATGTCGCTGGCGCAGGAGCGCCATTACGCCGAGATGATGCCGAAAATTGGCGTCGTCTATCAGCCGCACGCCATCGACCTTGTCGCGGTCTACGGCAGAACCAACCCGAAAATCCTCGAAATTGGCTGCGGCATGGGGGAAACCACGGCGAAAATCGCCGATGCCTGCCGCGATAACGATTACCTCGGCATCGAAGTTCATGTCCCGGGCGTCGGCGCGCTGTGCAAGCAGGTTGCCGAGCGCGGCCTGACCAACCTGCGCATCTGCCAGCACGACGCGGTCGAAGTGGTGCGCGACATGCTTCCGGAAGGCTCGCTCGACGGTGTTCATGTCTTCTTCCCCGATCCGTGGCACAAGAAGCGTCACAACAAGCGCCGGCTGATCCAGCCGCCGTTCGTCGCGCTGCTGGCCGCGCGCCTCAAGCCGGGTGCTTACCTGTATTGCGCCACCGACTGGGAAGAATACGCGCAGCAGATGCTGGAAGTGCTGACCGCCGAGCCGTCGCTGGTCAACACGGTGGCCGGCTTCGCTCCGCGCCCCGCTTACCGCCCGCTGACCAAGTTCGAGAACCGTGGCCTGCGCCTCGGGCACGTGGTCTGGGACATCATTTTCAAAAAGCTCTAACCGGAAAAAATTCATGTGGTTCAGGAACCTCCAGCTTTACCGTCTGCCGACGCCGTGGGCCATCGATCTCGCCAGTCTTGAGGAGCAGATGGCGCGCGGCCCGTTCGTCAAATGCCCAAGCAACCAGCCGCTGAGCCGCGGCTGGGTATCGCCGAGCCGTGACGGCGCGCTGGTCTTCGCGCTCGACCGCCAGTGGCTGTTGGCCCTGGCGGTCGAACAGCGGCTGTTGCCCGCTTCGGTGGTCATCGAGGAAGTTCGGGAACGCGCCGAGGCGATCGAGGTGCAACAGGGCTACGCGCCGGGGCGCAAGCAGCTGAAGGAATTGCGCGAGCGCGTGACCGAGGAACTGATGCCGCGCGCCTTCACCCGCCGCCGCTCGACCTTCGTCTGGATCGATCCGCAGAACGGTTGGCTGTGCGTCGACGCCAGCAGCCCGGCCAGGGCCGAGGAAGTCATCGAGCACCTGCGCCACTGCCTCGACGAATTCCCGCTGGCGCTGCTCCATACCCAGGTCTCGCCGGCGTCGGCGATGGCCGACTGGCTGGCCGGCGGCGATGCCCCGGCCGGATTCACCATCGACCGCGACTGCGAACTCAAGGCATCCGGCGACGAGAAGTCCGCGGTCCGTTACGTCCGCCACCCGCTGGAAGGTGACGAGATCAAGACGCATCTGGCCAGTGGCAAAGTGCCGACCCGCCTGGCGCTGACCTGGGATGACCGGATCTCGTTCGTCCTCACTGAAAAACTCGAAATCAAGCGCCTCGCCTTCCTCGACCTGCTCAAGGAACAAGCCGAAAGGAGCGCCGAGCACGCCGACGAGCAGTTCGACGCCGACTTCGCGCTGATGACCGGCGAACTGTCACGCTTCCTGCCGCAACTGGTCGAGGCGCTGGGCGGCGAGGTCGCCGAGGAAAAGTGAGCGCCTGCCCGTGCGGGCTTGGCAAACAATACGCTGCCTGTTGCGGTCGACTCCATTGCGGGGCCGAAATTGCCAACACCGCCGAGGTGTTAATGCGCTCGCGCTATAGCGCCTACGTTCGCGGGCTCGGGCCCTACCTGCTGGCCACCTGGCATGCCACGACCCGGCCCGAGTCGCTGGATCTCGCCGGCAACGCGGGCACCCGATGGCTAGGCCTCAAGATCCGGCGTCACCAGCAAGCGGACGATGCCCACGCCACGGTCGAATTCGTCGCCCGCTATCGCATCGGCGGGCGTGGCCATCGCCTGCATGAGGTCAGCCACTTCGTCCGCGAAGATGGTCGCTGGTATTACGTTGCCGGCGCGGAACGGTCCGTCCGATGAGCCGGAAAATTACCGGGGTCGTTCTGGCCGGTGGGCTCGGGCGGCGCATGGGCTGTAGCGACAAGGGGCTGCAGGAACTGCGCGGGCGGCCGATGATCAATTGGGTCATCGAGCGCTTTGCCCCGCAGGTCGACGAACTGCTGATCAACGCCAACCGGAACGTCGAGCGCTACGCGGCCTTCGGCCACCGCGTCGTGGCGGATCAGATTCCCGACAACGCCGGCCCGCTCGCCGGGCTGCATGCCGCGCTGTCGGCCGCGACATACCCGCTGATCGCCACCGCCCCCTGCGATTCTCCCTTCCTGCCGGCCGACCTGATTTTCCGCCTCCATTCGGCGTTGACCGCAGCAAATGCCGATCTCGCCGTCGCCCGCACCTTCGACCAGCCACACCCGGTTTTCTGCCTGTGCAAGCGCGTCGTACTGCCGCATCTGACCGATTTCCTGGCCGGCGGCGGGCGCAAGGTCGACCGCTGGTACGCCACCCTGAATGTCGTCGAAGTTGCTTTCGACGACGAGGCTGAAGCCTTCGCGAACATCAACACGCGCGAGGAACTGGGGCGCTTCGACGTGGCGCCGGGCGGATAGACTGCCCGCTCACGGCGGCAGGCAGACGTTCCCGGCTGCGTCGAGCGGGAAGAACGGGTTCCAGCAGACCTCCCAGAGAAAGCCGTCGGGGTCGGCGAAATAGCCGCGGTAGCCGCCCCAGACGACCTTGCCGGCCGGCTGCACGACGCTCGCGCCGAGCGCCGCCGCCTCGCCCAGCAAGCGGTCGACCTCCTCTTGCGAGGCGACGTTGTGGGCCAGCGTGAACCCCGAAAAACCGCTGCCTGCCGGCGACACGTTGGCATCGGCGGCCAGCGCGGCGCGCTGGAAAAGGCCGAACACCACGCTGCCCGCCTTGAAGAAGGCAATTTCCGGCTGGCTGCCTGACGACTCGCGCCAGCCAAGCGCGGCATAGAAGGCCCGGCTGACGGCGAGATCGCCGACCCCGAGGGTGATGAAGCTGATGGTCTGGCGCATGCTTCGACAAGTCCGGACAGGAACACGCTGCAAGTTTATACCCGGTCCGGTTGGGCGTAACATGCAGTTACCCGACCGTCCGAGGCTTTGCCATGACACGCCGCTTCCCGCTTCATGTTCATATCTCGACGCTGTTCATCGTCCTGATCCTGCTGGTTGGCGGCGTCATCGGCGGACTTGGCTACAGGATCAGCAGCGAGATCCTCAAAACCACGGCAAGCGAACTGAATACGCGCATCGGCCGAGAAACCGTGGGCGAGTTTTCCAACATCATCGGCCCCGCCGAGATGGCCACCCGGTTGTTGAGCTACGACGGGATCACCCAGGCAAGATCGCTGGAAGAGCGCCTGCTGAATCTTGGCTTCATGCGCGAGGCGCTGAACAATTCGAGCGCACTTACCTCGCTCTATGTCGGCTATGGCAATGGCGATTTCTTCATGGTCCGCCGCATCTGGGACGAGACAGATGGCAAGGTCTTCGACGCCCCGGAAAAAAGCGCATTCATGGTCCAGAGCATCGACCATCAGGGCGAGGAACTGCGCGGCCGCTACATCTTCCTTGACGCGCAGTTGAAGGTCCTGCGCAGCGATGACCGGCCCGATTATGCAACCTCCTTCGATCCGCGCACCCGCGGCTGGTACAAGGCTGCCATGAGCGCAGGGGGACAGGTCAAGACCCCGCCCTATCTGTTCTTCACCGGCCAGAAAGTCGGCACGACAATCGCCAATCGCGCCAACAGAGCCGACGCCGTCGTCGGCGCCGACATCCGGCTCGAAACATTGAGCCATACGCTGGCCAGACAAAAGGTCACTCCGGGCACCCAGATTGTCCTCGCCAACGAACGGGGCCATACAATCGCCTTCGAGGATCTGACGAAGGCGGTGAGGCTTGTCGACGGTAATCCCGTGCTGGCCAATGTCAGCGACCTGGGCATTCCCGTGCTTGCCCAACTTGCCCCGAAACTGGGGAACTTCAACGAGAAGGCGGCGCAAAACCTGCTGCTGACGGTCGACGGCAGCGACTGGCACGCGTCGATCCGTCCAATCAGGCTCGAGGGCGCCGGGGCATTGTTCCTGATCACCGCGATACCCGATGACGAATTGATGTCCGCCGCGTACCGGTTGATGCACCACTCGCTGATTGCAACGATTCTGGTGATCCTGCTTGCCATACCGGTTACCTGGCTCCTGGCGCGGAACATTTCCGGTCCGCTGCGCCAACTGGCGGGGGAGGCGGAAGCGATTCGCCGCTTCGAGTTCTCGCGGCCAATCAAAGTGAATTCGCTGGTCCTCGAAGTCAATGACCTCACCGTGATCATGGACAGCATGAAGCGGACGATCCGGCGCTTTCTTGACATCAGCATGGCGGTTGCCGCCGAAAACGATTTCGACAAACTCCTGCCCCGCCTGCTGAACGAGACCCTCCCAGCAGCGGATGCCGATGCCGGCATCCTTTACCTGACCGATGGCGACCGGTTGCTGCCGGCGGCAGCGCTCCATGCCGACGCGACGCCCTTGCCCGCGGGCGCTTCGAGCATCGACCCGCGGGCCGCCGGCCCTCTGCTGGGGAACGCCCTGAGCGCCGGGACGGCGCGCGCCGCACGTCTCACCGACGCAGACGTACGCGCCCTCGGTCTCGAAAGGATTCTCGACAGCACGGGAACGACCGATGCAATCGCCGTTCCGCTGCTCAACCGCCAGCACAATCTGGTCGGCGCCATGCTGTTGTTGCGCCGTGATGATACGGACCCCGCCCGCCTCAGCTTCGTCGCGGCGCTGTCCGGATCGGTTGCCGTTTCGCTCGAGAGCAAGGAACTGATCAAGGCCCAGAAGATGCTTTTCGAAGCCTTCATCCAGTTGATCGCTGGCGCCATCGACGCCAAGAGCCCGTACACTGGTGGACACTGTGCGCGCGTTCCGGAATTGACCAAGATGCTGGCGCATGCCGCGTGTGCCGAAACCAGCGGACCATTCAAGGATTTTCAGCTTGACGCGGAGGAATGGGAAGCGGTGCACGTCGCCGCCTGGCTGCATGACTGCGGTAAGGTGACGACGCCGGAATATGTGGTTGACAAGGCAACCAAGCTGGAAACCCTGTATGACCGCATCCACGAGGTACGCATGCGTTTCGAGGTCTTGAAACGCGATGCCGAAATCGCTTGCCTGAAAGCCATCGCCACTGGCAAGCCGGAAGTCGAGGCGCGTGCCGAACTTGCACGGAAGTTGGCCGGACTCGACGACGACTTTGCCTTCGTTGCCGGGTGCAATGAAGGCGGCGAATTCATGGCGCCCGAAAATCTGGAACGGCTCAAGGAAATCGCCGCACGGACCTGGACCCGGACACTCGACGACAGGATCGGTATTTCGCATGAGGAGAAGGAGCGCAAGGCACGCGCCCCAGCGCCCATTCTGCCGGTAAGCGAGCCACTTCTTGCCGACCGCCCGGAGCATCTTTTCGAACGGGCAGCGCGCGACCGGATGCCGGCCGACAACAAGTGGGGTTTCCGGATGGACGTTCCGGAGGTGCTCTACAACAAGGGCGAGCTCTACAATCTCGGTGTCGCCCGCGGCACCCTGTCGGAAGAAGAGCGCTACAAGATCAACGAGCACATCGTGCAGACGCTGATCATGCTCAGCCAGTTGCCTTTCCCCAAGCACTTGCGCACCGTTCCGGAAATCGCCGCCGGCCACCACGAAAAGATGGATGGTACCGGCTATCCGCGGCGGCTGGTCAGGGACGAGATGAGTCCGGTCGCCCGCATGATGGCGATCGCCGACATCTTCGAGGCGCTGACGGCGGTTGACCGTCCGTACAAGAAGGGCAAGACGCTGTCCGAGGCGATCAAGATCATGTCATTCATGAAAAAGGATCAGCACATCGATCCGGAACTGTTCGATCTTTTCCTGCGCTCCGGGGTGTACCGCGAGTATGCCGAACGCTTCATGAAACCGGAGCAGATCGACACGGTCGACATCGCGACCTACGTCTCCGGACAGCCGGCCGCCTGATCGGGGACGCGAACCTGCGGAGCGGAGGCCGGCGCGGCACCCCGGCGGTAGTCCTGTTCAGGTGTCTGCGCACCTCACGCCTGCGCGCCCGGCAGCCTGCGGGGTCAACCGTTCGCCGGATTGTCTGATGCCAAGCGTGAATTATTTCATATTGCAGTGCAGCAATAACTGGTTATACTGCGCGCGCAGGTCAAGGAATATAAGGAAACAGCAATGAACCTCAAAATCTACTATCGTATCACCCAAGATCGCGCAGGCATTCCGATGGACTACACCGGCGCCCGTCATTTCGTCGTGCCCGAGGGCCAGGCTGTCGAGGAACTCGCGAAAGCCCAACTGGCGGCCGATTACCAGGTTCCGCTGCGGGCTGTCGAGATCGTTCGGGTCGGCGGCTGATCAACTAGCCACCACCGCGCTGCGTCGCCCGGTCAATCCGGGCGAGCAGTTCGCTTGCTGCCTCGTGGTCGCCGTGGCGAACCGTGATTTCGGTCCGCAGGGCGCAAAGCTGCAGGGCACCAACGCACTGCGGCGTTTCGCTAGTCAAGGCGAAATGAAGACTTACCTCGCCGTCGGCAACCAGCAGCCCGGTCGCGTCCTCGGTCACAGCATCACCGAAGGCCTTTGACAAGGCCCGGCGAAACTCACCCGGCGTACTGCTCATCACCCGGATCCGGCTCCGACTCCAGGGAAACGGACCATCAGCCACCGGCAATCGGGGGCCACACCGCCAGCGTGTCGCCGTCCTTGAGCAAACTCGTCGCCCGCTCCTCCGGCGGCACGAATGTGCCATTGACCAGCACCAGATGGGTCAGCCGGGGTGGTAGCGCGAACGGCGCGAGAACCGTGCCGACCGGGGCACCCTCCGGCACCTCGATCTCGACGCGGTTGTTCCTGCTGCCGGCCGGCAGATAATCGCCGAGCGTCGCGTAGAGCTTGACGGTAACCCGCATCGGCTCAGCTGTTCGGGCGCTGGCAGGCAATGAACGCTTCGACAAAACGCGTCGGCGTCTCCAGGAGCCGTTCTTTCCAGGCGCCGAGCCTTGTCCTGGCCTGAATCAGGCCACGCAGGGCGCCGACATGATCGGTCAGGCCGATTGCCGTCGCGCCGACCAGAACGTCGCCGTCGAACTGCAGGCTGATGTAGCGCCCTCTTGCCTCGTCTGCCCGCTCGACGCCCTCGCCGCCGGCAACGCCCTGCCATTCGCCGAAGGACGATGAAATCATGCCCATCGAGTCGAGCACGTTGATCGCCAGCACACCCTTCATCCGGGCGGTTTGCCCGGCCATGTTGAGCGCCGCGATGCGCGCCTGGTCGGCGGCATTGGGCTGGATTGCCGCCACCAGGTGGCGGCCGGAGAACAGGTCTGGCGCCTCGGCGACGTCGCCCGCCGCATAGATGCCGGGGACCGACGTCTGCATGGTGTCGTCCACCAGAACCCCCTTGGCGACATGGACATCGGTGCCTTCGAGGAAGGCCACATTGGGAGCGACGCCAGCGGCGACGATCAGCAGTTCGCAGTCGATCCGGTCCCCGGTCGTCAGGATCACCGTCAGCGGCGCGCCGGTGCCTTCTTCGATGCGTTCCACGCCGGCCTTGGTGACCACGCGCACGCCCTGACTCTCGACCCAGCGCTTGATCATGCTGCCGGCCTCCGGCGTCATCATGCGCGGCACCATGCGGTCGCCGAGCTCGACGACGGTCAGGTGCACACCGCGCTTGACCAGAGACTCCATGATGATGCAGCCGATGAAGCCGGCACCGAGTTGCAGCACGCGCGAGCCAGGACGTGCCAGATCGGCGATAGCCCGCGCATCCTCGAGTGTCCAGCAGGTCTGGACCGCCGGCAGGTCGATACCGGGAATCGGCGGGCGCACCGGGTGCGATCCGGTCGCGATCAGCAGGCGGTCATAGGACTCGAAATGGCCGTCGTCGAACAGAATCGTCTGTTTTTCGCTGTTGACCGCAACCGCCCGTCCACGATGCTGCCCGATGCCAAGCCCGGCGAAATGATCGTCGGCCTTGCGCAGATAGGTGCCGCTCTCGTCGATATTGCCTTCGAGCAGATAGGGGATGGCCATTCGCGAATACGGTGGCGCGTCCTCGTTGCCGACGAGCAGGATTTCGTCGGCCGGGGCGGCGCGGCGCAGGGTTTCGGCGGCCACCACGCCAGCCGGCCCGTTGCCGAGAATGATGTGCTTCATGCTTGCCTCTCCGGTTGGAAAAGAAAAGCGGGGCGGCGGCCAGCGCCGCGACCCCGCATGCTTGCCTTCTTGCCGCCTAGAGTCCCAGTCGCTCCAGCGTCGCGCCTTCCGGCACGCCTTCCGGGGTCCAGCCACGCAGCTTGTAGTACTCCGGCCGCATCTTGTCGATGCCGTTGACCAAGCCCTTGGCCGGGCCGGTCCTGGCTGCCTCGGTCTTCAGGCGCGGCGGCAGGTCGTCGTCCCTTGCCGTGAGTCCGGCTGCCAGGTTGTACTGACGCTCCATGTTCCAGATGCGCTCGCCAACCAGATTGAGCTTGTCCATCGACCAGTCACCTTCGCAGGCCGCCTGAATCTGCGGCTGAATGTCGGCCAGTGTCCAGGCAAAGGTGGTGAAGACACAGATGCCGGCCGAATCGACGACACCGGTCGCATCCTGGAAGGCCTTGACCAGATCCGCCTTGCCCTCGGTTACCAACGGATCGGTCTTGACCGGAATGCCGAGCACTTCCGAAGCCACGGTGTAGCCGCGCAGGTGACAGGCGCCGCGGTTGGAAGTGGCGTAGGCGAGGCCGATGCCCTGAATGCCGCGTGAGTCATAGGCCGGGAATTCCTGCCCCTTGACGCTCATTGACAGTTCGGGACGACCATACTTGGCGCACATGCGGGCGCTGCCCAGACCCAGATCCTTGCCGAAACCTTCGCCGGCGGCAGTCATCTCCACCAGCTTGCACAGCGCCTCGGCCGACCCGAAGCTGGCATCGAGGCCGATCTGTTCTTTGCTCAGGATGCCGAGATCGTAGAGTTCCATCGCCGCGCCGACCGTGGCACCGAAGGAAATCGGGTCCATGCCGTGCTCGTTGCACAGCAGGTTGGCATATTGCAGTGCCTCCAGATCGCCGACGCCGTTGGCTGCGCCAAGCGCCCACGCCGCCTCGTACTCGAGACCACCGTTGGCGCCCCAGTATTTCGGGCTGTTCTTGACGCTGAAATGGGTCTCGTCGATCTTCGAAATCCGGCCGCAGGCGATGGTGCACCCGAAGCAGGCGGCATTGGCCACCAGGTGGGTCTTGCCATCGGTGGGCCGTTTTTCGTGCATGGCCTCGCCGGATATCCTGCCGGCCTCCTCGAACTGCACGTCGCGGTGGTTGCGTGTCGGCAGGGCGCCAATTTCATTGATCACATTCATCAGCACCTGCGTGCCATACTTGGGCAAGCCCTGGCCGGTCACCGCGTTGTCGGCGAGAACTTTCTTGCCGGCATTGGTCGCGGCCATGAACGCCGGGAAATCCCTGATGCCGGAAACGCCCTGGGTGCCGCGAATCGCCACCGCCTTCAGGTTTTTCGAGCCCATGACCGTACCGACCCCGGAGCGGCCGGCCGCGCGGTGCAGGTCATTGACAATGGCAGCGTAGAGGACGCCATTCTCCCCGGCGCCGCCGATCGACGAGATGCGGATCAGCGGATCCTGGTGCGTGGCCTTGATCGTTTCCTCGGTCTCCCAGCAGGTCTTGCCCCACAGGTGAGCGGCATCGCGCAATTCGGCCCTGTCGTTCTCGAGGTAGAGATAGACCGGCTTCGGCGACCTGCCCTCGAAAATGATCATGTCCCAGCCGGCGAACTTCATTTCCGCACCGAAATAGCCGCCCGAATTCGAGCAGGCGATCGCGTTGGTCAGCGGCCCCTTGGTTACCACGACATAGCGCCCGCCGGTCGAAGCCATCGTGCCGGTCAGCGGGCCGGTCGCCATGATCATCTTGTTGTCCGGTGACAGCGGATCGACCCTAGGATCGGTTTCCTCGACCAGGTATTTCGACGCCAAGCCGCGTGAGCCCAGATAATCGTTGGCCCATTTCATGTTCAGCGGTTCGGGAGTGCATGTGCCGGCGGTGAGGTTCACGCGCAGGACTTTTCTGTTCCATCCCATGATCTTCCTCCTCAGGCAGCTACTGCAGCGGTATTGGCCTTGGCGGCCCAGGCACGCATGCGATCCAGACCGGTCCAGTCGGCATCGACATAGGTGATGGCAGCGGTCGGGCACGCCGTGACGCACTTCGGATCACCGCCGCACAGGTCACATTTCTGGACCTTGCCGACATCGGCCATGTAATTGACCGTACCGAACGGGCAGGCGATGGTGCATACCTTGCAACCGACACAGGTCGCTTCCCTGACCACCTTGGCGCCGGTGGCAGCGTCAATGACGATCGCGTCGACCGGACAGGCGTTCATGCACCAAGCATCGGCGCACTGCGTGCAGGTATACGGAACCTTGCGGCCTTCGTGTTCGAAGTTGAAGACCTTGATGCGCGACTTGGACGGATTGATGGTCCCGGTGTGCTCGTAAGAACAGGCCATCTCGCACTGCAGGCATCCGGTACATTTCGCCGGATCGATATGAAGCGACTTCTGCATGGTGTCTCCTCCATGAATTGCTGGGTGTCGCCAGGAACGATGTGTCGCGGGTTGTCGACACGTTGGAGGATCATCACTCTTTTGTCGGGCGCTGTCATTCCGCAGCGCAGCAAATGCTTGCAACATCTGGTTACAGAAAGCTACGAAATCACGACAGACATGATGGGCGGGATTGCCTAAAGTGTATCCATGCACTGAACCCCTCCTCTCGAAACCCCCTTTCGAGAACTTCGACCCCGCCACCCGGCGGGGTTTTTTTATGTCACCGGCCCCGCCGGTAGCGGTATTCCATGCGGATGTTCGCTATCCGCCTTCCGGTTTACCTACAAGCCGCTATAATCGTACTTTTGAATTTTCGCGGATTGAGGTAATCAGCATGGCCGAGCAACATTCTTCCAAAGGCATCATGATCGCGACCATCGTCGTGGCCATTATCCTGACTGCAGTTGTGGTCCCCTTCTCCATGAAGGCTGAGAAATCCGCTGCTGACGCCAGCAGTGCGGATCAGGCCGATAGCCGCATCCAGCCGGTTGCCAGGTTCGAATTGGCCAAGGCGGCCCCCGCAGCCGCCGCCGGCCCCAAGGATGGCGCTACCGTTTTCAACTCGGTTTGCGGCGCCTGTCATAATACCGGCGTCGCCGGCGCACCCAAGGTGGGCGACAAGGCGGCTTGGGCGCCGCGGATCGCGCAAGGCAACGACACCCTCTACAAGAACGCCATCGCCGGCAAGAACGCCATGCCGCCGAAGGGTGGGGCAGCCGATCTGTCCGATGGCGAGATCAAGGGCGCGGTCGATCATCTGGTGGGCCTGTCCAAATAATCCCCGGAAAATGTGAAAAGGGAGGCTGCGGCCTCCCTTTTTCGTTGACGGAACAAGGCGCCTCGTGGGTGCCCTGCTCAGGCCGGCTTCTGGTCGGCCGTTTCAGGTTGCTGCAGGGACACTCACTTCTTCATCGGTTCGGCCGCTTTGACCGCCTCTGCCTTCGGTGTTTCTGCGGCGTGGGTTGCCGGGGCCTTGGGCGCTTCGGCGGTGTGAGTTGCCGGGACCTTCGGCGCAGCCTTCTTGGCATGCTCCTGCTTGCCGCCGTTGGTCGGCGCCTTCACCTCGGGTGCGGCAACAGCCGGTTTGGCTTCCGGGGCCTTGGCTTCGGGCTTGGGCGCTTCGGTCTTGACGGCGGTGACCGGGGCGGCAGCAGCGGGTTTGACCTCGGTAGCCGACTTGACATCCGCAGCTGGCTTGACGTCAGTAGCGTGAGCGATGCCGAAAGCGGCGGCGAGGGCGAGGGCGACGAGTTGCTTGGTCATGTTGAATCTCCTTGGGCTGGTTTATTCGGAACTTCATCCGGCTTTGCGAAATCGCGCTGCCTTGTTGCGAATAACGCGGGCGGGTACAGCCCGGATGTCACAAGAAGGGTAACCCGCTGTAACGTGCTGTGACCAAGCCGTTAGCGTCTGTTCCCGGCCAGCATGGCCTTCAGCGCGTCGAGCCGGGCGCTGCCCGTGGCCTTGTCCGGCGCAACGGACTCTTTGCCGCCGGAGAACCGGATGTCCTCCTTGCCCATTTCGGCGATGAAGCGCGAGGGTTCGCTGGGAATGAAGTCGCGCGCCTGCTTGCGGCGCTCGCAGTAGGACAGGTGCAGCGAGCGCTGGGCGCGGGTAAGGCCGACATACATCAGCCGGCGCTCCTCTTCAAGTTTCACCGGGTCAAGGGACTCGCGGTGTGGCAGGATGCCCTCTTCGACGCCGACCAGGAAGACGTGCCGGTATTCCAGGCCCTTGGCGGCGTGCAGGGTGGACAGTTGAACCTCATCCCTCTCGTCATCCTGCTTGTCGAGCATGCTGATCAGCGCGATGCTTTGCGTCAGGTCGATCAGCGTCTTGCCGTCTTCCTCGTCCTTGCCGTTGAGCCAGTTGGTGAATTCGCAGACATTGGCCCAGCGCGTCTGGGCGATACGCTCCTCCTCATGGTCGTAGAGGAAGGTTTCGTAGTCGATGGCTTGCAGCAGGTCCGGCAGCACCTGCTGCGCCGGCTCGCGCGTCGCCCGCTGCTGGATGCGGTTGATGAACTGACAGAATTCGAGCAGCGGCTCCAGTTGCCGCGGCTGCACGCGGTGCGCGAAGCCTTCCTCGAAGGCCGCGTGAAACAGCGAGACATGGCGCTCGCCGGCATAGGTGCCGAGCACCTGCAGGGTCGCCGCGCCGATGCCGCGCTTGGGCGTCGTCGCCGCGCGGATGAAAGCCGGATCGTCTTCCTCGTTGGCCAGCAGGCGCAGGTAGGCGATGATGTCCTTGATTTCCGCCTTGTCGAAAAACGACTTGCCGCCGGAAATCGCGTAGGGGATTCGCGCCTCCCGCAACTGCTGCTCGAAGCCGCGCGCCTGATGGTTCGAGCGATAGAGGATGGCGTAATCCCTGAACTTGCCGCGATGCTCGAAGCGGTGCGCCTGCAGCTTCATGACCACGCCTTCGGCCTCGGCCTCGTTGTCCTTGCAGGCGGTCACGGTGATTTGGTCGCCGTGGCCCAGTTCGGACCACAGCTTCTTGTCGAACAGCTTTTCGTTGTGGGCGATGACGTTGTTGGCCGCCTTGAGGATTCTTGCGGTCGACCGGTAATTCTGCTCCAGTTTGATGACCTTGAGCGCCGGGAATTCGGCTGGCAGCTTCTTCAGGTTGTCGATGTCGGCGCCGCGCCAGCCGTAGATGGCCTGATCGTCATCGCCGACCGCCGTGAACTGGGCGCGCACGCCGGTCAGCAGCTTGAGCAACTGGTACTGGCCGGCATTGGTGTCCTGGTATTCGTCGACCAGCAGGTAGCGCAGGCGGTTCTGCCATTTCTCGGCAATATCCGGGTGCTCGCTGAAGAGTTTGACCGGAAAACCGATCAGGTCGTCGAAGTCCATCGCCTGGTAGGCCTTCAGCGTGGCCTCGTAGGACAGGTAGGCGTGCGCGGCCCGTGCTTCAAGGTCATTCGTTACGAGTCTTCTGGCGGCCTCGGGGGTCACCAGTGCATTCTTCCAGTTGCAGATGATCGCCTGCAGGTGGCGCAGTGTCCCCTTGTCGATGGTCCCGGCGATATCGCCGATAACGCCGGCGCAATCGGCCGCATCGAAGATCGAGAAGCGCGGCTTGTAACCCAACACCTTGGCCTCCTCACGCAGGATGCGAACGCCGAGCGAGTGGAAGGTCGAAATCTGCATCTCGTCGGCGGTCGACCGCGACAGGAGCCTGCCGACCCGCTCCCGCATCTCTTTCGCCGCCTTGTTGGTGAAGGTGATGGCGGCCACGCTGTGCGGCTGGAACTCGCAGTCCCGAACGAGATAGGCGATCTTCTGGGCGATTACCCGGGTCTTGCCCGAGCCGGCACCTGCGAGCACGAGTAGGGGGCCGTCAAGGTAATGGATCGCTTCGCGCTGCTGGGGATTGAGGCCATACATGGGTCGGAATCCACAAGGGATGCCGCCACCGGCAAAGCCGGTGACACAAAAGAAGCGCCCCGGGAGTCCGGGGCGTAATGACTGAACGGAGGAATTCTACCTCGGGCCGATCCGGATACAGTACGGCGTCGCGCGGTGCAGGTCAGACGATGTCGAGATGACCAATGCCGCTGGTCAGGTCGCGATCCTTGGATTCCTTGCCATACAGCTTGATATGCAGGCGCAGGTCGTTCAACGAATCCGCGTTGCGCAAGGCATCCTCGTAGCTGATCTTGCCGGCTTCGTACAGTTCGAAAAGCGATTGGTCAAAGGTCTGCATCCCGAGTTCGCGCGACTTCTTCATGATTTCCTTGATCTCGCCCACCTCGCCCTTGAAGATGAGGTCCGAAATCAGCGGTGAATTGAGCATGATCTCGACTGCGGCGACGCGCCCCTTGCCGTCCTTCTTGGCAATCAGGCGCTGCGAGACCATGGCGCGCAAGTTGAGCGAGAGGTCCATCAGCAACTGGGAACGACGGTCTTCGGGGAAGAAGTTGATGATGCGGTCGATCGCCGTGTTGGTGCTGTTGGCGTGCAGCG
>ERZ724513.36-NODE-36-length-46503-cov-14.597033_pt1 | contig 46503 bp, 44 predicted proteins | sample MGYA00376046_ERZ724513 | MGnify/ENA primary metagenome ERZ724513 (study PRJEB28724, sample SAMN07190883) | activated sludge metagenome | isolation source: activated sludge of sewage treatment plant in Hong Hong | place: Hong Kong | collected 2016-03-17 ...
AGGAGCGAGGAGCGCCCGGTCAGGCGCGGAGGGCCTTGACCTGAAGCTTGCGGCAGGCTTCGAGGGCGTCCCAGCCTTCGCCTCCCGAAGTGAGGATGGCCGGCTCGCCGAAGACCTCGCCGCCGGCGACCTCGGCCCGGAGGTTCCGGCCGAGGACGGCCGAGGCGGATTCCACCCCGCCGCTCATCGCCCCGACGATGCCGTGACCGCGGCGGCTCGAGACTCCGCCAAGGACCAGGCCCTCGATCGGTGTTCTGTACTCGAGGCGGAGCGGACCGAACTGGTCGGTGGCCAGTTCGATCCCGTAGGAGGAACCACCGGTGGAAAGCGTGTACCTGGTCTGGGTCATCGGCGTCGCCGCTTCCTTCCAGAGGATGTGCGAACGGATCTCGCCGAGCTGATCCTCGGCCCGGTCGATCAGCTGCTCGGTCAGGCGGTCTTTCGCCTCGCGGTAGGCGGCTTGCCGGCTGTACTTCGGGGCATCTTCGCTCTCGTCGACTCCCCAGGCTTCGGGGTCGGGGGTGGCCCAGGTCATCAGCTCGACGGTTGAACATCCTTCGGGCGCATGACCTTCATGACCCGGATCCTTGGCGCTGGCCGAGGAGATGTAAACCGGGGGGTCGGTGTCAAACTCGCCGGCCGCGATCGGGTCGTAGTAAGCCTCCTGGTCATAGCGGCTGTGCAGCCAGTAATTGGTGGCTGGCATCCTCTCCGTGATGTCGAAGTCGAGCCCCAGATAGACCGTGAAGAGGGGGGTCGCCATGCGATAGGCCTTGACCTGTTCGCGGATCCCTTCCGGCACGGCCTCGGAGTCGAGCAGGTCGAGGAAGAGGTGCTTGATGTCTCCGGTCGCGATCACGTTCCCGGTATCGATCACCTCGCCGCCTTTCAGCTCGACCCCGGTCACGCGGTGGCCGCCGTCTTCGGTCGAAGCGGTGGCGATGTGCTCGACTTCGGCGTGAGTGCGAACCCTTCCCCCGTAGCTGTGAATGAGATCGACGAGGTGACCGGCCAGCTCCTGCCCGCCGCCCCGGACGTAGAAGGCACCCTCCTGCAGGTAATGGTCGACCAGCCCGGCGTGGAGGATGACCGGAGTGCGTGAGGGAGGAGTCGCGTAGTCACCGGCCTGGCCGATCAACACGGCGCGAGATCGCTCGCTGAGGTAATGCTCCTCGAAGAGTTCATTCACCGAGCGCATGCCCCAGCTGACCACGGTCGGGGCCTTCTCGACGTATTCCGCCAGGTCGGTGTTGCTGTCGGGGATGCCGACCTCACGCAGTTCGTCCATCAGGTTCCGCATAACGTCGGTGACTCCCCGCAGACCCTCCTCTTCCTCGGGAAAGGTCTCGACCAGCCGGCCGACGTAGTTGTCCCAGCCCTTCGGCACCTTGAACTCGAGGTCCGGGAAGACGAAGGTGTCGAACCCGTCGGGGTCAAGTTCCGGGAATTCGATCCGTTCATGCAGCCCGATGCCCTGCAGGATGCGGGCGATCTCACCGGTCTTCACCCCGCCGATGTAATGGAGGCCGACGTCAAACTGCCACTTGTTCTTGCGACGGAAGGTCTGGCTGCAGCCCCCGGCCACGTCGTACTGCTCGAGCACGAGCACCCGTTGGTCGTTGGCCGCGAGATAGGCCGCAGCGGTCAGGCCGGCCAGGCCCGAACCGATGACCACGACATCGGGATCCTCCGGCATCGGCGGCACCTTGCGCTCCCAGATCTCTTCACTCATTCCGTCGTCGACCTTTCTATACTCAAAGATGTGACTACTCAATTTGTTGAGTATAGGGCGATACCCGATGGGAGTAAAGCCCGGTGGCTCTGAAGCATGCGGTCCTGGCCGCACTCAGCACCGAGCCCGGTTCCGGATACGAGCTCTCGAAGCGCTTCGACGCCTCGGTCGCGAACTTCTGGCCGGCCTCGGCCCAGCAGATCTACCGCGAGCTGGATCGCCTGGAGGGCGAGGGGCTGGTTCGCGCCCGGACCGTCCACCAGCAGAAGCGGCCCGACAAGCGGGTCTTCCGCATCACCCCGGCCGGAACCGACGAGCTTTCCGGCTTCATCCGCTCGGCGACCCGCCCGACCGTGATCCGGGATGACCTGCTGGTCAAAATCGCGAGCCTGAACCGGGACAACGCCGGGGAGGTGGTCGCCGCCGTCCGGGAGAGGGCAGCCGCGAGCAGCGAGAAACTCGCGATGTACGAACACCTGCGTGAAGCGTTGCTCGGCGCGGGGACCGAGCAGGAGTTCCTCGCCGCCGGCCCGGACCGCCCGGATTTCGGGGGTTACCTGGCCCTCAAGCGTGGCATCGCCTTCGAAAAGGGAAACCTTCGCTGGTCGCGGGAAGTCCTTTCGATCCTGGGAGAGTCGCGCAGTCGTCCCTGACCCGACGTGTGGACCGGCTTCACCTGAGCGCGGCTCCGGGCCGGTGGCTGGCTCGCATATGCTGGTTTTGAACCGGGTACCGGTCGAATACCAGTCGCAAAACAAGGAGAGGACCCCGATGCCGACTTTCGTGATGCTGACCAACCTGACTTCCGAGGGCGTCAAGACTTTGAAGAGCCATCCCGGCCGCGTAGCCGAGGTCAATCGCGAGGTCGAAGCTCTGGGAGCCAGGGTCGTCGCCCAGTACGCAACCCTTGGGCAGTACGACTTCGTGACGATCATCGAAGCCGAATCGGCAGAGGTGATGGCCAGGGTCTCGGTCGAGATGGGTTCGCGCGGGACCATGTCCAGCCAGACCCTCAGCGCGCTCCCCGCAGAACAGCTCGCCGAAGTTCTTTGAGCGTCCGCATCCTCGTCCTTGGCGGTGGCGGCCGCGAGCACGCCATCGTCAAGGCGCTTGCTCGCTCGCCGCAGTCACCGGAGTTGTTCGCTGCCCCGGGCAATCCCGGCATCGCCGCCGATGCCACCTGCCTGCCTGACCTCGACCCTGCCGATCCTGCCGCGGTCACCGCGAAAGCAAGGGAACTGGAGATCGACCTGGTCGCGGTCGGACCGGAGGCCCCGCTGGTCGCCGGCGTGGTCGATGCCCTGAGCGATGCCGGCATCGCCGCCTTCGGCCCGAGCGGTGCGGCCGCGCAGCTTGAGGGTTCCAAGGCCTACGCCAAGGAAGCGATGGAAGAGGCCGGCGTTCCGACCGCTGGTTACGGGGTTGTGAGCGACCGGGAGAGCGCCCTGGCCAAGGTCGCCGAAACCGGCTGCCCGGTGGTGCTGAAGGCCGACGGGCTGGCGGCAGGCAAGGGAGTTCTGATCTGCCTGACCGAAGAGGAAGCCCGCGAGGCGATCGAGGTCTTCTTCACCGAACGGCGCTTCGGAAAGACCGGAGTCGTGATCGAGGAATTCCTCGAAGGCGAGGAGCTCTCGCTGCTTGCGATCTGCGACGGCGAGAGGGCGATCCCCCTGGCCCCGGCCCAGGATTACAAGCGGATCGGTGAGGGTGACACCGGCCCGAACACCGGCGGCATGGGCAGCTACTCGCCGGTCCAGACCGTCAGCAAGGATCAACTGGACGAACTGTCGGCCCTGGTGCATCAGCCGATCGTCGACCTGATGGCCCGCCGCGGCCACCCCTTCCACGGGGTGCTCTATGCGGGCCTGATGATGACCGCCGACGGTCCGAAGGTTCTCGAGTACAACACCCGCTTTGGCGACCCGGAGACCCAGGCGGTACTCCCGCGGCTTGAGTCCGACCTGGTCGACCTCTTCCTTTCCGCCTCGGAGCCGGGAGGCCTGGCCGGAACCGAGGTCAGCTTTGCCGATCAGTTCGCGGTGACCGTGGTGCTGGCCTCGGCCGGTTACCCCGCCTCGTCCTCGAAGGGTGACGTGATCACCGGACTCGACGAAGCGGCACGGTCGGCGGAAGTGGTTCACGCCGGCACGGCGGAAGCGGACGGACGGATCGTCACCGCCGGTGGCCGGGTGCTGAACCTCACCGGTACGGGACCCGATGCTGCAACCGCGCGCGATCGCGCTTACGATGCGGCTGACGCAGTCAATTTCGATGGAAAACAGATGCGACGCGACATCGCCGAAAGGGCTGTCCGGCGCGAACGAAACCAGAAAGCAACATGAGCGAAGAAACCCAGCAGCCGGCAACCCTTTCCTCGGTCGAAGAGCTCTTCGAGGAAATCGACGTTGAACAGCCCCAGGTGGGGATCATCATGGGCTCGAAGAACGACAAGCCCAAAATGCAGCCGGCCGGACAGGCCCTTGAGGACGCCGGCATCGCCTACGAGGTGCGGGTCATGTCGGCCCATCGCGACCCCGTACTGGTCGCCGAGTACTGCACCAACGCGAAGATGCGCGGCCTCAAGGTGATCATCGCCGGGGCCGGCATGTCGGCCGCCCTGCCCGGAGTCGCCGCCGCCCACACCGAGCTTCCGGTGATCGGCGTGCCGATCCTCGGCAAGTCCCTGGGCGGGCTCGACGCGTTGCTGTCGGTGGCCCAGATGCCTCCCGGGGTGCCGGTCGCCTGCGTCGCAGTCGACGGCGCCAAGAACGCCGGCGTGCTCGCCACCCGCATCATCAACCTGGCCGGCTAGCACCGCATGATCGAGCGCTACACCCGCCCCGGGATGGGGGCGGTCTGGACCCAGCAGGCCAAGTTCCAGTCCTGGCTGGACGTCGAGCTGGCTGCCACCGACGCCTGGGCGGCCGAGGGCGTGGTCCCGCCCGAAGCCGCTGCCGCCTGCCGCGAGCGGGCGAGCTTCACGGTCGAGGAGATCAACGCCCGCGAGGAGATCACCAACCATGACGTCGCGGCCTTCGTCGACGTCGTGGCCGCCTCGATCGGCGAGGAGGGCCGCTGGATTCACTTCGGCCTGACTTCCTCGGACGTGCTCGACACGGCCCTCGCGGTGCAGTTGACCAAGGCGGGGGAGATTCTGGTCGAAGGGGCGAAGAAGTACCGGGACGCCCTGATCGACCGGGCCTTCGAGTTCAAGGACACGCTGGCGATGGGGCGCACCCACGGAGTCCACGCCGAGCCGACCACCTTCGGCCTTCGCCTGGCCGGTTTCGCCTTCGAGGCGGACCGCAATTACAGGCGGCTCCAGCGGGCGACCGAACAGGCCGCCCGGGGCAAACTCTCGGGCGCGGTCGGCACCTATGCCTCGGTGCCGCCGGCGATCGAGCGCCGGGTGATGGACGCGCTGGGACTTACCGCCGAGGAAATCGCGACCCAGGTGGTGCCGCGCGACCGCCACGCCGAGCTGCTTTCGGCCATCGCCCTGGCCGGTGCCGGGATCGAACGGTTCGCGACCGAGGTCCGGCACCTGCAGCGGACCGAGGTGCGCGAGGCCGAGGAGCCGTTCGCGACCGGCCAGCAGAAAGGCTCGTCGGCGATGCCGCACAAGCGCAACCCGATCCGGACCGAGCGGATGACCGGCCTGGCCCGGTTGCTGCGCGGCTACGCCCAGACCGGCCTGGAGAACGTGGCGCTCTGGCATGAGCGGGACATCAGCCACTCCGGGGCCGAGCGGGTGATCCTGCCCGACGCAACGATCGGCCTCGACTACATGCATCACGTGATCACCCAGGTCGCTTCCGGGCTGGTCGTCCATGTCGACCGGCTTCAGGCGAACCTCGAGCAGACCAACGGCGCGATGTTCAGCCAGCGGGCCCTGACCGCCCTGGTCGAATCGGGCATGACCCGCGACGATGCCTACCGCACGGTCCAGGCCGCCGCCCACGAAGCCTTCGACGGGGACACCCATTTCCGCGAGCTGATCGGCAAGGCCGCCCCGGAGCTGGACCTCGACGAGATCTTCGACTACAACGCCTACCTCACCCACCTCCCCGAAGTCTTCGAAAGGCTCGAAGAGATCCGCTAGGCAGCAGGGCCCGGCACGGGGGTATGCACCACGCCTCGCCTTCTGGGTTTAGCCTCCAGGCATGAAGCTCTACACCTGCGGTACAGGCACCAGTGGTCCGGCGGGGGTGCATCCCTGCGCAAAGGCGGGCAAGGCGCTCGACGACGCCGGATACGAGTACGAACTCAGGAAGGTTCGCGGCTACCGGATGTTGCCCTGGACCTGGAAGAGCCGGGCCGAGGACCGCAAGGAGGTAAAGGAGCTCTCCGGCACCAACGAAGTGCCGATCCTGGTGCTCGACGACGGCGAAGTGATCAGCGACTCGTCGGCGATCGCCAAGTGGGCGAAGGAGAACCCTGCCCCCGGCAGGTAAGCGGCCAGGGGCTGGCCACGGTGTAGACCTGATCGGCCCGTCCGAGGCCAGGGCCGCGGCCGATGCGATCGCTCGCGGGTTTCAGGACAACGAAGTCTGGATGTGGCTGCTGCCCGATGACCGGGTCCGGGCCCGGGTCGAACGGCGGCAGTACCGGTCGGTGGTCAGGCACATCTTCGTTTCGCGCCGGTCGGGCTGGATTTCCCTTCGCGAAGACGGGGAAGCGGCGGGAGCGGTGCTCTGGTACCCGCCGGGAACCAAGAAGCACAGCTTCAGGGAGAGCCTGGCCGAGAGCATTCCCTTTCTGCCCGCCGGCCTGCCCCGGCTCGGCAAGGCAACCCGGCTGCAGAAGCTGGTCGTTTCCAACTGGCCAAAGGAACCCCATTGGTACCTCTCGGTGCTTTCCGTCTCACCCGAGTCCCAGCGGCAAGGCCATGGCGGGGCGCTGCTCGGGCCCGGGCTCGCCAGGGCGGACCGCCAGGGTGTCGGCTGCTGGCTGGAAACCCAGCGCGAAAGCAACATTCCCTTTTACGCCCGCTTCGGCTTCGAGCTGGTCAAGAAGCTGGAAATCGAGGCCGGCGTGAACCTCTGGCTGATGTGGCGGCCTCCCCTCGAGGGGGACTGACCGCGAGGGCGCTGCCGCCGGGAAGCCCGGGTGGCGGCGGATCAGCCGGGCACAGCCGCCTTCGCCGCGCCGGTGACCTCGACGATATTGCCGTCGAACCCGGCGGCGTAGAGACTGCCGGCCCTGAAGCCCTTGCCGGCGCTACTCATCGCTACCGCGGTGGTCTGCGAAAGTCCGGTGGCGATCACGCATGCCTGCCTGTCCGGAGTGATCTTCCAGACCTCGCCCTTGCCGTAGGCCGCCGTGTAGAGGTTGTTGCCGGAGTCATGCGCCAGCCCGTCGAGAAGGACGTTGCCTGCCTCCGGCGAGGTGAAGTAAGTGAAGACTTTCGAGGGGTCGCGGGTATCGATCTTCGCGATGGTCGAGGGTGTCTCGAACATCTGGTTCGCGTAGAGGTAGCGACCATTCCTGCCTACCGTGAGGCCGTTGGCGGAGTTCAGGCTGGCCCAGCCGTTCTCGGTGTCGCCGTCGGGCGTGATCCGGTCGAGCTTGAGACCGAGGTTGTTCGAGGCGTAGATGTAGCCGTCCTTGCCGCGGGCAACTCCGTTCGCCATCCCGAGAGTGTCCGAGACGAGGCTCTTCTTCTTCGCGGCGACGTTCACGCTGTAGAGACCGGCGGTCGGGTCGAGGTCACCGGTCAGTCCGTTGGCCAGAAGGTCTCCGTAGCCCCAGAGCAGGCGCTTGCCGTTCCAGGCCAGCCCGCCGCCGCCCGGGTTGCCGGTCGCCACGGTCTCCGGATCGGCCTTACCCTTCGTGTAGGCCCGCAGGGTGCTTTGGGTCGCGTCACCGCCGGAAGCGAAAAGGGTTCCGCCACCGCCGACGATCAACGCCTCGATCGAACCCTGCCCGGAATAGATGGTCTTCTGGCTGAAAGAGCCGGTACAGGGAGGCACTTCAGCCGCCGCCGCGACTCCCGAAAGGGCGAAAGCCGACGCGATCAGGCTCACGGAAGCAACCAGAAAAGTGCGCATTTGCGGAGGTTATACGCAGTCCGGCTTTCCGGCTTGTCGATTGGGTAGTTTGTCCTTTAATGGCGAATTCGATTGAAGACCTCAAGCTTGTCAATTCCGGAAAGGTCCGCGAGATCTACGAGATCGAGGATGACCTCCTCCTCGTCGCCTCCGACCGCATCTCCATCTACGACGTGATCATGCCGACCGCGATACCCGACAAGGGCAAGGTTCTGACCCAGATGTCCAACTTCTGGTTCGAGAACACCACGGACATCGTGCCGAACCACTTCCTCTCGAATGACGTGCCGGAGGAAGTCGCCGGGCGGGCGGTCCGGGTGCGCAAGCTCGAGATGTACCCGGTCGAGTGCGTGGTTCGCGGCTACCTCTCCGGTTCCGGCTGGAAGGAGTACCAGGAGACCGGCGCGGTCTGCGGGGTCGGGCTGCCCGACGGCCTGCAGGAATCCGACAAGTTGCCCCGGCCGATCTTCACCCCGGCCACCAAGGCCGAACTCGGCGACCACGACGAGAACGTGGACTTTGATCGGGCCGCCGAGATCGTCGGTGACCGCCACCTGATGGAGGAACTGCGCCGGATCTCGATCGAGATCTACGAATACGGCGCAAACCACGCGGCCGAAAAGGGGATCATCCTCGCCGATACCAAGTTCGAGTTCGGCAGCTACGCCGGGGCCGAGATCGTGCTCGGTGACGAGGTTCTGACTCCCGACTCTTCGCGCTACTGGCCGGCCGACCAGTACGAGCCCGGCAAGTCGCAGCCTTCCTTTGACAAGCAGTACGTCCGTGACTGGGCCAACGCCGCCGGCTGGGATCACAACCCGCCGGCCCCGGAGCTGCCGGAAGACGTGGTCGCCCAGACCCAGGCCAAGTACCGCGAGGCCTACGAGCGGATCACCGGAAGGGAACTTTGATTCAGGCCCGCGTTCTGATCCGGCCCAAGGAGGGCATCCTCGATGCCCAGGGCAAGGCGGTCGAAGGGGCGCTGCCGGCGCTTGGTTTCTCCGGGATCGAACACGTCAGGATCGGCCGGATCGTCGAACTCGAAGCGGACAGCACCGATCAGCTCGAGGAGCTTTGCGAGAAGCTCCTCGCCAACCCGCTGATCGAGGATTACGAGATCGAGACCGTCAGCGGATGAAGTGGGGTGTGCTTCAGTTCCCCGGGTCCTGCGACGAGCGGGACGCGCTCAACGCCTGCCAGATCGCTGCGACAGCCTTGGGCTCTGAGGGCGGGTCCGGCTCGTTGCCTCGGTTGGTTTGGCATGAGGAGACGGATCTGTCTGACGTCGACGGGATTGTGGTGCCTGGTGGTTTCTCTTACGGGGACTACCTTCGGGCGGGGGCAATTGCCCGGTTTTCTCCGGCGATGACCGCGGTGGCCGAGTTCGCCGCAGCCGGCGGGCCGGTCCTGGGGATCTGCAACGGATTCCAGGTTCTCTGCGAGTCGGGGCTTCTGCCTGGCGCGCTGCTGACCAACGAGAAGACCCGGTTCATCTGCCGCCAGGGCGAGCTCATCGTGGGCGAGGCCCAGTCACCCTTCCTCTCCGGATACGAAGCCGGCCAGAGGATCTCGATCCCCTTCAAGCACCAGTCCGGCCGCTTCTTCGCGCCGGCCGACCTGCTCGAGGAAATCGAGTCGAACAACCAGGTCGCCTTCCGGTACGCCCCGGGCCAGAATCCAAACGGCTCGCTGAACGACATCGCCGGCGTGACCAACGAGGCCGGCAACGTGATCGGCCTGATGCCGCACCCCGAACATGCGGTCGAGGCCTTTGCCGGCTCGACCGACGGTCTCGCGCTCTTCCAGGGCCCGGCGATCGCCGCCACCGGGGCTGTCGCGTGAGCGAGCGGAGCGCGCATCGCGAAGACAAAGGCGATCAGAGCGCGCATCGTGCTCTGGGCCTGACCGATCACGAGTTCGATCTGATCTGCGAGAAGATGGGCCGCGAGCCGAACGGGGTCGAACTGGCCATGTTCTCGCTGCTCTGGTCCGAGCACTGCGCCTACAAGCACTCGCGCAAGCTTCTGAAGAAACTGCCGACCGAAGGTCCCCGCGTGGTCATGGGCCCGGGCGAAAATGCCGGCGCGGTGGACATCGGCAACGGCTTTTCGGTCGCCTTCAAGGTCGAATCGCACAATCACCCTTCGGCGGTCGAACCGTTCCAGGGCGCAGCGACCGGTGTCGGCGGCATCCTCCGCGACGTGATCGCACTCGGCGCCCGTCCGATCGCGATCCTCGATTCGCTTCGCTTCGGCGAGCCGGACACCGAACGGACCCATTACCTGGTCGACGGCGTGGTCCGCGGGATCGGCCACTACGGCAATTCGATGGGCATCCCGACGGTCGGCGGCGAGATCTACTTCGAGCCACCCTACGAACAGAACCCGCTGGTCAACGCGATGTGTGTCGGCCTTGCCCGCACCGACGAGATGGTCCGGGCGGCCGCGGCCGGGGCCGGCAACAAGGTCGTGCTCTTCGGTTCGCTGACCGGTCGCGACGGCATCGGCGGCGCCTCGGTGCTGGCCTCGGCCGAACTCGATGAAGGCGATGACGCAAAGCGCCCGACCGTCCAGATCGGCGACCCCTTCGAGGAGTCGAAGCTGCTCGAGTGCTGCCAGGAACTTCTGGCCGAAGACCTGCTCGTTTCCCTTCAGGACCTCGGTGCCGCCGGGCTCACCTCCTCGGCCGGCGAGATGGCTTCCGCCGGAGGGACCGGGATCGATATCGACGTCGGACTGGTTCCGCTCCGGGAAGCCGACATGGAGCCCTTCGAGATCATGGTTTCCGAATCACAGGAACGGATGCTGGCCGTGGTCGAGCCGGGCAAGGTCGAGCAGGTGCTCGCGCTCTGCACCAAGTGGCAGACCGCCTCCGCGGTGATCGGCGAGGTCACCGATTCCGGCACCTTCCGCATCCTGAAAGATGGCGAAACGGTGGGTGAGATCCGGGTCGAGGACCTGGTCGACGGCTGCCCGCTCTATGACCTCGACCCAGGGGACCCGGGCGAGTGGACCTATCCCAACCGCGAAACCATCCCTGCCGATGCCTCGGCCAGTGACATCGCGCTGGCCCTGCTCGCCTCGCCTTCGATCGCCTCCAAGCGCTGGGCCTTCGAGCAGTACGACTCGATCGTCGGTTCGCGCACCGCCCACCGGGCCGGTGCCGCCGACGCTGCCGTCCTCAACATTCCCGAGTCCGGCCGGGCGATCGCGGTCGCGATCGACGGCAACGGCCGCCGGGTCGCCTGCGATCCCTATCAGGGCACGATCGAAGCCACGCTCGAATGCGCGGCCAACCTCGCCGTGGTCGGGGCCGAGCCGCTCGGCGTCACCAACTGCCTCAACTTCGGCAATCCGGAGAAGCCGACCGTCGCCTGGCAGCTCGGTCGCTCGATCGACGGCCTGGCCGAGGCCTGCCGCGCGCTCGAGGCGCCCGTGGTCGGCGGCAACGTCTCGCTCTACAACGAGACTCCGCAGGGCCCGATCTACCCGACCCCGGTGGTCGGCATGGTCGGCGAGCTGCCCGACGCGTCCCGCGTGGCCGGTGAGCCCTGGCGCGAGGGTGATGCGATCGCCCTGGTCGGCCCGTTCGACCCCTCGCTGGCCGGTTCCGAGCTCGAGAAGCAGCGCGGCCAGCTCGGCAAGGGCCTGCCGGAGGTCGAGATCGCCCCGGTAAGGCAGGCGATCGAACTGGTCCGGGAAGCGGTCCGTTCCGGTTCGATCCGCACCGCCACCGATGTTTCCGACGGCGGTATCGCCACCGCCCTGGCCGAATTGGCGATCGGCTCCGGAGTCGGCTGCGACGCCCACCTGACCGCATTGCTCGCCAAGCGCGACTGTTCGGCGGAGGATGCCCTCTTCGGCGAGGGCCCCGGGGGCTTCATCCTCGCCGGCGAGGAAGCCGGGCTGGAGAAGCTTGGTGGCCGCGGCGTCGAGATCGAGGTGATCGGTGAGGTCCGGGGCAACGAGGTGATCGTCACCGCCTCCGACCGCCGCGTGGAAATCCTCGTCAGCGAAGCCGAAGCCGCCTTTGAATCCCTCGAGGAGCGCATCGAGTCAGATCAGGCGGGCATCACGCATTAAGTAGTCGGTGAGCTGCGCTCCGCCTCCAAGTAAAACCCGCCGGTTCACAGAAAGAAATGACGGATGAACGGGCTCCGACCGCTGGTGAGACCAACATGCTGACCCGGTAGGTTCAACAGGGACCTGGTGAAGCCCCTTCACGATCCCGATACAACCGAGAGCAGGCGCGATCTTGCGGCCCAGGTCGCGAAGCCGATGCGCCAGTTCCTGGCGACCGAATCCGGCAGCGCCGGGCTGCTGCTGCTGGCCGGCGTCGCCGCGCTGATCTGGTCGAACGCACCTTTCAGCGACTCGTACTTCAGCTTCTGGAGCACGGAACTCTCGGTCAAGGTCGGCGACCTCTCGATCGCACACGACCTGAGGTACTGGATCGACGAGGCGCTGATGGCGATGTTCTTCTTCGTGATCGGCATGGAGGTCCGACGGGAAATGGCGATGGGCGAGTTGACCGACCGCAAGCGGGTGCTGATCGCCGTGATGGGCGGCATCGGCGGGATGATCTTCCCCGCCCTGATCTACCTGGCGATCAACTCCGGTTCCGGCCACGAGCACGGCTGGGGCATGGTGATCGCCACCGACACCGCCTTCGTGCTCGGGGCGCTGGCGATCGTCGGTCCGAAGTTCCCGACCCAGCTGCGGGTCTTCCTGCTCACCCTGGCGATCGTCGATGACATCGTCGCGATCACCGTGATCGGCCTCTTCTATTCGGAGGCGCTGGACTACACCGCGATCGCGATCTGCGTCGCCGCGCTCTTTCTGATCTGGCTGTACCCGCGGATCGGGGTCTGGCGATCGGGGATCTACTTCGCGACCGTCGGGGTGGCGGTGATCGCAGCCATGGAATCCGGCTTTCACGCGACCCTGGCCGGGATGATCGCCGGGCTGCTGGTCGCCGCTTACCCGCCCCAGCCGAAGAAGGTCGAGAAGGCCGCCCGGCGGGTCCGGGCCTTCCGCCAGTCGCCCCTGCCCGAGGTGGCCCGCTCGGCCAACCTCAGCGTTCAGCAGGCGCTCTCGCCAAACGAACGGTTCCAGACCGTCTTTCACCCCTTCACGAGTTACGTGGTGGTGCCGCTCTTCGCGCTGGCCAACGCCGGGGTGGACCTCGGCGGCGGGGTGCTCGGCGATGCGCTCGGTTCGACCCTGACCTGGGGCGTGGTGGCCGGTCTCGTGCTGGGCAAGACGCTCGGCATCACGACCGGTGTGGTGACGGCCATCAGGACCAGGATCGGCGAGATGCCGGTCGGGATCGGTAAAGGCCAGACGGTCGGCGGCGCGGCCCTCTCCGGGATCGGCTTCACGGTTTCCCTGCTGATCGCCCGGCTCGCCTTCGATGACCAGCAGACCCAGGATCATGCGGTGGTCGGCATCTTCCTCGCCTCGATAATTTCCGTCGCCCTGGCCTGGACGATCTTCAAGCTCGCGGCGGTCTTCCGCGGCGAGGTCAGTGCCGGCCTGCCTCGCAAGCTCAGCCTGCCCTTCGATCCGGATCGCGACCACTTCCTCGGCAGTCCCGACGCGCCCTGTGTGCTGGTCGAGTACGGCGACTACGAATGTCCGTTCTGCGGCCGGGCAACCGGGATGGTCCGGGAACTTCGCGAGCGGATGGGCGACCAGCTGCTCTACGTTTACCGCCACCTGGCGCTGGTTGACGTGCACCCGCACGCCGAACTCGCGGCCGAGGCAGCCGAGGCCGCCGGGGAGCAGGGGAAGTTCTGGGAAATGCATGTCGAGCTCTACGACCATCAGGGCGACCTCGACATCGAAGACCTGATCGGATACGCCGCGAAGCTGGACATGGACGTCGACCGCTTCGTCGAGGATGTCCAGGCCGGGCGCCTCGCCCGTCGGGTCCAGCAGGACGCCGCCTCTGGTGACGCCTCGGGTGCCCACGGCACCCCGACCTTCTTCGTCAACGGGGTCCGTCACGTCGGCGCGTATGACGCGGTCAGCCTCGCCGCGGAGCTCCGCGCCGCCGAACCCGTTCCGGCCGGGGCCTGAAGTTACGGCAGCCTGGTGATCATCAGGTCGCCGTAGGTGTCGTACACCACGCCGTTCTGCTTGATGATCTGGATCGAGACCTGATCCCCCGCGTCGAGCTGCTGGAAGGTGGTCGGCGATGCCTGTGCTGTCTGGAGGGGAACGTCCAGGGCGAGAATCAGGTTGATGTCGACGTTGAACAGGGGGAACGCCTGCACGTCCACGTCGACGTTGTTCACGTTGACGGCAACCAGGGGTGGCTGGCCGCCGCCGGCAACCACCTCGGACGCCGGTCCGGTCGTGATGTCCGGTTCGATCAGGTACGAGCCGGTCGTCGGGGCGGTAAACACCCCCGTGACAGGGTTGAAGGAATTCGTCGAGTCGTAATCCTCGTTCCAGTTGGTGATCGGGTTGATCACGTCGGACATCGCCTGGGCCGAGAAAGACGGGATGTCCGAGATGAGGATCGGCACGGCGCCCGTCAGGCCGGTCGGCCCGGTCGGCCCGATGAGACCGGTCAGTCCGGTGGGCCCGGTCGGCCCGATCTCACCGATCAAACCAGTCGCGCCGGTTGCCCCGGTCAGTCCGGGCAGCCCGATCGGTCCGGTCGGCCCGATCAATCCCTGAAAGCCGGTGGCGCCGGTCGCCCCGGTGATTCCCGGCAAACCGATCGCCCCGGTCGCACCCTTCTGACCCGTCGCTCCGGTCGGCCCGACGGGTCCGGTCACACCGTTCGCCGATCCGGTTGCCCCTTTAGGCCCGGTCGCTCCGGTGGCGCCCCTGGCCCCGGGATCACCCTTCGCGCCCTTCGGTCCCTGCTTGCCGACCGTCATCGTCTGGCAGATGATCTTCACGGCCTTCCGGCGCTTCTTCTTCGGCACGCCCTTCTTGAAGGTGAAGACGGTCGCGATCGCCCGCTGGCATTGCTTCTGTTTCTTGGTCGCCGCCGGGGAGGTTGCGGGCAAGAGGACCAGCGCCGAGGCGAGAATCGCTCCGACCACCAACAGACCCAGTCCCCGCTGTCCCCGCATCACGGCCACGCATCCACTCTACATCGAACGGCTCGACGGCTGCCAAACCCGCGATTTGCGGCTGTTTTGTGGGGAATCGGCAAGCAAACCGGGGGGCGCTGCTAATCTGCCAATGCAGGCAGACTGCCTGCACCTTTGTCCTTTTCCATTCTTGGTGGCCTGACCTGTGACTGAGCGGATCGACCTGGACCGCGAGGGACCACGCGACGAGTGTGGTGTCTTCGGCGTGTATGCCCCCGGACACGACGTGTCCCGTTTGGCGTACTTCAGCCTGTACGCGCTTCAGCACCGTGGCCAGGAATCGGCCGGGATCGCGACCTGCGAAGGCGGTCACATAACGACCATGCGGGACGGCGGCCTGGTCTCCCAGGTCTTCGACGAGGACAAGCTGCGGGCCCTGACCGGTGACATGGCGATCGGCCACGTCCGGTACTCGACCACCGGCGGCGGCTCATGGGAAAACGCCCAGCCGATCTGGCGTGACGACGGTCGCGAACTCGCCCTCGCCCACAACGGCAACCTGACCAACGCGGTCGAGATCTACAACCGCCTGCGTCGCAAGGGACTCGAGTTCCGCGGCACGACCGACTCGGAAATCATCGCCGCCCTCATTTCCAGCGACTACGGCCGCCACATCGAGGATGCGGTTGCCAACGTGATGCCCCAGCTCGAAGGTGCCTACTCGACCGTGGTGATGACCAAGCACGCGATCGTCGCCTTCCGTGACCCCTTCGGCATCCGCCCGCTTTCACTCGGCCAGCTTCCCGACGGCTCGTATGTCTTCGCCTCCGAGAGTTGTGCCTTCGACATCATCGGCGCCAAGCTGGTCCGCGAGGTCAGTCCCGGCGAGATGATCTCCCTGAGCGAACGCGGCCTCGAGTCGCGCCAGGTGATCAAGTCGGAGCGCACCGCGATGTGCATCTTCGAGCACATCTACTTCTCCCGGCCCGACACCAAGCTGGAAGGCAAGCGCCTGCAGGAGGTCCGCGGCCGGATGGGCGAGATCCTCTGGCGCGAGGCACCGGCCGAGGCAGACCTGGTCATCGCGGTGCCCGACTCCGGCACCCCGGCCGCGCGCGGTTACGCCCGGGCCTCCGGCCTGCCGCAGGATGACGGTCTGATCAAGAACCGCTATGTCGCCCGCACATTCATCCAGCCGGGCCAGGAGCTCCGCAAGCACGGCCTGCGCATGAAGTTCAACCCGCTGCCGGAGATCATCTCCGGCCAGCGCGTGGTGGTGGTTGACGACTCGATCGTCCGCGGCAACACCACCCGCCAGATCGTCGGCATGCTCCGTGACGCCGGCGCCAAGGAGGTCCACCTCCGCATCTCCGCCCCGCCGATTCGCTACGGCTGCAATTACGGGGTTGACATGTCGGCCCGTGAGGAGATGGTCGCCCACGAGCGCACGATCGAGGAAATTGCCGAGCACATCGGCGCCGACTCGCTCGCCTACCTCTCGATGGAAGGCGTCTACGAAGCGGTCGGCACCCCGGCCGAGGTCCACTGCGACGCCTGCTTCACCGGCAACTACCCGCTCGGCGACGACCCCGAAGCAGCCGACGGCAAGTTCGACCTCGAACAGATCGCCGTCATCCCCGCCACCCGCTGAACCGCCGCGCCACCCGCTGAACTGCCCCGCGGGCCGGAGCGGCCCCTCCTCCCCGGCTGCTGCGGGTAAGCGAGAAGGCAAAAGTGAGCGCTATATGGCCACTTTCGCCTTTTCGATTGGTCCCGCTTCGTAGAGACCCGGGGGCCCGGCCGAGCTACTTCGGGGTGACGGCCCGGGCGGCGAACCTGACCCAGGAGGGCTTCTCCCCGGTTCCGGTCCAGCATTGGACGTAATCACCGAGGTCCGCAAACCAGAGGGATCCCTGGACCCTGTTGCCGATCACCCGGCCCTTCAGGACCGACTTGCTCCAGCGCGTCACCGACTCGCGGTAGAAGCCGCCGTACCGGCGGAGCCGGAGCTTCGAATCCCGGTTGATCTCCAGGTCCAGGCCCGGCGGGCGCTCCTGGTCGCGGCAGTTCGACGGAAGCTTCAGGTGCATGGACCGGATGAAACCGTTCCGGATCTCGATCTCGGCTTCCCACTTGCCGGGCTTCTTGCCGAAGTACTGGATGGCTTCCGCCGGGGAAGGACAAACCGCGGCGACCAGCAGAAGGGACAGAATCAATCCCGCAACGGCCAGCCAAACCGTCCGCCTCGTGTTTCTGTGGGTTCCCTGCGTGAATCCCATGGCTTCAACCTAACGGGTGGCATCGGGCGAGATCAGGGAAGATGGCGCCGTGACCCCGACTTCTCCGTTTCGCGTTGTGGTGCTGGCCTCCGGTGGGGGGACCAACCTTCAGGCTGTGCTTGACCAGCTGCACGGGCGGGGCGAGGTCGAGGTGGTCGGGGTTGGTTCCGACAAGCCGGCGGCGTATGCGCTGGAGCGGGCGACCGCGGCGAAGGTGCCGACCGCGGTCTTTCCCCGGGACGAGTACGAGGACCGGGAGGCTCGGGACGCGGCGATGGCCGACTGGATCGAGTCGACCGGGGCCGAGCTGGTTGCCCTGGCCGGATACATGCAGCTGGTCTCGGCGTCCTTCGTCGAGCGGTTCCGGGGGCAGATCGTCAACGTCCACCCGGCTCTGCTTCCCTCCTTCCCCGGACTTGACGCGATCGGGCAGGCGCTCGAGCAGGGAGTGAAGGTGACCGGGGTGACAGTCCACTTCGTCGACGAAGGCACCGACACCGGGCCGGTGATCATCCAGCGGGCGGTGGAAGTTCCCGCAAATTGGGACCGCGAGGAACTAGAAGTGGCGATCCACGCGATCGAGCATGAAATCTACCCCGAGGCGATCGGCATGATTGCCCGGGGCGAAGTTAAGATCGCCGATGACGAACCTCGCAAGGTGATCGTCACGCAAACACGTGGGAAGTGACGCCGGCCGTCCCCGGGCGCTTCGAAACGAACAAGAGGGTTGATATGGACAACATGGATCCGACCAACGGACCGGTAAAGGTCAGGCGCGCCCTGATCTCGGTCTCGGACAAGACCGGGCTTGCCGACTTCGCCAAGGGGTTGGCCGATCTCGGGGTCGAGATCCTCTCCACCGGCGGCACCGCCCGGGCCCTGCGCGACGCCGGACTGACCGTGATCGACGTTTCCGAGTTCACCGGCCAGCGCGAAATCATGGACGGCCGGGTCAAGACTCTCCACCCGAAGATCTACGCCGGACTGCTCGCCCGCCGCTCGGACCCGGCCCACATGGAGGTGCTGACCGAGGAGGCGATCCCGCCGATCGACCTGGTCTGCGTCAACCTCTACCCCTTCGAGCAGACGATCGCGCGTGAGGACGTCGGCCCGCAGGAGGCGATTGAAAACATCGACATCGGTGGCCCGACCATGATCCGCGCCGCGGCCAAGAACCACGAGGACGTGGTGGTGCTGGTCAAGCCCGAGTGTTACGACGCGGTGATCGAGGAAATGAACCAGACCGAAGGTGAGGTCTCCGCCTCGACCCGCCACTGGCTGGCCAACGAAGCCTTCGCCCAGACCGCCCGTTACGACGCCGCGATCTCGGCCTGGTTTTCCGAGTCCTACGAAGCCTTCCCCGAGCATCGGGTGCTGGCCTTCGAGAAGCAGCTCGACCTTTCCTACGGCGAGAACCCGCACCAGCGGGCCGCGCTCTACTCGCAGGTCGGCCTTGACAGCAACGTGCTGACCGGGATGTCGAAGCACCACGGCAAGGCGCTCTCCTTCAACAACGTGCTCGACCTCGACGCTTGCCGCAAGCTGCTGGCCGACCTCGAAGGCCCGGCCTGCGTGATCGTCAAGCACAACAACCCCTGCGGGGTCGCCCTGGGTGACTCCGGGCTCGACGCCTACGAACGGGCCCGCGACTGCGACCCGGTCTCCGCCTTCGGCGGGGTGATCGCGATCAACCAGGTGATCGACGTGCCGCTGGCCGAGGCCCTTCACAAGAACTTCGTCGAGGTACTGGTCGCCCCTGGTTACGAGCCGGAAGCGATGGAGATCCTCCAGCAGAAGGAGAACATCCGCATCTTCACCGACGAGGCCCCGCCCTTCCCCGACTCACGCGAAAAGGACATCAAGCGGGTCCGCGGCGGCATCCTGATCCAGGACCGCGACGGGGAGGTCGAACAGCGGGAGATGATGGAAGTGGTCACCAAGGCGCAGCCTTCCGAGCAGGCCTGGATCGACATGCTCTTCGCCTGGACCGTCTGTCGCCACGTCAAGTCGAATGCGATCGTCTTCGCGAAGGACGGGGTGACCCTCGGGATCGGAGCCGGTCAGATGAGCCGGGTCGATTCGAGCCGGATCGCGATCGAGAAGTGCCGCGACGCCCATGGCGATGAGGCCGACGACCTGCTGGCCGGTTGCGCGATGGCCTCCGACGCCTTCTTCCCCTTCGCCGACGGCCCGATGGTCGGCATCGAAGCCGGGGCGACCTCGGTCATTCAGCCCGGCGGCTCAAAGCGCGACGGCGAAGTGATCGAGGCCTGCGACGAAACGGAGACCGCGATGGTCTTCACTCGGCACCGCCACTTCCGTCACTAACTGCAGTCGCGCGGGGCTTTGCCCGCGCTCCTATAGCTTTGACACCTTCTGCTTCGACCGACCCATCGGGCTGGCCCGCCGGCCCACTACATCCGGGAACGGTTGGGCCGTCTACCGCGAGGTTATGAAGTCTTCTTGAGTTTCAGGAGCTTGACTTTGTTGCCGTTGGGGGAGGCGATCACGACGTAGGCGCGCTTGCCGACTGCGAGCGGACCGTAGTAGAGGAAGGCGATCTGGTTGCCGCGCAGGACGTAGCTGCGGACGAACCGGGTCTGGTTGCCACGGGCGTCGAACTTGTTGATCGCCACCTTCCAGGCCTGGGGCCCGGTCGCCTTCTTGCCGATCCTGAGCAGACCGTAATTGGGCTTCTTGGCGAAGTAGAAAGTCGATTGCGGCGCCGCGCCGATCGCACTCACCTTGACCCGGTAGGCGGCCTTCCTGCTCTGGGCCCCGAAGGTGACCCGCGGCGAGGATTCACCCCTGGCCCCGGTGATCGAAAGGGTCTTGGCCTTTGGCGAAAGGGTCGCGAAGGCGACCTTGCCCGGACCCATCTTCAGGTTCTCGACGGTCGAGTCGAAGGTCGGGCCGACCACCCCCAGCGACTCGCGGTCGGTGACGGTCATGTGCCTGCCGTCGATCCGGATCCGGAGCTTCAGGTTCTTGGGGATGAGGTAGACCGGTTCGGGATCGTCGGCGATGTTTTCGATCGCGCCGTCGGCGGCAAAGGTGATCGGCGAGGTCGCCTGCCGGATGACCTTGGCACCGGGGATCCGGTTGATCGGCTTGCCATCCTTGAACCCGGTCTGGCGCCCCTTCGAATCGGTGATCAGCAGCCGTGCGTGCTGGTCAGCCGTGTAGGAGAGGGTGACCTGGTTGTACTTCGAGTTGGCTCCCTGGCGGCCGATGCAGTACGGGCAGGGCTGGATCCCGAGGGCGGGCGTGTTCGGGCGGAGGAAAAGGGTCCCTGAACGGGCGTTGCCCCTGTACTCGGCGGCGGGGATGCCGGGCTGGGTGGACGCGTAGTAGCTCCATGTGTTCCGGTTCGTGTTGACGACCAGCCTGCGGGTGTCGTCATTCGGCCAGTTGTTGTCATAGACGTGAATCTCGTAGATGCCGCCCCCCATGTCCTCGATCGCGTATGGGGTGATCGCGTGACCGGCCTGGAAGCCCCACTGGAAGATCAGCAGGTTCCAGGACTGCTGAGAGCCGTCCCCGAGGTGGTCGATCAGGTACCGGAGCACGTGCTTCGGAGTGCCCATCGTCGCCTGCGCGTTGACCGAGGGAAGCAGCTGGTAGGTGAAGGCCCGGGCGATTGACCGCTGGAGACGGACGTTGCCGACGATGTTCAGGCCGAAGGGGGAGCTGCCGCCGAAGGCGGAGATCGAGCTGTAACCGAAGCGCGGGAGCTCGTTCTTGTAGATCAGCTGGGTGAGCGCGGAGAACCCGTAACAGTGCCCGCCGGCCATCGCCTCGTTGGTCGACCTCATCCAGTTGCGGACGCCGGGGTTCAGAACGCAGGTCGCGCCCTTCCCGGTCAGGCAGGCCGCCCGGCCGTAGATCTTCTGCACCTCGAAGGCGTCCAGGTTCCTGTAACCCTCGTCGGCACCGTAGTTGGCGAACGAAAACCCGTCCGTTCCGGGCCGGAAGCCGGAGTCCGCAACGATCGTCCCCGCCCGGGCAGGCGCGGAAACCACGGTCGAGATGAGCAGGGCCAGCAGGAAAAACCGAACAAAACGAAGCACAAACCCAAGGTACCCAATCGCGCCAAAGTCAGTATCGCCACCGGACAGAGCCGGCCCATCCATCAGTTGCTTCTGTGGGCCGGCGGGTTTGACTTGGAGGCGGAGCGAAGCTCGCCGACTTGCAGTTAAGCTCCGCGGGCCCCCTTAGCTCAGTTGGTTAGAGCTGCAGGCTTTTAACCTGTGAGTCCTGGGTTCGAATCCCAGAGGGGGCATTTGCTGCGGCGCGGCGAGCGCCGCGAATCTCAGGCCTCTTGTTCGATCAGGCCGTAGTTGCCGTCGTAGCGCAGGTAGATGATCGCGGCGCGGTCTGTGGCGGCATCGGTGAAGAACATGAAGCGGTGGTTCAGTTCGTCCATCTGGCTCACCGCATCCTCAAGGGTCAGGGCCGACGAGTAATGGCTGGTCTCACGCTGGATTCCGGATGAGTCTTCCCCGTCCGCGGGGGCGGCGACACCCTGTGCTGCGATCACCGCGAGTTGGCCATCATCCCGGAGGTAGATGACCGAATCGGCGTCGGTATCCGAGTCGTGGAAGAGGTAGAAGCCATGGTCCAGCTCCCTCATCAGTTCCGCCGCCTCGGAGGCCTTCAGCGGCACGAGTGAAAGGACCTTGCGCCGGATGACTTCCCGCTCTCCGGGAGCAAGCAATGACTGAGCCGGCCGGGCCGGTACCCATGTTCCGTGATCCCACTTGCCGTCCGGGGTCTCGACCGGCTGGCGCTTGAGGCTGGTGACCCGATCGAGGTGCCGCCGGATCTGCTGCTGAAGCCGGTCGGCCAGCTCGTGAACCGCGTGGGACATGCTGTCCGCGGCCACGTGGCCCCGAATGATCGTTTTGCCCACCTGCGCTTCGCCCTCGGCCCGGGCGGCGTTCGGGATGCTCTCCTTCTCCTGCCGCAGCACCACCCGGACGTGACTCAGCGGACGGCCGACGGCGGACTCGAGTTCGGTGAGTTTCTCCTGGGCCAGCTCGACTGCTTCGGGATCAACCGAACCACGGGTCGTAACGTCGACGTTCATCGCCAGATCATAGGTGACGCGTTCGAATCCCCGAGGGGCACCTTCATGCGGGGGACTTAGCCGAGGCCGGGGAGGCCTTCTTCGGGGGTGCTGGCTTCGGCGTAAAGGCGCTTCGGGATCCGGCCGGCCTGGCGGGCGGCGCGGCCCGCTTCAACCGCGTGTTTCATGGCGACCGCCATCAGGTCCGGCTTCTCGGCCCGGGAAACCGCGCTGGCCAGGAGCACCGCGTCGCATCCGAGCTCCATCGCCAGGGTGGCGTCGGAGGCGGTGCCGATCCCGGCGTCGAGGATCACCGGCACCTTTGCGTTCTCGACGATGATCGAGATGTTGTACGGATTGCGAATCCCCGCGCCCGAGCCGATCGGCCCGCCCAGCGGCATCACCGCGGCGCAGCCGGCCGCCTCCAGCCGGGCGGCGAGGATCGGGTCGTCGTTGGTGTAAGGCAGCACGATGAAGCCGTCACCGACCAGCTCCTCGGCCGCCCTGAGCAGTTCGGGAGCGTCGGGAAGCAGGGTGCGATCGTCACCGATCACCTCGAGTTTGACCCACTCGGTGCCGAAGGCCTCCCGCGCGAGCTTCGCCGTGCGGACCGCGTCGCGGGCGGTGTAACAGCCGGCCGTGTTCGGCAGGATGAACAGCCCGAGCTTCTCGATCACGTCCATGACCGAACCCTGGGCCGAAGGATCAAGCCGCCGCAGGGCGACGGTGATGATTTCCGTTCCCGAAAGTGCCAGGGCGCTTTCCATCGCTTCCAGCGAGCGGAAGCCGCCACTGCCGGCGATCAGTCTCGAGGTCCAGGTCCGGCCACCGAGCTCCCACTGTCCCGAATCCACTTCCCCGGAGCCCCCCTGGATCGCGGCAACGACCTCAACCGGGTCGTCTTCAGCCGGAACCGTCGAGTCCCACTCCGAGCGCGGGACGACCTCCCCCCGGAGCGCGACCGCAACTCCGCGCCGGTCTTCGGGGATCCGGTCCCCCGCAACTAGCCCGATCACTTCGGTGATCGTCAGCCCGTCGGCAACCTCGGTCGGGATTCCGTTCAACTCGATTCGCATCAACCCACCTCCTGTTTTGTGAACCGGCCCGGACTGGCCGCCTCCAGCCACTCGGGTTGATCACCGGCAACCAGCGCGGCGATTGCCTCGGCCGTCACCGGGGCGAGCAGGATCCCGTTGCGGTAGTGGCCGGTCGCGAGGATCAGGCCCTCGATCCCGGTCCGGCCGATTATCGGCAGGTTGTCCGGGGTGCCCGGCCTCAGCCCGGCGACCGCGCCGACGAATTCCATCTCCGCCACGTCGGGTAGCAGCCGGTAGGCCTCACGCAGCAGTTCGTGAACCCCGCCCCCGGTGACCCGGGTGTCGAAGCCCATCTCCTCGGAGGTCGCGCCGAGGATGACCCTGCCGTCAGGGCGGGGCGCGATGTAGACCCGTTCCGACCCGAGAATCCGCTCGCAGACCGGATCTTCGCTCGGGCCGCGCAGCTCGACCGTCTGCCCCTTGACCGGACGCACCGGGGGCCGGACTTCTTCCGGCAGCCACCCGGCGACCCCGGCGACGGCACCGGGAGCGGCCACCACCGTTGCCGCGGCGAAGGACCCGATCGAAGTCCCGACTCCCCTCACCCTTCCGGCCGAATCCCGTTCCAGCCCGGTTACCTCGGCGCTCACGATCTCAACGCCCCTCTGCGCAAGGCCTGCCCTGAGCGCTTCGACCAGCGCCCGGGGATCCACCACCGCGTCCTCCTCGACCAGAACCGCGCCGGCCAGCGAGGGGCTGACTCCGGGCTCGAGGTCGCGGGCGGCGATCGGCCCGAGCCACTTCGATTCAAGCCCGTGGGACCGCTGCAGCTCCATTTCCCGTTTCAGCTCCCCCGCCTCGTCCCGGTCGAGTGCGACATGCAGGGCGCCGGTGTGGCGATAGCCGGTGTCGAGACCGGTCGCCCGCTCGACCTCGCCGGTGAACTCCCGATAGAGCCGGCGGGAGCGCAAGTTCAGGGCGAGCAGGTCGGGCTCGCCGAAGTCGAGCTCACCGATCGGAGCGAGCATCCCGGCCGCGACCCGGGTCGCACCGCAGCCCGGTTCGTCTCTTTCGAACACCGTGACCGAAACCCCGGAACCGGCCAGCTCCCAGGCACAGGCGAGTCCGATCAGGCCGGCCCCGACCACGATCACGTCGCTTTCTTCTCTCGGCTCAGCTCGGTTCATTTGCTTCCCACCGGAACCGCTGCCCATCCCTGCCGCCGGAATTACCCGGATCAGGTTCAGGCGGTCGGTGGCTTCGTCGCCACCCTCTCAGCCCGGGACATCGGGCTCCCGCAGGTAAACGCATGCTAGCGGTCCCCGGCTTGCTGCCTCTATCCTCAGCCCATGAGCTTCGAACCAGCTGACGGTGCCGGCGGACTTCGGCGGGAACGCCTGCGGACTGCCCGGCTCTACTTCGTCTGTGACGCCGCCCCGAACGGAAACGATCCGGAGCCGCTGCTGAAGGCGGCGCTCGACGGCGGCGTGGACATCGTGCAGCTGCGCGAGAAGGAAGCCGACACCAGGGTGATCGAACGGGCGGCCGACACCTTCCGGCGGGTCTGCGACACCTACGGGGTCCCTTTCATCCTCAACGACGACCCCGAACTGGCGATGTCGGTCCGGGCCGACGGAGTCCACATCGGCCAGGACGACATATCCCCGGCCGAGGCCCGCGAGATCATCGGGCCCAACCACCTGCTCGGACTTTCGACCCACTCCGAGGAGCAGATCGCGGCGGCCCACCAGACCGTCAGGGACGGCACTCCGATCGACCACATCAGCGTCGGCCCGATCAACGAAACCCCGACCAAGCCCGGCCGGCCAGCGACCGGGCTCGAGCTGATCCGGCATGCCGCCTCCACCACCACGATCCCCTTCTTCGCGATCGGCGGAATCGATCCCGACAACGTGCTCGAGGTGCTTCAGGCCGGGGCGCGTCGCATCTGCGTGGTCCGGGCAATCCACGATGCGGCCGACCCGACCGCGGTCGCGGCCAGCCTGCGCCGCTCTTTCGCCTCGGTCGGCATGGAAGTCCTGCCCGGTGGCTGAGCAGGAGCCGCGACGGCCGGCCCGCCGCAAGGCCAGAGGGTCGAAGCGGGTCGCGGACGAGGCGGCCGGGGTGCCTTCGGCCAACGGCAACGGCCGGCCCGCCGGGCAATCCGGGGCCGAGGCCATGAAGGCGGGCTATGCCGAGGCGGAAGTCAAAAACCAGGCCGCCCGCGAGGCCCTGCAGCCGCTGGTCGAGGGCGAGCGTCCGACCGTGGTCACGGTCGGGGCGATCTTCTCCGCGGTGGTCGCGGTGCTGCTCTGGGGCTCGACCCTGTACGCGCTTTTCACCGGGGCCGAAGCCGGAGGCCGTGAAGTGAACGTCTTTCAGTGGGCCTTTTTCGCGCTGGTCATCTCGGCCATGGCGTGGGGGATGTGGAAGGCGAAGTACTGGGCGGTGCTCGGCTTCCAGATGCTGCTCGTCCTGCTGATCCTGGCCGGCGTTCTCGGCATGGTCACCGCGCCGACCCTGGTGCAGATCATCGGCACCCTCATCCTGACCGCCGGACTCTCGGTGCTCTTCTGGTTCATGGTCAAGGCGATGGCCCGGATCCAGATGCCAGACCGGCCCGGGTCCTGATCCGGAAGCCTCTGACCGCAGCCCGCTTCACCAGTCGTAAACCGCAACATTCGGCTTGCCAAGTAGTTTTCATGGCATGAAGAATTCACTTGCCGGATTCCGGTCAATCATTGCCGTCCTCGCCCTCTTCCTCGTGCTCGGCTTCGCCCTGGCCCCCGCTGCCTCGGCGGACACCTACACGCCGCAGCAGCGCAAGGAGTATTTCGACTCCGGCAAGTACGCGAATGACCTCGCCTTCGTGGCCCAGGCCGGTCGCCGCTGGATAGTGAAACGGACCCAACCGACGATCGGCAAGGTGCGCGCCTGCCGGAAGGCTCATTTCCCGATCGGGAAGGCGGACCCGGGGAAGGATCCGGCTGCCGATTACACCGTGCCGGTCGCGGTTCCGGCGAACTATCAGCCGACTGCCCCCATCGTCGCTGCGCCGGACCCCGGTCCGGACGGGCAGGCGGTGACGCTGTTGCCGGACAATTCCACCCTCGAACCGACCAAGCCGGTGAGAAAAATCACCCGCAAGGCCTGCGCCGGGATGAAGAAACTGGCGATCGCGATGGACATGGACGAGACCGCGATGTCCAGCTTCCGTTACGGCTCGCCGCAGCCGAACTACGACACGATCTCGATGTACCGCAACGAGATCCTCGGCTCCCAGACCGCTCTGAAGCCGATGCTCAACCTGTTCAAACTGGCCCGGAAGCGCGGCATGGCGACCTTCGTGATCACCGCCCGCTACGAGCCGATTTCGGCCGATCCGCTGGTCGGTGCGCTGATGGGTTCGGCCGACCTCTGCAGCAGCTCACTGGCCTGGACCGGCGCCTGCGGCCTGGACATCAACACCTTCAACTTCACCAAGGTGACCTGGGCGAACCTGAAGGACGCGGGCTACACCGGCCTGACCGACCTCTACATGCGCCCGCCGGATTCGGAAAGCAAGGGCGAGGTCAAGAACTCGGAACGGGCCGAAATCTCGCTGCGTCGCGGTTACCGGATCATCGCCATGTTCGGCGACCAGAACAGTGACCTGGAGAAGGGATTCTACGAGCGCGGCTTCAAGTACCAGAGCCCCGAAGGCGACTAGAAGATAGTCTCGCCTGACCATGGCTGATGAATCGTTTGACGTAATCGTTATCGGTGCGGGACCGGGCGGCTATGTGGCCGCGATCCGCGCCGCCCAGCTCGGCAAGACCACCGCGGTGGTCGAATCGGACAAGGCCGGCGGACGCTGTCTGAACTACGCGTGCATCCCGGCCAAGACGATGCTCCACACCGCCGAGGTTCTCGATGAAGCCAGGAACTCGGCGGACATCGGGGTCAAGGTGCAGGGAGCCGAACTCGACTGGGACGCGCTCGGCCAGCGCCGGACCGATGTCTCGGCCAGCCTGTCCGGCGGCGTCAAGGGACTCTTCGACAAGAACAAGATCAGGTTCATCGAAGGCGAAGGCAGCCTGACCGCCGACGGTGACGTCGAGGTCGGTGGCACCGTGTACGGGGCCGGCAAGGTGATCCTCGCCACCGGTTCGGTAGCGCAGGCGATTCCCGGGGTCGATTTCTCCGACCGGGTGCTGGACACCTGGGGTGCCTGGTCTCTGGCCGAACAGCCGAAGAAGATCGCCGTGGTCGGCGCCGGTGCCTCCGGCTCCGAGATCGCTTCCGCCTACATCCGCTACGGGACCGAAGTGATCCTGGTCGAGATGCTCGATCAGATCCTGCCGGTCGAGGACAAGGATGTGGTCCGGGTGGTCGAACGCACCTTCAAGAAGCAGGGCATCGAGATCTCCACCGGTACGCCGGTCGAGAACGTTGAGGCCGGCAAGGACTCGGTCAGGTTCACCTACGGCGAGAACTCGGCCGAGGTCGATTACCTGGTGATCGCCGGGGGCCGCCGGCCGGACGTGGACGCGCTTGGTCTTGACGCGGCCGGGGTGAAGCTGGACGAGAACGGACGGGTCGCCGTCGACGGGTTCCAGAAGACTTCCAACGACAAGGTCTACGCGATCGGTGACCTGGTCCGCGGGTCGGCCCTCGCCCACAAGGCGATGGAGGAGGGCGTGGTCGCGGCCGAGTCCGCCGCCGGCGCCGAAACCCATCCGGTCGATCTCGACCTGGTCCCGGGCGCCACCTTCTGCCACCCGCAGGTCGCCAGCGTCGGGCTGACCGAGGCCCAGGCGAAGGAGCAGGGCCTCGATGTGAAGACCGGCAAGCTCAAGCTCGGCGGAGTCGGGGCCGGCACCGTCTACGACGACCGCGACGGCATGGTCAAGCTGGTCGTGGACAAGGAGTACGGCGAGATCGTCGGCGCCCACATCGTCGGCAACCGGGCCTGCGACATGATCGCCGAGCTGGTCGCCGTGATGGCCCTCGAAGGCGGCATCCAGGAGCTCCAGCGCATCATGCACCCCCACCCAACGATCTCCGAAGCCGTCCTCGACGCCGCCAGGGCCGTAGACAAGTGGGCCACCCACGCTTGAGCAGGAGTCGGGCGGGGTCCGACCCGCCCTCCATATGGCACCGCCCCGCCCACTCGAATCATCTGATGGTTGGGTGGGGTCCGGTTTGAGAAAGGTTCGGGCCCTTGATGGACGAGTTCTTTTTTGATCTCGGGTCGCCTTATGCGTGGTTGAGTGCGGAGCGGATTGACTCGCTGTTCGAGTCGGCGGGGCGGGAGCTTCCGGTCTGGCGGCCGGTGCTTCTCGGTGGGCTGTTCCAGCGTTTTGGTCGCGGGTCGTGGGCGAAAACCGACGGTCGCGAAGCCGGGATCTCGGAAATCGAGCGGCGGGCCCGGGAGTACGGGTTGCCGGAACCGGTCTGGCCGGATCCGTGGCCGGGCAGTTACCTGTTTGCGATGCGGGTCGCCACCTTTGCCGAGCGGGAAGGCCGCCTGAAGGAGTTCGCGCTTGCCTCCTTTCGCGACGCCTTCCTCCGCGGTGTGGACCTGGCGATACCCGAGCATGTGCTGAACGTTGCCGGATCGGTTGGCCTCGACCCGGTGGTCGCCGGAGCTGCCGCCGCCACGGTTGAAGTGAAGGATGCCCTGAAGCAGGCCACCCGGCGAGCCGGCGACCTCGGTGTGACAGGCGTCCCTTCCTTCCTCGTCAACGGCGAGGTCTATTGGGGCGACGACCGCCTGGACGAGGCAGTCAGCGGCTGAGCTCCGGCGGCTCCGGCCGGGCTGCTGTGTCGGCTAGGCCTTGACCCGGTACACCTTTCCGCTCAGGTCACCCATGTAGAGGTACCCGCCGTGGTAGTGGGCCAGAAGGACGGGCGCCTTGAAGCCGGTGACAAAGTTCCGAACGATGCCTCCGTGTGAGCTGGTCGTGACGATCTCCGGACCAATCGGACCCTCATCGGTGCTGAGGCCGCCGAACAGAGCCACAAAGAGCTTCTCCCCCTTGGCGGTGATTCCCATCGGAGAAGGCGAAGGTTCGGCCGCCGCGAACGTCATGACCGGCTTCTTGAAGTGAAGCCTGGCGCAGGTCTTCACGTTCGACCAGTTACAGCGTGGGAAACCGAAGTTGGCTCCCGGGGTCGCCTTGACGATCAGGTCCGGCGCCAGAGTGCCCTTCGGGCTGTCCTGCCCGAGCACGGTAACCAGCGGGCTGCGGCTTCCCTTCACGAAGGTCAGCATCCAGGGCTGGCGAAGGCCGGTGGAAACCGTGCGGATCCTGCCGCTTCGTTTGTCGATTGAAATGACCGAGTTGGCATAGGCCTTGGTGCCGGCCTTGGCGTCGAATTGCAGGCCGACACCCGTGTAGAGCCGGCCGTTGGGTCCGAACTCGAGGCCACTGAAGTTGGTGAAGTTCTTTGGTTTGAATGAGACCAGGGTCCGGGAAAACCTGAACCGCTTGCCGGTCCAGCCGTGGAATACCCGGATCACGGTGCCGAAGTTGGCGTAGAGATGACCGTGGTGCCAGGTCACACCGAAGGCGATCGGCGGCGTGTCGGGCACCCGCTTGGCCTTCTTCGACCCGGGCGAAACGTAGTAGAGACCGCCGGGCTTGTTGTTTTCAGGTCCGCCCGAGATGAAGGCCGTCTTGCCCTTGAAGGCAATCTGGGTCGGTACCGCGACACCGGTCGCGAAGACCTTGACCGGCTTGCCGTTTTCGGCAACCGGCAACCCGGGCGCTGCCGCAGTCGCGGTGTGGGCCATCGCGGCCAATCCGATCAAGGCAGCTGCTAGCGCCGCCAATGAACCCCTGAGCTTCATCATTCGGTCTCACTTTCCCCGGTTTTGGATCCAGCCAACCCACCTTACCTGCCGCGGACACCCGCAACAAGAAGGTGGGTTGGTGGACTCCGGGGACTAGCCCTTGACCTTGTAGATGGTGCCGGTGAGGTCGCCGGCGTAGACGTAACCCTTGTGGGTAGCGACCGAGAGGACCGGAGCGACGAAGCCGGTCATGAACGGCTTGATGCCGCTGCCGTCGGTCTTCATCGTCATCACCTGGATGCCGGCCTTGGCAGTGCCGCTGAAGAGGGCGACGTAGAGCCGCTTGCCGATCGCGCCGATGCCCATCGGGGACTGCTGGTTCAAGGAGCCCTTCTTGCCGGGCTGGGCCTCGAGGCGGACCAGCGGTTCGGTCAGCCCGTCGCATTCATCCTCGATCAGCCAGTCGCACTCCGGGAAGCCGAAGTCCGAACCGGGCCGGGCCTTGACGATCAGGTCCGGGGCGCCGTTGTTGACCGGCGTATCCGGTCCGAGGACCGAGACGAAGGGGTCCCTGACCCCGGGGGCGAAGGTCATCATCCACGGCTGCCGGAGGCCGGTCGCGACCACCTTCACGTTCTTGCCGGCCAGCCCCATCGAGACGACCGAGTTGCCGTAGAGCGAGGGGTCGGCGGTGTGGTCGTGCTTCTGGTTGAGCGAGACGCCGGCGTAGAGGCGTCCGTTCGGGCCGATCGCCAGTCCGCTGAAGCCGGTGAAGTTCTTCGGTCCGGCGAAGATCACCTTGCGGGCGCGGAAGCGCTTGCCGTCGAATCGGGCGAAGGCGACGATCTTGCGGCCGGAGCTGACGAAGACCTTGCCCTTGCGCGCGGCGATCCCGAACGCGCCCTTGACGGTGCCGGGAACTTTCACGGCCTTCTTCGAACCGGGCTTGACGACGAAGAGACCGCCCTTGAACGGACCCTCGGTCGCGCCAGCCACGAAGGCGTTCCGGCCGGAGAAGGCGACCTGGGTCGGGACCGGCACGCCGGTGGCAAAGCGTGTCACCTTGGCGCCGTTCGACGCCTTGGGCAGCGGCGGCGGGCCGGCCGCCTGGGCCATGGCGGGGATCAGCAGGGTGGCGACGAGGAGCATCGCCAGAACTACTTTTCGAGCTACTTTGAACATTGCTTCCTTTGTGTTGTTGAGGGGAGATAACTGCCGCTACGGGGAGCGACGGATTGATTCCGGGGGCGATCGGCCACTGATTTGGTGGCCGATCGCCCCCGGAAGGGACTTCAGGCAGTGACCTTGAACCGGAGTGAGGCCCTGCCGGTGTTGCCGGCGGCGTCCTTCAGGCTGGCCCGTGCGGTCAGCCCCAGGGACCGGGCTCCGGTGCTCCGCGGTTTGCGGGTGGCGAGCCGGGCCAGGACACGCCGGGCCTTCACGGTCGGGCGCAGCTTGAGCTTCGCCACCCCGGCCCGGGTCAGGTAGACGCGGCCGGCGAACTTCACGCCCTTGCCGGTGACCGTCACCTTGCCCGAGCAGGCCTCATCGCAGCTGACCTTGAGACGCAGCGCCTTGCGGACGCCGGGCAGCGTCTGCTTCGGCGCCGCCAGCTTGATGACCGGTGCCGTCCGGTCCGTGGTGTCCGGATCCGGGTCGGGGTCGGGGTCGGGATCCGGGTCGGGACCGGTCGCCTTCTTCACGGTGACCGAACGCGAGAGCGTCGTCTCGTTTCCGGCCTGATCGACGATCGTGACCTGGAAGTTGTGCGAACCGGCGGCGAGGTTCTTCGACGCGGTGCCTTCACAACCAACAGCTTCGGCGCCGTCCCACGAGCAGTGCTGGGCAACGGCCAGGCCGTCGGTCGCCGACCAGCCGTAAGTGACCTCGCCCGGCTTGACGGTCGCGCCATCGGCGGGGCCCGAAGTGAAATCGGCGACCGGCGCGGTGCGGTCGACCACGAAGTCGTGGGTGATCTGGGTCAGGTTGCCGACGTTGTCAGTCGCCCACACGGTGAAGATCCACTCGCCCTCGGCGAGACCCGGTCCGACAAACGGTTCGTTCGGACTGCAGGCGCTGTAGTTGACGTCGTCGCCCTTCGGGACGATCGCGCACCAGGTGTTCTTGATATCGGTGGCAGTGGTGCTGAACGAGAAGGCCGGCGAGTCGGCGTTCGTCGCAACCAGCGGAGCGTTCAAGGTGATGTCCGGACCGCTGTGATCGACGGTGAAGGTGCGGGCGGCGGTGATTCCGTAGTTGCCGGTCGGGTCGTAGGCGCGGGCCTGGATCTCGTGTTGGCCTTCGGAAACTCCGGTGACGTCGATGTAGACATCGATGCCGCCGCTGTCCACGGTCTTGGCAACCTGGCCGTCGATCAGGTACTCGACCTTTTCGACCCGGTCGTTGTCACCGGATTCAACCGCGGCGTGGAGCGTGTCGTTGGCGACCGTGTTCAGGGCCGGGAACTGCAGGAACACGCTCGGTGCCATCACGTCATAGAAGCTGGCGATGACCGGGGTGCCGCCGAACTCCTGATAGCCGGCGTCGCACTTGTTCGACTGGCCGTTGACCGAGGTGCAACCCTCCCAGCCGCCGAAGGCCCAGCCGCGGCCGGCCGTCGCGGTGAGTCGGTTGGTCGGCGGGATCTCGTTGTCGTACCACGAGTCGTCGTCGTAACAGTCGGCGCCGCAGTTGATGCCGGTACCGGTGACCGTGCCGCCGCCGTGGACCTCAACCGTGATCTCGCCGAAGACGAGTTCGTGTTCCGGTTCGGCCTGAGCCGTTTGCGCAGTGAATGCGAGGGCCAGCAAGGCCGCCGCCAGGACGAGGAACTTCTTCATTGGATTGCTCCTGTTGATTTTCGGGGGAAAGGGGAAATTCACGATGGCGGCAGGTTTCCGGGGAGCCCTTTCCGTCTTGTTGCGGAAACTTTGCGGGGTTCGCAAGGTTCGGGCCGAAGCCCATCCGAATTTCAGGTAGAAAGCCGAAAAAGCCGAGGCAGACGGCTCGCTAGTGTCTGTGTATGGCCGAGCTTCCCGATCGCCAGGAAAGCCTCGAACTCCTTGGTCGCATGTGCCTGATCCGGCGCTTCGAGGAGGAGGCCGGACGCCAGTACCAGCGGGCCAAGGCGGGCGGGTTCCTGCATCTGGCGATCGGCGAGGAAGCGACCATCGTCGGGACCACCTCGGTCATGCGTGAGGACGATTACCTGATCGGCACCTACCGGACCCACGGTCACGCCCTGGCCCGTGGCACTCCCGCGAACGAGGTCATGGCCGAGCTCTTCGGCCGGCAGACCGGAACCAGCGGCGGCCGGGGCGGCTCGATGCACATCTTCGACGCCGGGCGCCGCTTCATGGGCGGCTACGGAATCGTCGGCGGCAACCTGCCCCTCGCCGCCGGCCTCGCCCTCGCCAGCCAGTACCGGGATGAGGACACGGTCACCGTCTGCATGTTCGGGGACGGCGCCTCCAACACCGGCAACTTCGGCGAGACGATGAACCTGGCGGCGCTCTGGAAGCTGCCGGTCCTCTTCCTGGTCGAGAACAACCTTTACGGAATGGGCACCTCGCTTGAGCGCCACTCCGCGGTGACCGACCTCTCCCACAAAGCGGCCGGATACGGAATCGAGGGCGAGAGGATCGACGGCATGAACGTGCTCGAGGTGCGCGAGCGGGTTGGCGAACACCTGGAAACAGTCCGGAGTGAAGGCCGGCCGAGCCTGGTTGAAGCCTTTACCTACCGTTATCGCGGCCATTCCGCGGCCGATCCCGAGGTTTACCGGGAGAAGTCCGAAGTCGAAGAATGGCGGGAGAAGGACCCGATCGAGAACTTCATCCGGCTCTGTTGCGATCAGGGGGTGCTGAGCGACGACGACGTGGAAGCGGCCAGGCGCGAGGCCGACGAGACCGTGGAGGCCGCGGTGAAATTCGCTGACGAATCACCGGAGCCCGCGCTCGAATCCCTTTACGAGGAGCTCTATGTCGTCTCGGAGACGATGGGCTGGTACGCCGTCGACGAGCGTTCACCGGAACCCCACCGGGGCGAGCTCGGCGAGGACGCCCCCGAACTGGCACGCGACCTCGCCGAATCCGGCGCCGCCCACGCGGACGGCGAGGATCCGGAACAGCAGTCCCGGCCGGGGGTGAGGGACTGATGGCCGAACTCCGCATGCGCGAAGCGCTTCGCGACGCGATGGCGGAGGAAATGCGCCGTGACGAATCGGTATTCGTGATGGGTGAAGACGTCGGGGTCTTCCAGGGGGCGTTCAAGGTGACCGAGGGCCTGCTCGACGAGTTCGGCGAGAAGCGGATCCGCGACACGCCGATCTCGGAGAACACGATCGTCGGGGTCGGGGTCGGGGCGGCGATGGCCGGGCTGCGGCCGGTGGTCGAACTGATGACCGTGAACTTTTCGCTTCTGGCCCTCGACCAGATCGTCAACCACGCGGCGGCGATCCCCTACATGTTCAACGGGAACGTGCGGGTGCCGATGGTGATCCGCATGCCCGGCGGGGGCGGCCACCAGCTCGGCCCCACCCACTCACACAGTTTCGAGGCCCTCTACCTCCAGGTGCCGGGACTTCTGGTCGCCTGCCCGTCCACGCCGGCCGACGCCAAGGCCCTGCTCAAGGCGTCGATCCGGGACGAGAACCCGGTCATCTTCATCGAGCACGAGAGCCTTTACGGGATCAAGGGCGAGGTCCCGGAAGGCGAGGATGAAATCCTCCGGTTCGGCGAGGCGGCGATCCGCCGCGAAGGCAGCGACGTGACCATCGTCGGCATTCTCAAGATGGCCCACGTGGCCGAACGGGCGGCGGCGGAACTCGAGGAAGAGCACGGGATCTCGGCCGAGGTGATCGACCCCCGGACCCTCAGGCCGCTTGATCTCGACACGATCCTCGCGTCGGTAAAGAAGACCAACCGCGCGGTGATCGTCGAGGAGGGCTGGCCGCACGGCGGGGTCGGCGCGAACCTTTCGACCCTGATCACCGAGCAGGCTTTCGACTATCTCGACGCGCCGGTCCAGCGGGTGACCGGCGCCGACGTCCACATGCCCTACTCCCGCCGCATGGAACAGGCGGCGATTCCCCATGAGGAAAACGTGATCGAGGCGGTTCTGGCGACGACCGAAGGGGCATTTCCGCCCGCCGGCGGTAACTCCGGGGAAGGTGATTCCTGATGGCCGAGATCGTCATGCCCCGCCTGACCGACTCGATGGAAGAGGGCGTGATCCTCGCCTGGCTGAAGGCTGACGGGGACGAAATCTCGGTCGGTGACGAGCTGGTCGAGATCGAGACCGACAAGGCCTCGATGGTCTACGAATCCGACCTCGCCGGAACCCTTGAGATCCTCGTCCCCGAAGGCGAAACCCGCCCGATCGGGGAACCGATCGCGAATGTTGGTGACGGATCTTCAAGCCGTGGTGGTGGCGCGGTGGCCGTTGGGGATCCCGTCGGCCGGACTTCGCCGGGAGTTCCGCCGGGACCCCCAACGGCCACCGCTTCCAGCTCCGAAGAGGGTTCGCCAGACCTGCGCGAGACCTCAGAAGATTCCCCTTCAATGCCTTCTGTTTCCGATGGTGAGTCCAACTCGGGTGAACGGATCAAAGCTTCGCCTCTGGCAAGACGTATCGCGGAGGATTTGGGAGTAGATCTGACCGGTCTTTCGGGGTCGGGTCCCGGGGGTCGGATCATCAGGGTTGATGTGGAAGGCGCGGCGAGCGGGGCGTCGGAGGAGACCGCGAGGAAACCGGACCAGGCCCCGGTTGACTCGGCCAAGGGGACGCCCGAGATCGTCGAGCTGAACCGGACCCAGCAGTTGATCGCGCGGCGCATGTCGGAGTCGAAGGCGACCATCCCTCACTTCTATCTCCGCGCCGTGGTCGACATGGACCGCGCGGTCGAGGTCAGGGCCGCCTTCAAGGAAGAAGCCGCCGACAACGAGACCGTCCCCTCGCTGAATGACTTCGTGGTCAAGGCTGCGGCCATCGCCCTGAAGCGGCATCCGCTGGCCAACGCCGCCTTCCGGGACGGCCACTTCGAGCTCTACCCCAAGGTCAACGTCGGGATCGCAGTTGCGACCGAGGGTTCGCTGATCGTGCCGGTGATAAAGGACGCCGACCACCTGACCCTGACCGAGATCAGCGATGAAACGCGGCGCCTTGCCGGGCGGGTCCGCTCCGGCGAGGTCACGCCTCCCGAGCTGGCCGGCGGCACCTTCACCGTCTCGAACCTCGGCATGTTCGGGGTGAGCGGATTCGACGCGGTGATCAACCCCGGGCAGGCGGGCATCCTCTCGGTGGGAGAGGTCACCGAGCGTCCGGTCGTGCGGGACGGAAAGATCGCCTCCGCCCGCCTGATGGAGATCACGCTCGCCTGTGATCACCGCATCCTCTACGGGGCCGAGGGAGCCGAATTCCTTGCCTCGGTCAAGACGAACCTCGAGGAACCCGGCCTGCTCGCCTGAAGACGGGCGCCGCGGGGCCGACACCGGAGTCCGGATGCCCATATCGTCACTCCAGATGAGCGAAGAGGTACAGGCACCCACCAGTCCGGCCGGCAACAAGGGCGAAAGCGAGTTCGTCGAGTACTCACGGGCAAGACAGTCGATGTCGCGGCGGATCGCCGAGTCGAAGGCGACCATCCCCCACATCTACCTGCAGGTCGAGGCCGACGTCACCGCACTGGTCCGACGGCGGGCGGCCCTCCGGGCCGAAGGCGAGACGGCGACCGTGAACGACCTGGTGATCAAGGCGACGGCGCTGGCCCTCCGCAATCACAGCCGGGTCAACAGCACCTACCGTGACGGTGGGCTCGAACTTCATTCGCGAATCAACATCGGGGTCGCTGTCGACACCCCGGACGGCTCGCTGACCCCGGTCGTCACCGACGCCGACAGCAAGGATCTGAACGAAATCGCGACCGAGGTGCGGGACCTTTCCGCCCGGGCTCGCTCCGGCGAGATCACTCCGCCCGAGCAGGCCGGCGCCACTTTCGCGATCTCCAACCTCGGCACGCTTGGCGTGACCAGCTCCGAGCCGGTGGTCAATCCCGGCCAGGCGGCGAAGCTCGCGGTCGGGGCGATCAGTTCGCGTCCGGTCGTCCGCGGCGGCGAGGTCGTGCCCGGCGAGGTAATGACCCTCGATCTGTCCTGCGATCACCGCGTGCTTCACGGGGGCGAGGCAGCCCGCTTCCTGAACGAGGTCAAGGCCAACCTGGAGAACCCGGGGCTGCTGGGATGAGCGCCGGGGCCACACCGGATGCGACCGGCGATGGCCCCCGCTGCGTGACCAACAGTGCCGGCGTCGCGGCCGGACGCCGGGTAGCGAGCTCGGCCGGAGTCGCAGGCAGTGTCGCGGTGACCCACTCGGCCGGTGTGGCCGGCAGTGCCGCGACCGGATTCAGCGCCGGCGTCGCGGGCAGCCTGGCGACCCTGTTCAGCTCCGCGATCGCCTTCAGCTTCGCCGTTCTCGGCTCCTCCGTTCTGGTGGCCTGTGCCTTTTGCGTCGGGTGCTTTCGTTGCCGCCGCTGCGCTTTCTGCGTCGGCTGCACGAACTGCGTCGACTGCGTTGGCTGTGTCGGTTGCCGGGGACTCATCGGAGCCCGTGGCGTCGTCGGCAAGTCGGATGAGGAGCAGAAAGGGATCCGGCGGTGGCTGCCCTCACGGTGATCGAACTCGGCCGGCGCGATTACGCCGGAATGGTCGAAGTCCAGGAACGGCTGGCCGCCGACCGGCTCGCCGGCTCGATCGGTGATCTCCTTCTGCTGCTCGAACATCCGCCCACCTACACCCTGGGCCGCCGCTCCGAACCGTCGGACCTGCTTCACGGAGCCGGGTGGTACCGCGAGCGCGGCATCGAAGTCAGCCGGACACCGCGGGGCGGCAAGGTCACCTACCACGGCCCGGGCCAGCTGATCGCCTATCCGATCGTCGACCTGCGGGGGGTTGGGGAGCAGCCCGCCGGGGCCGACCGGGTCGACGTGGCCCGCTTCGTCGCCTCACTCGAAGGCGCGATGGCCGACAGCCTCTGGGAGCTGGGAATCCCGGCGGGCCGGATTGAGGGCCTGACCGGGCTCTGGGTTGACGATGAACGCCGGGACCCGGGGGACTTCACCGACGCCGACGCCGCGTCGGCCGCCCCGGGGCTGGCCCGGGGCAGCATCCGCAAGATCGGCTCGATCGGGCTGAAGATCCGGCGGGGCGTGACCAGCCATGGCCTTTCGTTGAACGTTTCCTGCGATCTCGAGCCGTTTGACTGGATCAACTCCTGCGGCATCGAGACCTGCCGGGCGACCTCGATCGCGGTCGAGCTCGGTGGCGAGGCACCTTCGGTCGAGTCGGTCGGAAAAGCCGTGGTGGCCAGTCTGGCCTCGCGCCTCGGACTGGAGCCAACCACCGGCAATCCTGCCGACTTCGGCCTGGCCGAAGCGAATCCCGCCAATTCCGTAGCCTAGGTGGCGGTGAGCACCCCGCCCCCCGACAGCGCGACCCTCGAAGGCAGCCCCGCCGAGCGGATCCACGTGACCCGCTCCCGGGCGAATCCCGGCGGCGGCACCGTCCAGCCCGATGACGCGGTGCCGTTCCGTTCCCGCAAGCCTTCCTGGCTGAAAGTACCGCCGCCCGGCGGCCCGGTCTACCGCGAGATCAAGCAGATGATCGATGGCGAGAGCCTGAACACGGTCTGCGAGGAAGCGAACTGCCCGAACATCGGCGAGTGCTGGGAACGCGGCACCGCCACCTTCATGATCCTCGGCGACGTCTGCACCCGCCGCTGCGGCTTCTGCAACGTCCAGACCGGCAAGCCAACCCACAACGATCCGCTGGAACCGGCCCGGGTCGCGATGCAGGTGAGTCGCCTCGGCCTTTCGCATGCGGTGATCACCTCGGTTGACCGGGATGACCTGCCGGACTACGGTGCTTCCGCCTTCGTCGGCGTGATCCGTTCGATCCGTGCCCAGGCCCCGGACTGCAAGGTCGAGATCCTGACCCCGGACTTCCGTGGCCAGGAGATGCCCCTGGCCCGGGTGGTCCATGAGCGTCCCGATGTCTTCAACCACAACGTCGAGACGGTGCCGCGGCTTTACCCGAAGGCCCGGCGCGGCTCGAAGTTCCTGCGCTCGGCCAGGGTCCTTCGCCTGGCCCGCGAGATGGGTGAAGGGGAAGTGATCACCAAGTCCGGCCTGATGGTCGGCCTCGGCGAGGAGTTCGACGAGATGGTCGAGACCTTCGGCATCCTGCGGGAGCACGGGGTCCAGATCCTCACGGTCGGCCAGTACCTTCGGCCGACCGTAAATCACCTGCCGGTGGTCCGCTACTGGCATCCCGAGGAATTCGAGGCCCTCGAGAAGGCCGCCTACGAGATCGGCTTCGAGTCGGTCGCGGCCGGTCCGCTGGTTCGCAGCAGTTACCACGCAGACGAGAGCGCACGAAAAGCCGCCGAAGCGGCTTGAACCGCTTTCTCCCGGTACCCTCGCTGATTCCTTGATTCCGTTTCGCGACAACCTGGACCTGCGTGGTCCGATCTGGGGCACGCTCGCCCTTTTGTTCGTCTATCTGGTCCTGGCCCTGATCGGCGACATCCCCCACATGAACGCCTGGCAGGTCCTGGTCGGCCTGGTCGGCCTCTGGCTGTTCGCCCCATACGTCGAGCGAAGGGCCGGCACCCCCCTCTTCCTGACCGGTTTCGTGATCGTCGCCGGAGCCACCGGTTTCCTGGTCGGCGCGGTCGACGAGGCCTCGGGCCCCTACGCGATCAGCTTCTTCCTTCCGGTCCTCGCCACCGCCGGCGTCCACATCGCCCTGGCTCCCCGATCGAAGATCCTCTGCCTGATCCCGGTCCCCTTCGCGATGACCTTCGTCGAGATCCCCACGATCGCCATGACGATCATCTGGGTCGCCCTCGAAATGCTCCTCACCGCCGCCTGACCCTCCTCCGTTCAATTCACTCGGACATAGCCCTAATGACTTGAACCCAGGCAAGATGCAGGCGTCTGGAGGCCAGCGGCGGCCTCGACTAGCAATTTCGGGTCAGACCGAGATCAGACCGGCGGCGGTGAGGATGAGGACGCCGGTGCCGACGATGACCCGGTACCAGACGAAGACTGACATCGAGTGGCTGGTCAGGTACCTGAGGAACCAGGCGATCACCGCGTAGCCGACCACGAAGGCGACCAGGGTGGCGACCGCGATGTTGATCATCGGCTCGTCGAAGCTTTCCTTGCCCGAGAGCAGCTTGTAGAGCTCGTAGAAGCCGGAGAGGACGACGGCGGGGATGGCCAGGAGGAAGGCGAAACGGGCCGCCGCCTCGCGACCGAGGCCGAGGAAGAGACCGGCGCTGATCGTGGCACCGGAACGGGAAACGCCGGGGATCAGGGCCAGCGACTGGGCGAGGCCGATGATCACGCCGTCCTTGAAGGAGAGTTCGCCGACCTCCCGCTGATGGGTGCCAACCCGGTCGGCCCGGCCGAGCACGAGGCCGAAGATGATCAGCATCGAGCCGACCAGCCAGAGGTTTCGGGCGGCGGTCTCGATCTGGTCCTGGAAGGCGAGGCCGAGGATCGAGATCGGGATCGTGGCGATGATCAGGTACCAGCCCATGCGCGGGTTGAGCTCGCCGCGCATCTCCGGTTTTACGATCGACTCGGTCCAGTCCCTGGCGATGTTCCAGAGGTCCTTGCGGAAATAGATCAGCACCGCGGCTTCGGTTCCCAGCTGGATCACCGCGGTGAAGGCGGCGCCCGGGTCATCCCAGCCGACCAGCGCCGGGAAGATCAGCAGGTGCCCGCTCGAGGAGATCGGCAGGAACTCGGTCAACCCCTGGAGGATGCCGAGAATGATGCTCTGGAACAGGTCCACGACTCGGAGAGGCTATCGGCCGGAGGCCTGCCCGGACCGGGCCGGCTCCGTCCGTTCAGCTTTCGTTCAGATCCGCCCTACTTCGGGGCCATGCGAAGAGCACCGTCGAGCCGGATTACTTCGCCGTTCAGCATCACGTTGTCGACGATGTGGAGGGCCAGCGCGCCGAACTCCTCCGGCACCCCGAGGCGGGGCGGGAAGGGGATCGTCTCACCGAGGGCCTTGCGGGCCGGTTCCGGCAAAAGCGCGAGCAGCGGGGTGTCGAAGAGGCCGGGCGCGATCGTCATCACCCGCACTCCGTCCCGCGAAAGGTCACGGGCAGCCGGCAGGGTCAGGCCGACCACTCCGCCCTTTGAGGCGGCGTAGGCGGTCTGGCCGATCTGGCCGTCGTAGGCGGCGATCGATGCGGTGTTGATGCAGACGCCACGCTGGCCGTCACCGTCCGGCTCGTTGCCGACCATCGCCGCGGCGGCCTGGCTCAGCACGTTGATGGTGCCGATCAGGTTGATGTTGATCGCCCACTTGTAACCGTCGAGCGGGGCCGGCTCGCCCTTCTGGACGATCCGCCCGGCCGCGCCGACGCCGGCGCAGTTGACGCAGATCCTGAGGCCACCGCTGGCTCCGCCGGCCCCGGGGCCCGCGGCTTCCGCGATCGCTTCGCGCACCGACTCCTCGTCGGTCACGTCGGCCTTGACGAAGGTGCCGCCGATCTCGCTGATCAGCTCGATCCCCTTCTCCTCGTTCAGGTCGGCGACCACCACCTTGTGACCTGCTTCGACCAGGGCCCTCGCAGTCGCCTCGCCGAGTCCGGAGGCACCACCAAAGACGATCGCGCTTTCAGCCTTCATCTGTCCTGCTCCTCGCTGTTGTTGCCATAGAGTTGGGCGCATGAAACGAGCGATCTTCGAACCCGAACATCAGGACTTCCGTGAGACTGTCGGCCGCTTCGTCACCGACGAGATCATGCCGAACTTCGAGCAGTGGGAGGAGGACGGCATCGTCCCTCGCGAGCTCTTCCAGAAGGCGGGCGAGAAGAACATGCTGGCGATGTCGGTTTCCGAGGAGTACGGCGGGCTCGGACTGAAGGACTTCCGCTTCAACCAGATCGTCGGCGAGGAGGGCTATTACCAGGGCGCGACCGGCGCGGTGCTCGGCGTCACCCTGCACAACGATGTCTGCCTTCCCTACTTCGAGGAGTACTGCACCGACGAGCAGAAGGAACGCTGGCTGCCCGGCATCGTCGACGGCAGCCTGATCACCGCGGTCGCGATGACCGAGCCGGGGATCGGCTCCGACCTTGCGAGCATGTCCACCAAGGCGATCCGGAACGACGATCACTATGTGGTTGACGGCTCGAAGACCTTCATCACCAACGGGATCAACGCCGACCTGATCATCACCGCGGTCAAGACCGACCCCAAGGAAAAGCACCGCGGGATGTCGATCATCATCATCGAGCGCGGCATGGATGGCTTCGACCGCGGCCGCAACCTGGAGAAGGTCGGCATGCACAGCCAGGACACGGCCGAGCTCTTCTTCAACGAGGTCAAGGTGCCGGTCGAGAACCTGCTCGGCAACGAAGGCGACGGCTTCAAGTACCTGGTCAGCAACCTCGCCCAGGAGCGGATGTCAATCGCGGTCGCCGCGGTTGCAACCGCCCAGGCCGCGCTCAACTGGACCCTCGAATACGTCAAGGAGCGCTACGCCTTCGGCTCGCCGATCGGCACCTTCCAGAACTCGCGCTTCCAGATGGCGGAGATCAAGACCGAGGTCGACCTGGCCACCGTCTTCATCGACCGCTGCGTCGAGGCGCTGAACGAAGGCACGCTCACGGTCGAGGATGCGGCCGAGGCCAAGTGGTGGACCACCGAGATGGCCGACCGGGTAATCGACAAGTGCGTCCAGCTCCACGGCGGCTACGGCTACATGCTCGAGTACCCGATCGCCCGCGCCTACGCCGACAACCGCGTGACCCGCATCTACGGCGGCACGACCGAGATCATGAAGGAGATCGTCGGCCGCTCGATGGGCCTCTAGGCGCGTTCGAAGCGCCACAATTCACCGACCTTGAAGTTGCCGGCGGGTAGCGCTGGGAACTTCGAGGTCTCTGCCCGGCAGAGTTATACGCCCCGGCGGCTCCTTGGCCACGTCCCGCCGCCGGGGCGTCCTCCCTCAACTCGCTTCAAACATTCCCATCGCCCCACGGTCCATATCGATTACCGAGTGGGATACGAAGGGATAGCTGCCCGCTTCGGGAAACGACAGTTCAAACACCCCAGCGCCACCGGGGGCAATGACCTGGGTCGACACGTCGTGAATCGCCTCGTCGGGTATGCCGTCATGTTCATACGAGTCGAAGATCGTGCCGACCACATGGAAGGCACTGAAGAGCGATGGTCCGGCATCCAGGAAGAAGATCCTGACGGGCTCGCCGACGCCGACCTGAATCGGATTCAGTGCGTAGCGGTAGCTTCGGCCGTTGAAGACCACCATGGCCGGAGATCCGCTCTGCATGGCTTCGTATGAGCTGTGCAGATAGCCACCCTTGACCTTGCCGTAGAACTCGCTCTGGACGAGGAAGACCTCCTGGGCCGGGGGCCGGGGTGTGGCCGGATCGACCACGATCATCCCGTACATCCCCATGCCCAGGTGATGCAGCATCGGTCCGGTGGCGCAGTGGTACATGTAGACGCCCGGGGTGCCGGCGACGAACTCGAAGGTGAACGACTCGCCCGGGGCGACGTTGCGGAAGGCGACATTCGGCGCGATGCGTGCCGCGTGGAAATCGATCGAGTGCATCATCGCCTCATGCAGGAAGTTGAAGCGCTGGCAACGCACCAGGGCCTTGCCCTTCTTCCCCCGGCATTTCATATGCATGCCCTTGTGGCTGTTGGTGAGAGTCACGCGGACGGTGTCTCCCTCGGTGGCGCGGATGACCGGGCCCGGCACCGTCCCGTTGAAAGTCCAGGCCCGCAACTTCACTCCGTCGTCGATCTTCACCGTGGCCGGGCGGGCCGTCAGGTGAACGTCGACCACCTCGGCGCGGGTCGTGGAGGTAAGCGTGAACAGGCCGGCGAAGGCCAACAGGACCGCAAGGAGACCAGCTTTAAACGAGACGTAAGCCATGGAGCGACCGTATACCGGTCACCTGACTTGGACAACCGTAAGAACTACGGAACCGGGTTGCGGGAAACTACGCACTCCCGCGCCCGGCGGGGCGCGCCGTCAGCGACAGACAGCGTTGAGGTTATTCGCTCCATGTGCGGATAACTTCAATGCAGTTGGTGAGGCGTTACTGGGTGGTCATTGCCCGGTCGGTCTTGGCCGGGCGGCTCAGCTTGGCCTTGCGGTACTCGCGGTTGAGCATTCCGATTACGTCGATCGAGATCTCCTGGGGGCAGACCCGGGAGCACTCGCCGTAATTGGTGCAGCCGCCGAAGCCCTCCTGGTCCATCTGCTCGACCATGCCGATCACGCGGGTTTCGCGCTCCGGCTGGCCCTGGGGCAGGATGTTGAGGTGGGTGACCTTGGCCCCGGTGAAGAGCATCGCCGCGCCGTTCGGGCAGGCCGCTACGCAGGCGCCGCAACCGATGCAGATCGCCGCGTCCATCGCCCGCTCCTGGACTTCCGGTGAAACCGGCATCGAGTTCGGTTCCGGCTGGGGACCGGTGGTGGTCGAGATGTAGCCGCCGGCCTGGATCACCCGGTCGAGCGCGCCGCGGTCAACCGCGAGGTCGCGGATCACCGGGAAGGTGTTGGCCCGGAACGGCTCGACCTTGATCGTCTGGCCGTCGATGAAGTCGCGCATGTAGGTCTGGCAGGAAGTGACCTGCTGAGGGCCGTGCGGAGTGCCGTCGATGACCAGCGAGCAGGCGCCGCAGATGCCCTCGCGGCAGTCGGAGTCGAAGGCGATGGTGCGCTTCTTCTCGTGACTGAGGCGCTCGTTGAGCTGATCGAGCATCTCGAGGAAGGACGCATCGGGGTTGATGCCCTCGACCTTGAAGGTCTCGAAGCGGCCCGCCTCGCTTTCATCGGCACCGTCGAACTGACGCCAGATCTCAAGGGTGAAGTTCACTTGTAGCTCCTCGTCGCCAGCTTGATGTCCTCGAAGTTCAGAGCCTCGTCATGGGGAACCGGATTGTCGCCACCGTACTCCCAGGCGGTGACCTTGGCGAAATGCTCGTCGTCGCGGAGCGCCTCGCCGTCATCGGTCTGGTGCTCCTCGCGGAAGTGGCCGCCGCAGGATTCCTCGCGCCGGCGGGCATCCTGGATCATCAGCTCGCCGAGTTCGAAGAAGTCCGAGACCCGGTTCGCGTACTCGAGCGACTGGTTGAACTCCTCGTCACCCGGGTCGACCCGCAGGTCCCGCCAGAACTCTTCCTTGATCGCCCGCACCTCGGCCAGGGCTTCGTCGAGGCCTTCGGCGGTACGGGACATGCCGCACTTGTCGAGCATCACGTGACCCATCTCGCGGTGGAAGGCCTGGGCGGAGGTGCTGCCACCGACGTCCATCAGCTCCTGAACGTGACCGCGGACGTCGTTCTCGACCTCGTCGAAGGCGGAATCGGAAGTGCTGACCGGCTCGTGGTTCTTGGCGAGGTGGTTGGTCACCGTGTGGGGGGAGATGAAGTAGCCGTCGGCCAGGCACTGCATCAGGGCCGAGGCGCCGAGGCGGTTGGCGCCGTGGTCGGAGAAGTTCGCCTCGCCGATCGCGAACAGGCCGGGGATCGTGGTCTGGAGTTCGTAATCGACCCAGAGCCCGCCCATCGCGTAATGCGGGGCCGGGTAGATCATCATCGGCGTCTCGTACGGGTCATCGCCGGTGATCCGCGTGTACATCTCGAAGAGGTTGCCGTACTTGCGCTCGATCGCTTCCTTGCCCTGATCGGCGATCGCGTCGCGGAAGTCGAGGAAGACGCCGCGGCCGGTGCCGCCGACCCCGAGCCCGTCATCACAGACCACCTTGGCGGCGCGGGAGGCGATGTCACGCGGGGCGAGGTTGCCGAAGGCCGGGTAGCGCTCTTCCAGGTAGTAGTACCGCTCGGCCTCGGGGATCCCGGCCGGCGGACGGTCGTCACCGGCCTTGCGGGGAACCCAGATCCGGCCGTCGTTGCGGAGCGACTCGCTCATCAGGGTCAGCTTCGACTGGTACTCGCCGGACTGCGGGATGCAGGTCGGGTGGATCTGCGTGTAACAGGGGTTGGCGAAGTATGCGCCGCGCTTGTGGGCCCGCCAGGTGGCGGTCACGTTCGAGCCCATCGCGTTGGTCGAGAGGTAGTAGACGTTGGTGTAGCCGCCCGAGGCGAGCACTACCGCGTCGGCCGCGTGGCGCTCGATCTCACCGGTGACCAGGTTGCGCACGATCACGCCACGGGCTTCGCCGTCGATGACCACCACGTCCTGCATCTCGTGCCGGTTGAAGACCTCGACGTTGCCGGCCGCGACCTGGTGCTCGAGGGCCGAGTAGGCGCCGAGCAGAAGCTGCTGGCCGGTCTGGCCGCGGGTGTAGAAGGTGCGCTGGACCAGCACGCCGCCGAAGGAACGGGTGGCGAGCGCGCCGCTGTATTCGCGGTTGAAGGGCACACCCTGGGCGACCGCCTGGTCGATGATGTTCTCCGAGAGCTGGGCGAGCCGCATCACGTTCGCTTCGCG
>ERZ724513.37-NODE-37-length-46498-cov-8.250414_pt1 | contig 46498 bp, 47 predicted proteins | sample MGYA00376046_ERZ724513 | MGnify/ENA primary metagenome ERZ724513 (study PRJEB28724, sample SAMN07190883) | activated sludge metagenome | isolation source: activated sludge of sewage treatment plant in Hong Hong | place: Hong Kong | collected 2016-03-17 ...
GGCTGTGGATCGAGAACACCGAAGGCGCCAAGTTCTGGATGAAGGTCTTCAACGATCTCAAAACCACCGACATCCTGATCGCCGTCACCGACGGCCTGAAGGGGATGCCGGAGGCACTGGCGGCAGTATTCCCGGCGACCACGCTGCAAACCTGCATCGTGCACCTGATCCGCAACAGCCTCGACTACGCCAGCTGGAAAGACCGCAAGGCGTTGGCGGCGGCGATCAAGCCGATTTACACGGCACCCAGTGCCGAAGCGGCCTTGGCCGAACTCGACGCCTTCGCGCAAAGCCCTTGGGGCGAGAAATTCCTCACCGTGGCCGCTGCCTGGCGGCGGGCCTGGGATCGGATTATTCCCTTCTTTACCTTTCCGCCACCAATACGGCGGGTGATCTATACGACCAATGCCATCGAGAGTGTCAACGCCCGGCTGCGCAAGATCATCAAGACACGCGGGCATTTCCCGAGCGACGATGCGGCCACCAAGCTGATCTGGCTGGCCTTGCGCAATATCACTACCGATTGGGGACGGGCAGCCAAGGACTGGAAGGAGGCCATGAACCAATTTGCCATCCTCTACGCCGAACGCTTTGAAGCGGCCCGCGGATAAAATGACCACCGACTTTCCCACCGCGCCGTCCGCCTTCGGTCTGAATGGACCTTCGGCCGCCGCCACCGTGGAAAAGTCTACTCACGCCTTACACACAGTGGCCACGTTTGCGTTATGAACAAAGCTGAAGGAACTATCCCCAGTAATGATGCACAACTCTTCGATAGGGCCTTGTTTCAAGGCTTGGGCCTGTGTCTGATACACCCGCACGTCGCAAACCTTGTCCGAAATCGGGCCTTCCGATCCGTCCACCATCGTTACTGACGAGCAACCTGAAACAAAGAGGACTACAGCGAGTTGCGGTTTCATGGCGGGGTCCGTTAGATGATGCAGAAATCATAGAACCGAGGGCAAGCAAAATCAATCACAATTGAAAAGTTTCCCCAAGTGTTACCGTATTCTTGTGTCGTGGCAACTAGCGGGTGTTCCAACCCGATCGTTCCACGTGAAACTACCTCACCGGCGTCGCCCCCGGCAGCTGGCACGAAAGCACTGCGGCGCGCATGGCGTCGATGGCCTGCGGGCGCGGAAAAGTGACACGCCAAACGAGGCCGACGGTGCGCCGGGGCGGGTCGCCAGCGAAGGGGAGGACGCGCACCAGCGGCTCCTTGTCGGCCAGCGGGTCGGCGGCGCTGCTCGGCATCACCGCGACGCCGGCACCGCTCGCCACCATGTAGCGGATGGTTTCCAGCGAGCTGCCCTCAATCGCGTGGTCGAGGGCGTCCTCGCCGGTCAGGCGCGGGCAGGATTCAAGCACCTGATCGCGGAAGCAGTTGCCCTGCCCGAGCAGCAGCAGGTTCTGGCCATCGAGTTCGTCGGCAGGGATGTCAGGCCGGCCGACCCAGGGATGTGTTGCCGGCACGACAACGCGGAACGGTTCCTCATAGACCAGCTGCGCCACCAGCCCCGGCTCGGCGAAGGGCAGCGCGATGACGATGACGTCAAGTTCACCGGCCTTGAGCGCGGGAATCAGGTTGCCGGTGAAATCCTCCTTGAGGAACAGCGGCATCTTCGGCGCATGGCGGTGAAGCGCCGGGATCAGTTGCGGCAGCAGGTAAGGGGCGATGGTGTAGATGATGCCGACGCGCAACTGGCCGCTCATCGGATCGCCGGTGGCCTCGGCGATCTCCTCCAGGCGCACCGCCTCTTCCAGCACGCGCCGGGCCTGGGCGACGATGCGCTCGCCAAGCGCAGTGATCCGGACATCGGAAACAGTCCGCTCAAACAACGCGGCGCCGAGTTGCCCCTCGACTTTCTTCAGCGCCACCGACAAGGTCGGCTGGCTGACATGGCAGGCCTCCGCTGCCCTGCCGAAGTGACGCTCGCGGGCGAGCGCAACGATGTAGCGCATTTCGGTCAGTGTCATGCGAAATCCCCCAGCTTTTCCAGGTCGACCGCAGCCAGCCATCGCCATTCGCCGGGCTTCAGGCCGGCGGGCAGCGAAAGCCCGCCCACTGCCTCGCGGTGCAGCGCCTCGACGCGGTTGCCGGCGGCGGCGACCATGCGCTTGACCTGGTGGTACTTGCCCTCGGTCATGGTCAGACGCAGCAGGCGTTCGCCGGCAATCTCGGCAGCAGCGGCGGCGACTGGCGCTGGCTCGTCGTTGAGAACCACGCCGGCGAGCAGCCGGCCGACTTGCTCCGCATCGAGCGGGTGCTTCGTCGTCGCCAGGTAGACCTTGGGCACTTTCCGCTTGCCCGACGAGAGCCGGTGGTTGAGCTGACCGTCGTCGGTGAGCAGCAACAGGCCGGTGGTGTCCTCGTCGAGGCGGCCGACCGGCTGCACGCCGCGCTCACGCAGCGGGGCCGGCAGCAGTTCAAGGACCGAGGGATGGTGTCGCGGCTTGCGCGAGCACTCGTAGCCGGCAGGCTTGTGCAGCATCAGGGTGGCAAATTCGGCGTAGGGCCAGTCGACGCTGTCTACCGTAAGCACCAGCCCGCCGCAATCGATGTCGGCGAAGGGATGGTCGCAGGGCTGTCCATTGACCGCGACTCGCCCGTCCCAGCAGAGCGCGCGGCATTCCTTACGGGTGCCGAATCCGTGCTTCTGGAGGATTCGTTCTAGTTGCATTGCACCGATGTTAACATTGACACATGAAATTCGAACACCTGATCCAGATCAACGATCCCCAAAATCCCCTGATCCCGCCCCTCAGCCGACAACAGGTCTGGCGGGGGCTGCTGCACCGTGTCGAAGACCCGGTTCCCTTCCTGCCCGGGCTGGAATCATGCGTCATCATCGAACGCCATGCCGACGCGCTGCTGCGCCAGCTCGATTTCGGCCCGACGGTGATTCAGGACCGCGTCACGCTGGCTGAAGCACACTGGGTTCGTTTCGAAATCCAGCCGTCGTCCGCCCATCCCGGCGGCAGCCTGACCATCACGATCGAGGAGCCTGAACCGGCTTTCCTCTTCCTGCGCTTTGCCTATCTGACGACACTGGCCAGCAAGCCGGATTCCGAAGATCGCGCCTACATTGAATACGTCAAGTCCGCCTACCATCAGTCCGACGTTGACTGCGTGCGGCTGATCCGGACCCTCGCCGCCGGAGGCATGCCGCAGTAGTCAGTTGACGCCCAGACTAGCCAGATAGTCTTCATAGCCGCCCAGATAGTCGATGATCGAGCCGTTACCCTTGACCTCGAAGACGCGGGTCGCCAGCGAGGAGACGAACTCCCGGTCGTGCGAGACGAAGACCAGCGTGCCGGGAAATTTCTCGAGCCCGGTATTCAGCGATTCGATCGATTCCATATCGAGGTGGTTGGTCGGCTCGTCCATGATCAGCACGTTCGAATGGAGCAGCATCAGCTTGCCGAACAGCATGCGCCCCTGCTCGCCGCCGGAAATCACGTTGACCGGCTTCCTGACTTCGTCACCCGAGAATAGCAAACGCCCCAGCGTACCGCGAATCAGCGTTTCGACATCGCCGCCCTCGTAGCCACCGGCGCGAACGTAGCCGGAAATCCACTCCGTCAGACTCGTTTCAGACTTGAACAGCGCCGAGTGATCCTGCGAGTAGTAACCGGGCTTGGCCTTCTCCGCCCATTTGATCGTCCCGAACTGCGGTTGCAGCTCGCCCATCAGGAGGCGCAGCAGGGTTGTCTTGCCGACCCCGTTCTCACCGATGATCGCCACCTTTTCGCCGGCGTTGATCGCGAAGCCGAGATTGTTGAAGATCTTGCGTGGCGCTCCCTCGTAGGCGAAGGAAACTTTTTCGACCTCTACCGCCTGGCGATGCAGCTTGTCCTTGTCGTCGTAGTCGAAGCGTATCCACGGATACTGGCGCGACGAGGGCTTGACGTCCTCCGGCTTCAGCTTGTCGATCAGCTTGAGGCGGCTCGTCGCCTGCTTGGCCTTGGAAGCATTGGCCGAGAAGCGGCGGACGAAAGTCTGCAGTTCGGCGATGCGTTCCTTGGCCTTGGCGTTGGCACTCGACTGACGTTCGCGCGCCTGCGTCGACGCTTCCATGAAGTCGTCGTAATTTCCCGGGTAGACGGTGATCTTGCCGTAATCGAGGTCGGCCATGTGGGTGCAGACCTGGTTCAGGAAGTGGCGGTCGTGCGAGATGATGATCATCGTCGACTCGCGATTATTCAGTACATCCTCCAGCCAGCGGATGGTATTGATGTCGAGGTTGTTGGTCGGCTCGTCGAGCAGCAGGATGTCCGGGTTGGCGAACAGCGCCTGACACAGCAGGACGCGCAGCTTCCAGCCCGGTGCGACTTCGCGCATCGGACCGTGGTGCTGCCCGATCGGGATGCCGACCCCCATCAGGAGTTCGCCAGCGCGTGACTCGGCGGTATAGCCGTCGTATTCGGCGAACTTGGCTTCGAGCTCGGCCGCGTGCATGTAATCGTCTTCGGATGCCTCAGGGTTGGCGTAGATCGCATCCTTCTCGCACATGCACGCCCACATTTCCTCGTGGCCCATCAGCACGACGTCGAGAACGCGCACGTCCTCGTACGCGAACTGGTCCTGGCGCAGATAGGCCATGCGCTCGTGCTTCTCCTTCGAGACGTTGCCCGCCGACGGTTCGAGGGCGCCGCACAGGATCTTCATGAAGGTCGACTTGCCCGCCCCGTTGGCGCCGATGAGGCCATAACGGAAGCCCTCGCCGAATTTGACATTGACGTTCTCGAAAAGGGGTCTGACCCCGAACTGCATGGTGATGTTGGCGGCGACAAGCACGGTGATTCCGATCTGCTGGATGGATGTAGGCGAAAGACCGAATTTTACCTGCTTTCAAGGGGTTGACCGTGAATGGACGCCCCCCATATGTGCTCTGGGGTGTAACATTCACCGCCACAATGACATGCCTCGCAGGCACCGAGACAGCCCATGGTTCCGCACCTCACCACCGCCCTCACCGGCCCCCTGCTCGAACTCGAGCGCCGTTTCCTCGACAGCAGCACGCAGATCGAGCACTGGCTGCGCGGGCAGTGGCAGGAGCGTACACCGCCGTTCTATTCGTCGTGCGACCTGCGCAACTCCGGCTTCAAGCTGGCGCCGGTCGACACCAACCTCTTCCCCGGCGGCTTCAACAACCTGAACCCGGCCTTCCTGCCGCTGTGCGTGCACGCGGCGATGGTGGCCATCGAAAAGATCTGCCCGGATGCCCGCAACCTGCTGCTGATCCCTGAAAACCACACACGCAACCAGTTCTACCTGCAGAACGTCGCCCAGATCGCCGCCATCCTGCGCCAGACCGGCCTGAACGTCAGGCTCGGCTCGCTGCTCCCGGAAATCACCGGACCGACGCCGGTACAACTCGCCAACGGCCAGAGCCTGCTGCTCGAACCGCTGATCCGCTCGCAATACCGCCTCGGGCTTGACGGCTTCGACCCCTGCGCCATCCTGCTCAACAACGATCTCTCTGCCGGAATCCCGGAAATCCTGCGCAACCTGAACGAGCAGTTCATCCTCCCACCGCTCAATGCCGGTTGGGCCGTGCGCCGGAAATCCAATCATTTTGCCGCCTACGACGAAGTCGCCAGCAACTTCGCCAACGATATCGGCATCGACCCGTGGCGCATCAATCCGGCCTTTTCCGTCTGCCGCAGCATCAATTTCCACGAGCGCCAGGGCGAGGAATGTCTGGCTGCCAACGTCTCCGCCGTGCTCGATATCGTGCGCGAAAAATACCGAGAATACGAAATCGCCGAGACACCCTACGTCGTCGTCAAGGCCGATGCCGGGACCTATGGCATGGGCGTGATGACGGTGCGCAATGCCGACGAGGTCATTGCACTGAACCGCAAGCAGCGCAACAAGATGAGCGTTGGCAAGGAAGGGCTGGAAGTAAGCGAGGTCATCATCCAGGAAGGCGTGCATTCCTTCGAAACACTGAACGAGGCAGTGGCCGAGCCGGTCATCTACATGATCGACCGCTACGTCGTCGGCGGTTTCTACCGCGTGCATACCGGCCGAGGCAAGGACGAGAACCTCAATGCACCAGGGATGCACTTCGAGCCGCTGGCTTTCACGACCGGCTGCAACCTCCCGGATTACGCATCCGGCAACCCGGATTCACCGCCGAACCGCTTCTACGCCTATGGCGTGGTCGGTCGCCTCGCCTGCCTGGCCGCCGCCCTCGAACTCGAACGCACGTCCGCGGATGCCGGTAGCGGCGAGTCCAGACCGTGAGTCATGAACTTCCCGAGACCGGGCACCGCCGATTGAACCTTGCTTTTGTCGTCGACCCGCTCCCGGGACTGAAGGCCTACAAGGACTCATCGATCGCCATGATGCGCGCCGCGGCGATCCGTGGCCATACGGTCTTCGCCATCGATTGCGCGACGCTTGCCTGGCGTCGGCCTGAATCCAACGAGCCGGGGGGCGTCTTCGGCGTGGCCGTGCAATTGCACATGCAGCCGGACAACCACGACTGGTTCCACGAGATCGGCCGCGACCGCATACCGCTCACCGATTTCGACGCCGTAATCATGCGCCGGGATCCCCCCTTCGACAACGAGTACCTGACCGCCACCTGGCTGCTCGAACGCGCCGAGGCCGCTGGCGTCCGCGTCTTCAACCGGCCGCGTGCGTTGCGCGATCATTCGGAAAAAGTGGCGATCGCCGAATTCCCGCAATTTGCGCCGGAGACGCTGATCTCCCGCGACGTCGAACAGTTGCAGCAGTTCATCGACGAACATGACGACGTGATCCTCAAGCCGCTCGACGGCATGGGTGGGAGCCAGATCTTTCGGGTCCGGCGCACCGACCCAAACCGCAACGTGATCATCGAGACGCTGACCCGCGACGGTGGCCGGACGATCATGGGCCAGCGTTTTCTGCCGGAAATCGTCGCCGGCGACAAGCGCATCCTGATCATCGGCGGGCAGCCAGTACCGTACTGTCTGGCACGCATTCCAAAGGCCGGCGAAACGCGGGGCAATCTCGCGGTCGGCGGCACCGGCGTCGCCCAGGCGCTGACCGCACGTGACCGCGAGATTGCCGAAGCACTCGGCCCGATCCTCTTCGATCGCGGTCTGCTGCTGGTCGGCATCGACGTCATCGGTAGCCACCTCACCGAAATCAACGTCACCAGCCCGACCTGCATGGTCGAAATCCGGCAGCAGACGGGCTTTGATTCGGCGGCGGCCTTCGTAGCGGCCCTCGAGCGGGAATGCGCCATTTCCTGATTGTCGCCTGCGCGCTGCTCGTGGTCGCCTGCGGGCGCACACCCTTGCAGGAACAGCAGGCTTACGTCTTCGGCACCCGGGTCGAGGTTCTCGTCGTCAGCGCCGACCCCGAGCGAGGGCGCCAGGCCGTCGCCGCTGTCCTGCGGGAATTCGACCGGCTGCACCGCGCCTATCACGCCTGGCAGGAGTCAGAACTGACGGCTCTAAATCGGGCCATTGTTTCGGGTCGACCGCACCAGGCCGGGCCGGAGCTGGCCGAATTGGTCCGGGAAGCCCAGGCTTTGGCGCAACAGGGCGAGCACCTGTTCGATCCCGGCATCGGCCAGCTGGTAAGGCTGTGGGGCTTCCACGCCGAAGAATTCAAGGCCGAGCTTCCGCCCGCGGCGGATATCGAAGCCTGGCTGGCGGCAAGACCGGGCATCGCCGACATCACCATCGCCGGCCAGACGATCAGCAGCCGCAACCCCCGGGTCGCTCTCGACTTCGGCGGCTACTTGAAAGGGGTCGCTCTCGACCGGGCCGCCGGAATCCTGCGCAGTCAGGGCATCGACAACGCGTTGATCAACATCGGCGGCAACGTCATGGCGCTGGGCAGCAAACATGGCCGGCGGTGGCGGGTCGGCATCCAGCACCCGCGTCAGCCCGGCCCGATGGCCACGGTCGAACTCGCCGACGGAGAAGCGATCGGCACATCCGGCGACTATCAGCGCTTTTTCGAGGTGGACGGCAAGCGCTACCCGCACCTGCTCGACCCGCGGACCGGCTATCCGGTCGACCACACCCAGGCGATCACGGTACTGATCCCCGCCGGCGCCAAGGCGGGGACGCTATCGGATGCCGCCTCCAAGCCGATCTTCATAGCCGGCCCCGACGGCTGGCGTGAAATGGCGAAGAAGATGGAAATCGGCCTCGTTTTGCGCGTCGACCGCGACGGGCGGGTTTTCGCCACCGAGTTGCTCAACCAGCGGCTGGAGTTCGCCGGGAAGCGCCCAGCGGTCACCATCGTCCCGTAGAGATCAGGCCCTCGGTCGGTCGGGTCGGCGCCCCTGGATTCGCCCAACTTTGACGTGCGTCGCGTTACGACGCGCGGTAAACTCCATTTCGCGTTCATTCAGGAAACCGGGTGATGCCTGCACCCTTCTGCTCCGATGCTAAACATTCGTAACCTGCTCCCCGCCGACATCGAGTCGGCCATTGCCCTTCAGAGCCGCGTCTATCCAACCATTGCGCCTTTCCGCGCGGACCAGTTTGCACACCTGCTCGAGATCTTCCCGCGCGGCCAGTTCGCTGCGGTTCTCGAGGAGCGACTCGTCGGAATCGCCATTTCGCTGGTCATCGTCTGGGAGCACTACAGCTTGCACCACACCTGGGCCAGCATTACCAACGACGGCAATTTCGACACTCACAACCCTGACTTTGGCCACACGCTGTATGGCGCCGAGGTTTGCGTCAGCCCCGACGAGCGCGGCCACGGCATCGGCCACGCACTCTACGAGGCGCGGCGGAACCTGTGCCGGGCAATGAACCTCAGACGCATCATCGCCGGCGGCCGTCTGGCCGGCTACGCCCGGCATGCCACCAGGATGACGCCCGGGGAATACGCCAAGCGCGTCATCTGGGGCGAGTTCTACGATCCGGTGCTGCGCTTTCAACTCGATGAAGGTTTCGACTATTGCGGCATCCTCCATGGATACTTGCCGACAGACCAGGAATCGCTGGGCAATGCCAGCCTGATCGTCTGGCTCAACCGGGAATATGATCCGTCACGCCCAACACAACTGCCAGGAAAGGATTTCCCATGAAGGTGCGCATCGCTTCCATCCAGTACCAGTTGCGCCATGTCGAGGACTGGGATGGCTTTGCCCGACAGGTCGATTTCGTCCTCAACGCCGCCGCCGACTACTACCCGCAGTTCGTCCTGCTGCCCGAGCTGTTCACCACGCAACTGCTGTCCTTCATGGACAACGACGATGTCCCCAGTGCCGTGCGCGGACTGTCCGCATATACAACGCCCTACATCGAGCTGCTTCGCGCGCATGCCGTGCGCCACGGCTACTATCTGATCGGCGGCACCCACCCGAACATCCGCGACGGCCAGCTGCTCAACACCGCCTTTCTGTTCACGCCGGGTGGCGCCGTGCATCTTCAGGACAAGATTCACCGCACGCGCTGGGAAAAGGAAAAGTGGAACAGCGACCATGGTGACGTCCTCAACGTTTTCCAGACGCCCTACGGCAAGGTCGCCATCCTCATCTGTTACGACATCGAATTCCCCGAACTGGCGCGGCGCGCCGCCGAGGAAGGCGCCGAGATAGTCTTCGTGCCCTCATGCACCGACGACCGCCAGGGTTTCCTGCGCGTCCGCTACTGTTGCCACGCCCGTGCCATCGAGAATCAGATCTATGTCGCGATGACCAGCACCGTCGGCAATCTACCCGTTGCCGGACTACGTCTGCACTATGGCCAGGCGTCGATCATCACCCCATCGGACTTTCACTTCGCACGTGACGGGATCGCCGCCGAAGGGGTCATAAACGAGGAACAGATCGTCGTGGCCGATGTGGACCTGGCCCTGCTCCACGAGAACCGGCTCAAGGGCACGACGATCCCGCTGCTCGACAAGCGCCACGAGTTCTACGGCAACCGCCCGGTCATCGTCGTCGCCGACTGATTCCCTGGCACATCGAAGGCGCACCGCGAGCTGTTCCGCAGCAAGCGCTTGCTCACTCCGGTGAGCGCGAATCGATGCACACCGTTACCGGCCCGTCATTCACCAGACTGACCAGCATGTCGGCACCGAACACCCCGCTCGCCACCGGCTTGCCGAATTCCCGGGCGAGTTTCGCGACAAAGCGCTGGAACAGGGGCTGCGAAACGTCACCCCGCGCCGCCCTGCTCCATGAAGGCCGGTTGCCCTTCTTCACCGAGGCGTACAGCGTGAACTGCGAAACTGCAAGAATCTCTCCGTCCACTTCCTGAACACTGCGGTTCATCACCCCCGCGTCATCGGCGAACAAGCGCATCCTGACGATCTTGCCGGCCATCCAGTCGAGGTCGTCGTCACCGTCGGTATCCTCGAAACCGGCGAGCACCAGCAGGCCACGGCCAATTCTTGCGGAATTATGGTCGTCGACCGCGCCCCGAAGGTGGACTGGCCCGTGGCTCAAGTCCCCCTGGACGACAACAGCGCCCTCCCAAACCCGTTGCAGGACGACACGCATGCTTCATTTCCCGAGATGGAAGGAAAGGGCCCCAAAGGGGCCCTGCGAAACGACCGGGCTTCAACCAGACCGACGCCACTCAGCGACAGACGCGCCGGCCTTCGACCATGCGACATTCCGGTGTCACACGCACCTCGGCCTCACGCGCCACGGGAACCTCCCTGGCAGGGGCCACTTCAACCCCGCGCGCGGGAGCGACTTCAACCCCGCGCGCCGGAACCGGCTCGACAGGCTTGCGGACCTCGACGGCGCCCCTCTCTGTTTCACACCCGGCGCGACGAACACCATCGACGCAGGTTACCGCGTAAGCGCTGGACACAAGGGTCACGGTCAAAACTGCAGCCGACAACGTAAACGCTGAAGCTTTCATAGTTTCATTCTCCAAATGAACTTTCAGGTTGATGCATGGCACCCGCTCCGAAAAGCGGGGTCGACTGCCCTCTCAGGGTGTCGGTACAACACGGTAATAGACGCCATTGGCGCCGTACATCGGCTTGAACCACGTATTGCCATTGATGTAGTAGGTGGTGCCCGCGACGGTCGCGGGCGTCGACCCCGGCGGCAGCGTCGCGTAATTGGTCCCCATCGAGTAGTTACCCGCCGCACCGGCAGCGACGCCCGCGTTGTAGGCTCCCGCCGTGTTGGCGCTGCCTGCGGCAACGCCCGCCGCATAGGCGTTCGACGTTGCCGCCGCCGTATTGGCCGAAGCCACCGCCGCGCCGGCGGCAACACCGACCACTGCGCCCGCAGCGGCCGCGCAGCCATAGCAGCCGGCGGTGTACGCGGGAACCGCCACCGGAGGATGATAGGCCGGGTAGACCGGCGGGCGATACGCCGCGCCCCCCGGTCCGGCATGATAGGCGCCCTCACCGTAACGGCCGGCGGTCGTCCCGCCATAGACGTTGGTGTGTTCGGTGCCCTCGCCGGCAACGTGCTCGGTGCTGCCGCCCCAGCGGTTTTCGTGGCTGGTCTCGCCCCAGGAATGCTGGGTGGCGCCACCGAAGCGGTTGGCACTGGCCCAAGCGCCGGCCTCGGAGGCCCAAAGCGCCGCGGCAAGAAGGGCGGAAATCGCTGCGAGTCCTCTCATCATTGGTTGTTCCCTATTCATTTCGCGCTCCCTGAAGACTTGGTGGCACTGGCCGGGGCCTGCTTCCTGACCGTGATCGGCGCCGCTCCCGCGGGCGGTTTCGCCGCGGGATGGGCGAACTCCATCTTCTGCGCGCCCAGTGCCTTCTGCGAAACGAAGGTGTCGGTCGGCAACTGCGGATCGAGCTTCCAGTTCGACAACTCCATGTCGTGCCGCAGGCGCAGCGGATCGGCGCTGAACACGGCGCGGATGCGGCGCGGCAGCTTGTCTTCGGCGCCGAGCCAGATCTGCATGAACACCTCATCGGTCGCTACAGCCACCATCTCGGTGCGGACACCGCCGACGAAGCCCGACGGCCCGATGTAGAACGCCGTCTTCACGCCGTCGGCGAGCGCCGCGTAGGGATCGGCGACGAGCAAGTCGGTGAACGGGAAGTAGATGCCGGCTGCCAGGAAGGCCTGCTTCAACGCCCCGTCGACGGTCGGCGGCGCCTCCGCGACGGCAACCAGGTTCTCCGCCGGGGCGTAGGCCATCATCGCCTTGCCGTCGTAGTAGAACTCCGAGGCCGGCCCATCACCAAGGTTGACGATACGCAGCCGGTCGGGGCGTTGCATGGCGACGTCGTAGCGGGTCGTATAGACCAGCGCCGGGCCGAGTCGGCTCGGAAATTCGTAGGCGACGGTCGCGGTAAACGAGAGTGCCTTGGCCGCGGCCAGGCGCTCGCTGGCCGCCTTGAGCAGGGCCATCGCCCGCTCCTCGTAAATGCGCTGCGGCGCCGGCTGCGCCTTCGCCGGCTTGCCGGTCCGTGCCGCCTTGGCCGGCGTGCCCGACGCCTGAGCCGCCGCGCTGCCGGCGAGGGCAACCCCGCAGGCGATCACCAGCGCCCCCGCGAGGCGGCGCACCACAGGCTGGGAAATTTGCTGTCTGGTCATGGAATCATCCCGCATTCGAACATCTTGTTAACGATGGGCGCCGAGACCTTGTTGAAGAATGCAGCGCGCATCTGCGGATCGTTACGCAACATCTGGATGGCGCGCTGTTCCATCTCCGGCTTCGGCTGTCCCTGCTTTTGTGCCCTTTCCTGCCACAACTGCTCGCAGGTCGAGGTCTGATACTTCTGGATCACCCTGTCGGCGACCGCATCCATGATGGGATACTGCGCGTGCGCCAGCCCGGTGAAAAGCGAGGCGGTGGCGAAAGTCAATACCGTGAAACGCATTTTCATATGCTTCTCCTTGCCATTGATGCAATCAGGACATGCACCGGAAGCGTCGGGATTCCGATTCACCTGGTGCGCGTGAAATAGACATCGAACTTTTGCTGCGCCACGGCCTGATGGTAGACGCCCCTGAGAATGTCGTTCGCCGGGTCGTAGATCAGCGTGTAGGTTGATCCATTGTAGCCGCCAGCGCGCAATTCGAAGAACAGTTTGATCGTCTTTTCATCACGGGTCGCCTCGGCCCGGGCGAAAGGCAGCGGATTGGGATTCGCGTAGCTGGCATCGAGCTTGCCGCTGGCGGCTACACTCCTGATGTTGATGACGTAGCCGCCGTCGGGGCGCATCCAGCGCCCTTGCAGGGCAGCAAAGGCGCTGTCAGCCGGCGCAGCCGGCGCTTCCGCCCTGACCTGAGCCGGCGCCGGCAACGGCACCACGGCGGCGGACAGTGCTGCGGTCGACAGCAATAAAGCAGCCATTTTCATCATCAACGCACCAACCTCCGGAAAATCGGTGGCTGGCGCCGAAAAGGCGCCAGCACTATCGCCAAGGGTCAGTCCTTGCCCTTCATCGCCGCTTCGAGCTTCTGGATATCCTGCGGCGACAACTGCGGACGGTCGATCTTGATCGTCAGCTTGTTCAGCTTGCCGGTAAAGGCGAACGGCGGCTTGTAGTCGGCATCGTTCACACCGGTCAGCGTGTCGGAACCAATATCGAAGCTTTCGTCCCACTGCAGGATCATCGGCAGGGTCTTGGGCATCGTCTTGGTATCGACCACCTTGCCATCGACCTTGAGCGTGCCGACGCCCGGGCGGCCGAGGCCGCTGAAGTTGTTGAACGCCAACGTGCCGGCACCCAGACCGTCATACTTGAAGTCGAACTCGACGGTGTGCTTGCCGGGGGTCAGGACATCCGGGCCTTCCCACTTGAGACGCTCCAGGTCGACCAGGTTCCACAGCCACACCGGCTTGCCCTTGAGCAGGTAGAAGCCGTAACCGGCGAAACGGCCGCCCGACGTCACGATCATGCCCTCGGCACCGCCCTGCGGCACTTCGATCTCTGCCGTGAAGGTATAGGAGGCATTCAGGATGAAGGGCGAATCGCCTTGCGGCAAGCCGACCATCGGCCGCGTATAGACAAACTCGTTACGACCTGCGGTGATGTTCGGGCGCGGCGCGACGATGCGCGCCGCCACCGACGCATCAAGCGGCAGCACCTGGTGCTTCTTCGCCTCGGCGAGGAACTGCTGACGCATCTCCTTGACCTTCTGCGGGTTCTTGGCGGCAATGTCCTCGGCCTGGCTCCAGTCCGTCTTCAGGTTGTAGAGCTGGAATTCCTGATTGTTCAGCGGATCCGGGTTGGCCGCGCCGAAGACCTGCCACGGCGCGCGGTTGACCTTGGTGCTGAGCAGCCAGCCGTCATCGTAGAGCGCCCATTGGCCGAACATCTCGAAGTACTGCGTCTTGTGGCGCGACGGCGCCTTGGCGTTGGCCGCGTCGAAGGTGTACAGGAAGCTCGTCCCCTCGATCGGCGCCTGCTTGATGCCGTCCACCATTTCCGGCGCCTTCAAGCCCGCGGCTTCGAGAATGGTCGGCACGACGTCGATGACATGCACGAACTGCTCGCGCAGCGCGCCCTTGTCCTTGATGCGCGCCGGCCACGACACCACCATGTTCTGGTTGATGCCGCCCAGGCGCGAGGCGTTCTGCTTGAACCAGTCAAAGGGTGTGTCGAAGGCCCACGACCAGCCGGCCGACATGTGATTGTAAGTCTGATCGGTGCCCCAGACGTCGTAGAACTTCATCTGGACGTCGACCGGCAACTGGTTCAGGCCATTGAAGAACGCCACCTCGTTAGGCGTGCCCAGCGGTCCGCCTTCGGCGCTGGTGCCGTTGTCGCCGTTGATGTAGATGATCAGCGTGTTGTCGAGCTTGCCCAGATCCTGGAAAGCCTGGATGACACGGCCGATCTCGTGGTCGCTGTAGGCCGCATAGGCGGCGAAAACTTCGACCTGCTTGATGAACAGCTTCTTCTCATCCGCGCTCAGTTGATCCCAGGGTTTGAGCATCTCGTTCGGCCAGGGCGTCAGCTTGGAATTCTGCCCGATCACGCCCAGTTTCTTCTGGTTGGCGAAGATGGTTTCGCGCAGCCTTTCGTAGCCACCGTCGAACAGGTGCATGGCGCTAATCTTGTCCACCCACTCCTTGGTCGGGTGGTGCGGTGCGTGCGTCGCGCCGGGGGCGTACTTGATGAAGATCGGCTTGGACGGGTCGATCTGGTGCATCCGCGTCATGTAGTCGATCGCATCGTCGGCCATCGCCGTGATCAGGTTCCAGGTGCCGGGCGGCTTGCCCTGGAACGGGTAGATCTGGGTGGTGTTACGGAACAGGTTCGGCTGCCACTGGTTGGCATCGCCGCCGACGAAGCCGTAGAAATACTCGAAGCCCATGCCGGTCGGCCACTGGTCGAACGGCCCGGTCTGGCTAGCCTGGAAGGCCGGCACGTTGTGATCCTTGCCGAACCAGGCGGTCGAGTAACCGTTGTCCTTCAGGATGCGGCCGATGGTCGCCTTGTCCTTCTCGATGATGCTGTTGTAGCCCGGGAACCCGGTCGATTGTTCTGAGATCACGCCGAAACCGGCCGAATGGTGATTGCGGCCGGTAATCAGCGCGGCGCGCGTCGGCGAGCACAGCGCGGTCGAGAACACGCGGTTGTAGCGCAGGCCCTCGTTGGCGATGCGATCCATACTCGGTGTCGGGATGACGCCACCGAAGGTGCTCGGCACGGCAAAACCGGCGTCGTCGGTGATGATCAGCAGCACGTTCGGCGCCTGCTTCGGCGGCACGATGCGCGGCGCCCACCAGTATTTCGACTGAAGCGCATCGTTCTTGATCACGCCACCGAACTTCGGCGCTGGCGCCGGCAACTGCTTACCGCTAATCGTCGTCGTCGCGTCGGGCGAACCCAGCACGCCGGTGACTTGCTGCGCCTTCACCGGCCCGACCACCGCCAGTGCCAGGGCAAGAACCCCTGCCGCCTTGAATAAAGATCGATAATTCATCTTCGCCTCCTATTCAGAATCCAACTATCAACGAACAGCAAACATTTTAGGCGTCACATGGGTGACGCCGGACAGCCTTCAGAAAACGAAATTTACGCCCAGCGCAAAACCACCCATGTCGAGACCCTTGATCAGCTTGTCGCCATTCTGATCAAAGGACATGTAACGGTAATCGAGGCGCACGTCGCCCCAAGGATAGGCATAGCCGATCCCCGCGGCAGCCTGCCAGGTGGTTACCGAATTGCCGCCCCCGACATCGACGTAGAAAGGAACGAACCAGTTGCTTTCGCCAAGCCTGACCCGCCCCTTGGCGCCGACGATGCCGGTGGTCACGCTCTGGGACTTGCTGACGCTACCCGACCGCGGCAGGAGGATGGTATTCCTGGGCCCGATCAACGCCGCGTTCAGGTTCCAGTCCGTGCTGCCTTCGAGCCAGAGGTACCGGAAGCCGCCAATCAGATCGACTGTGGCCGCCGGTCCGGCAACGACCGAATAACCGCCCACCATCGACCAGATGACGGTCTTCAACGAGGTATCGGTGTCGGTGTTCAAGACGGTGGTGCTCTCAAACATCTGGAGGGGGCCGCCATCTCTGCTTTTCACTTTGGTCTTGCTATTGCCATCGCTCAAATGCAGATAAATGAAGTCAGTCCCGACCAACCAGTTTCCGTATCGCGCTTCCCCGGCAACAAGGAATGCCATGCTCAGATCCCGCAGCCACTCGTTCGGCGGCACCGAAACCTCGCTTTGCAGATGCGAGGCCCCAAGCACGGGGCCGAAGTTCAGGTCGGTCTTGATGGTCGGCAGCCAGACATACGGCATCAGCGAGAACTTCCATCCCTCCGCCGATTCCTGGGCAACGGCTGCCAGCGGGGTGGCCACGCTGGCAGCCATCGTCGCCAAAATGACCGCAATATTCCTTACTGATAATTTCATCCGATCGATCCCCCGTGGTGAATGGCCTCTGCTCCCAATTCACGTGTCGATCCGCAGCTTGCAACAGTGAACCGCAGGTTTGAGCATAGTAACAACTTTCGCAAAAACGCAATTGACACTTTGCGTCGATTATGGCGGGGCGTTGAAGAATTTTCTTGGCGCGGTGCTCATCCTTGGCCTTTGCTGGTATATTCCGGGCAAACTTTTCAAGGATAGCCCCATGAAACTGAAGTCCTCCCTGATCATCGCCGCTTTTGCCGGCATCCTCAGCGCCTGCCAGAATTCCCCGAGTTCGCAGGGGACAAACATGACGCAGGAACAGATCACCGAGAAGCGCGACAAGATCCTGAACATGGCCGACAAGGCATTGGTCAGGCTTTACGCTCATAACCCCGGCGTACGAAGGGAAATCGAACAGGCAGCCGGTTACGGCGTATTCGACGTCACCGCCATCAATGCCGTTTTGCTGGTCGGCTCCAGAGGCCCCGGCGTGATTTTCGACAACAAGACCGGGAAGCACACCTTCATGCAATCGATGCGGGCCGGAACCGGGCCGGGCTTGGGTTATCAGGAGCTCTACCAGATATTCGTCTTCAAGTCGAAGGAAGCGCTTGACCAGTTCAAGGTCGGCGACAAGGTCGGCGGCGACCTGATGGCGTCGACGACTGTCGGGACCACGGCCGTACAGATTTCGGCCAATCCGTACATCAACGTCTATCAGCTTAGTGAAAAGGGCTATGCCCTCCAGGCCAATTATGGTGGAGCGGTCTACGTTGTCGATCCGGATCTGAACTGAGTCGGCGCCAACTGCACTGGCAATCAGCGCTGCCGAAAAAGAGAAGGCCCCGAAACGGGGCCTTCATCATTTCAGTTACCACAATTTGCAATGAGCCAGCTTACTGCTGTTGTTGCCTGCCCTTGATGTTGCCGACCGTTCCACCAACGACAGCACCGACAGCCGCACCGGTCCACCCGCTACCGCCCGCAACCGCCGCAATACCGGCGCCTGCCGCAGCGCCGATCGCCGCTCCACTCACGGTTCCCTGTTGCTGTGCCGTCATGTTGGTGCAACCAAGCATCGCCAGCGCGGCAAGCGTTGTCAAAGTCCATTTGATCTTAACCATTCCAGCCTCCGTCACTTGTTTGTCTTGAGCCCGGGCACGACCATCTCGAACCAGATGGTCTCGAGAACGGGACGCTGCAACTGCTCGGGATGTGCGCCATACCATTTGTCGAGAGATTCGAGAACGCCGCTCAAGGTCTGCCCAGTCATTCCCTTGGCAGCGCGTGGCGCAAGACTCCGACCCTCGGGAACCGGATTGTCGGCCTGATATGCCACCTCGAGCTGGATGACGTTGGATACGCCGACCAGATAGGCCTTTTTCACCTCTTCGGTCGACTTCACCCAATGGGTTCCATCGACTAGCGGTATGTCCGCCGCAACCGCAATACCGCTCGTCAATGCCAGCACCACCGCAATACCGGATGCTACGCAGCCGATTTTTCGCAAGCCTCTTTCAATCGCCGTCATTTTCAACTCCGTATCGTTAATGCCAAGGGTACGAAAGATCATATATCAATACGCGCGTTCAAGGCGTTGGATTCGATAAAGGCACGTCGTGGCTCCACCAGCTCCCCCATCAGGGTAGTGAATATCTCGTCCGCCGCGATGGCATCATCGATCTGCACGCGCAACAGTCGGCGAACCTTCGGATCCATGGTCGTTTCCCACAATTGTTCCGGGTTCATTTCGCCAAGGCCCTTGTAGCGTTGCTTGCTGATGCCGCGTTCAACGTCGGCGAGGAGCCACTTCATGGCATCACCGAAATTGCTGACCATCTGCTTCTTTTCGCCGCGTGCGATAAACGCACCCGGACCAAAGAGATCGGCGAGCGTTTCCGCGGTACGCCGTAGTTGCAGGTAATCACCAGACAGCAGCAAGTCATCGTCAATAAGGCCCACCTTGAGGTTGCCATGATGCATCTTCTCGACACGTAGCGTCCAAAGTTCTTGGATATCGTCAAACCGTGGCACGATGCGGATCGCACTCGAAACATGCCGGGCAACCAGTTCCGCGCTGGCCTTCGCGCTCTCTTCCGAATCAAGATCCAGCTTCAGGTTGTGCTCGACTAGAGCCTTGAGCACCTCGGAGTCAACCAGATGCGAGATGCGTTCAATCACCGCTTCGGTCAACAGCCATGAACGCGCCAATTCTTCCAGCGCCGCACCAGTGACCGGACCAGCCCCCACGCTCGCGGTCAGGCTTGCTTCGTCCATTGCCATGCGCAGCAGGAATTGATGGTATTCCTGGTCATCCTTGAGATAACGCTCGGTTTTCCCGTGCTTGACCTTATAGAGTGGCGGCTGCGCGATATACACGTAGCCACGCTCAATCAACTCCGGCATCTGCCTGTAGAGCAACGTCAGCAGCAGTGTCCGGATATGCGCACCGTCCACGTCCGCATCGGTCATGATGATGATACGGTGGTAACGCAGCTTCTCGATCTTGAACTCGTCCTTGCCGATGCCGGTACCCAGGGCCGTGATCAGGGTGACGATCTGGTCGCTGGAGATCAACTTGTCGAAACGCGCCTTCTCGACGTTCAGAACCTTGCCACGTAGCGGCAGGATTGCCTGGAACTTGCGATCGCGGCCCTGCTTGGCTGAACCGCCCGCGGAATCGCCCTCGACAATGTACATTTCACACAGCGCCGGATCCTTTTCCTGACAATCAGCCAGCTTTCCCGGCAACCCGACACCATCGAGGACACCCTTGCGCCGTGTCATCTCACGTGCGCGACGCGCTGCTTCCCGGGCCCGCGAGGCTTCGACGATCTTGCCGGTGATCACCTTGGCATCGGCCGGTCGTTCGAGCAGGAAATCCGCCAGCTTCTGGGCAACCACTTCTTCGACTGCCGGCCGCGCTTCCGACGAGACCAGCTTCATCTTTGTCTGCGAAGCAAATTTCGGATCGGGCATCTTCACCGACAGCACGCAGGCTAGTCCTTCCCGCATGTCGTCGCCGGCAATCTCGACCTTGGCCTTCTTGGCAATCTCGTTTTCGTCGATGTACTTGTTGATCACGCGTGTCATCGCCATGCGCAACCCGGTGAGGTGCGTGCCGCCATCAGACTGCGGGATGTTGTTGGTGAAACAGAGAACCTGCTCCTGATAGGAATCGTTCCACTGCATCGCCACTTCGACTCCGATGGTCACGCCGGTATCGCCAACCTTCGCTTCGCCGGCCGAGTAGAAGACATTCGGATGCAGAACCGTCTTGGTCCGGTTTATGTACTCGACGAAACTCTTGACGCCACCGGCAAACGCAAAATCCTCTTCCTTGCCGGTGCGCTGGTCGATCAAGCGGATACGGACGCCATTGTTGAGAAATGACAACTCGCGCAGCCGCTTGGCAAGAATTTCATAGTGAAATTCGATGTGTTCGAAAATTTCGTCGTCAGCAAGGAAATGCACCTCGGTCCCGCGCTTTTCGGTATCGCCGAGAACCTTGAGTGGCGAGACAGCTATGCCATCCCTATCTTCCGTGATGCGGTCGACGGCATGACCACGGCAGAATTCCATGAAGTTCTTCTTGCCGTCGCGACGGATGGTCAGGCGCAACCACTTCGAGAGCGCATTCACGCAGGAAACGCCGACGCCGTGCAGGCCGCCCGAGACTTTGTAGGAATTCTGGTTGAACTTGCCGCCGGCGTGCAGTTCAGTCAGGGCGATCTCGGCCGCGGTACGCCTAGGCTTGTGCTTGTCGTCCATCTTGATGCCGGTCGGGATGCCACGGCCATTGTCGGTGACGCTGATCGAGTTGTCAGTATGAATTGTCACGACGATATCGTCGCAATGTCCAGCCAGCGCTTCGTCGATCGAGTTGTCCACAACTTCGAATACGAGGTGATGCAAACCCGTACCATCCGAGGTATCGCCTATGTACATGCCCGGACGTTTGCGCACCGCTTCCAGGCCTTCGAGAATCTGAATGCTCGACTCGCCATAGGCGGGTGTTTCGCCCTGCGGGCTGTTTTCATTGCTCATTGATAGGTTCCACGTGAGGCTCTTGTTTACTTCCGGATTCAGATGCGCATCGGCATGACCACATACTTAAAGCGGTCATTTCCCGGAATCGTTATCAGGGAACTCGAGTTGGCATCGTTGAAACTCCACTGAATTTCATCGATGTGCACATTGTTCAATACGTCCAGCAGATAGCCAACGTTGAACCCGACATCGATGGCATCACCCGTGTACTGGACCTCAAGTTCTTCCTCAGCCTCTTCCTGCTCGGCATTGGCGGCAACCAGTTTCAGACTGTTGTCGCCGAGCACGACCCGCACGCCCCTGAATTTCTCATTGGTCAGTATCGCAGCTCGATTCATCGCCTGCACCAGCGCCTGCCGGCCTACCAAGAGATGATTCCTCAATGCAGTCGGAACGACCCGTTCATAGTCCGGGAATTTCCCGTCGATGACCTTGGAAACAAGTACGACAGAACCAAAGGAAAAACGCACCTGGTTGGCAGCCAGCGTGACCGTAAGCAACTCGTCGCTGTCCATGAGAAGACGGTTCAATTCAAGAACCGTCTTGCGCGGGAGAATCATTTCCTGGCGCAGCAAATCCGCTTCAATTTCAACGCTTGCGTACGCCAGCCGGTGACCGTCAGTCGCCACGGCCCGCAGTTCCCTGCCCTCGACCAGCAGCAAAAGACCGTTTAGGTAGTACCGCACATCTTGGGTAGCCATGCTGTACTGCGTCTTCCCCAGCAACTGCCGGAAGGCCCTTTGCGAGATCTGGAACTGTTTCGTCTCTCCCTCACTCAGCGTCATCCGCGGAAAATCGTTGGCCGGCAGGGTTTGCAACGTAAAACGACTCCGTCCCGAACGCACCTGCAACCGTTTGTCTTCAAGGATCAGGCTGACTTCCGCTCCCTCCGGCAGTGAACGGAGAATGTCCTGCAATTTGCGCGCACCGGCTGTTACCGAACCATCACCGTCACCACCACTGCCCTCTGCAGCAGTCGTTATCTGTATCTCAATGTCGGTTGCCAGGAACGTAAGGCGGTCCCCCTTTTTTTCCAGCAAGACATTCGAGAGTATGGGCAGCGTGTGACGACGCTCGACGATTCCCGACACCGACTGCAATGGCGCCAGAAGCGTGTCTCTTTGGGTTTTGATAAGAACCATAAATAAAATTCCTATGAAGACTATATCGGGAACAAGACTGTGGAAAAGTCCAAAAAACGGTTTGCTTTCAATTCATTGCTAAGCACATTCGGGTCTGCACAAAGTCCTGTGTTGCCTGGGGACGGATTCTGGACAATTCTCGCACAAAGTGGAAATCACCGGCTGACTCACAATCCGCAAACACCTTTCCAACAGGTTTATCCACAATATTCATCCTTTCAGGACCTGCAGCAATACGTGCAGATCATGATTGAGGTCACTCTCCCTCGAGCGGAGCGATTCGATGGTTCTTACTGCATGGATGACTGTTGTGTGGTCACGTCCCCCGAAGGCATCGCCGATTTCAGGATAGCTGTGCGACGTCACCTCCCGGCAGAGCCACATCGCCACCTGCCTGGGGCGGGCGATGGTGCGCGTCCGCTTCTTGGAAAAGAGTTCGGCGACCTTTATCTTGTAGTAATCCCCGACCGTCCTCTGAATATTGTCAATGCCGATATTGCGGACCGAGCCGATCAGGTCCTTCAGCGCTTCCTTTGCCAGGTCCATCGCGATCATGCGCCCGTGAAATGAAGCGTACGCCATTACCTTCTTCAAGGCACCTTCAAGTTCCCGGACATTCGAACGCAGATGCTTGGCAACGAAGAATGCGACTTCGTCGTCGAGTTGCAAGCCTTCCGCTTCAGCCTTGCGTTTCAGGATTGCAACCCGCATTTCCAGTTCAGGTGGCTCGATCTGAACGGTCAGACCCCAGTCGAACCGTGTAACCAGGCGGTCGTCGAGGCCATTGATATCCTTTGGGTAGGTATCGCAGGTTATGATGATCTGCTTGCGGGATTCGATCAGTGCATTGAAAAGAAAGAAGAATTCTTCTTGCGAACGGTTCTTGCCGTTGAAGAACTGCACATCGTCGAGCAGCAGGACGTCTAGCGATCGATAGTTTCGCTTGAAACTGTCGAAGGATTTTTGCTGGTAAGCCCGCACGACGTCCGAGTAGTAGTCCTCGGCGTGCACGTAACGCACGACCTTCTCTGGTGTCTCGGTAATAATCCTGTTACCGATGGCGTGGATCAGGTGGGTCTTGCCAAGTCCCGCGCCGCCATAGATGAACAGTGGGTTGTAGGCACCCCCAGGGTTGTTGGCGACCTGAACGGCCGCTGCTCGCGCCAGATCGTTTGCCTTGCCGACGACCAGATTGTCGAAGGTGAAAGAGTCGAAGAGCCGTGACTTTTCGTACGTGCTGTCGCGTTTGCCGCTTCTCTCCGCGGCGGGTGTGGCGTTGATCGTTGCTTCCAAAGCGAGTTGCGGCGGGCTTCCGCGAAAATTGGCGGGCCTAGCGCCGTCAATGACAAGCGCGATGGTGACCGTCTGGGCGAAGAAACTGCGGCTGTAGTCCTCGATACGTGTCATGTAGCGATCACGTACCCATTTCATGATGAAACCGTTGGGCGCGATCAGGCGCAGTCCTTCAAGGGGACTGTCCTCGCCCTCCAGTCGCAGCGGCTTGATCCAGGTGTTGAACTGCTGCACCGGCAATTCCTGCTCGAAACGCTGCAGACAGGATTCCCAAAAACTGCCCATTGCCAACGATACCCCTCCCCGCCGACCTGTTAGCAGCCCTTGGCGGTCAACTCAGAAATAGATTTATGGAATGAATTGCAAGAATCTCAGGTGCAACGCCGATGGCCTGAGAAGCGAAGATTCTACCTGTGCAACCATAAGTTATCCACAGCTTTCGCAAATAATTGACCTTGACAATATGTCGCGAAGCGCGGTGTAATTGCATGTTTTTCTTAGCACATCAAGGAATTTTCAAATGAAACGCACCTATCAACCGTCGGTCGTGCGCCGCAAGCGCACCCATGGCTTCCTGGTTCGCATGCGCACCAAGGGTGGCCGTGCAGTCATTGCTGCCCGCCGTGCCAAGGGTCGCAAGCGTCTGGGCGTTTAAACCGGACCTTCGGCGGGGTGGACAAGACCTTCGCCAGATGTCATCGCCTGACAAGAACGGATGAGTTTTCATCCGTTTTTGGTTTCCGGCGGGCGATTCGCGGCAAATTGCTGACAGTGCACTACCAGCCACGCCCTGATGGCGAGAATGGAGCCAGACTGGGCCTAGTGATTGCCAAGAAGTTCCTCAGACGCGCCGTTGACCGCAATCAGGTCAAGCGGATTGTTCGCGAGCAGTTTCGCTGTCTGCGGGGCGACATCCCGGCAGTCGATGTCGTGGCACGGCTGACGGTCAAGTCAGCCCGGATTGACCGGAAGTTGCTAGCTGACGAGGTGGTCGCCCTGCTAGAAAGATTGCCACCGCGCCAGTCAAAGGCGGAGGACTGATGAAGCGTGTGCTGGTAGCCTTGATCCGTGCCTACCAGTATGCGCTCAGTCCTTTTCTGGGGCGCAGTTGCCGTTATTATCCGACGTGTTCGGAATACGCAGTGGAAGCGGTGGAAAAGTATGGTGCCATCAAGGGTGGCTGGCTGGGCGTCAAGCGCATCGGCCGTTGTCACCCTTGGCATCCCGGCGGGTACGATCCGGTACCCTGATTTGCAAATGCTTGATTACGTAGGCTGTTCATGGACACTCGTCGCCTGATCCTGGTTTTGATCTTCACCTTCTCCAGCTTCATGCTGTGGGAAAGCTGGCAGAAGTACAACCAGCCCAAGCCGCCGGCCAATGCCGCAACCACCACGCCGGCTGGCAGTGGCGCACCGCAGCCTTCCGCAGCACTGCAGGCAAGCCCCGCAGCGGGTGCCCCCGCCCCCACCGCGGCGCCGGCAGCCGCCGCCGGCGAGACCTTCAGCGTCCAGACCGACCTGGTCAACGCCACCATTTCCGCCGTGGGCGGCGACATCGTTCACCTTGACCTGCTGAACTACAAGGAACACGACAACCAGGACAAGACCTTCGCATTGTTCAATGCCAAGCACCAGTACATGATGCAGAGCGGCCTGATCGGCGATGGACTGCCGACGCATCGCTCGACTTTCCGGCGCGTCGACGGCCCGACGATACTGGCTGAGGGTGCCGATGAATTGAAGGTTCGCCTTGAAGCAACCGCGCCGAATGGCGCGAAGATAGCCAAGATCCTGACCTTCAAGCGTGGTTCCTATCTCGTTGACGTGGCCTGGGAAATCGCCAACCACGGCGACAAGCCGCTGACCACGCATGCCTACTACCAATTGCAACGCGACGACGTGGCACCCGAAGGCGAAACCAAGATGGTTTCGACCTTCACCGGGCCGGCCGTCTATACCGATGTCGACAAATACCAGAAGGTCAGTTTCGAGGACATTGGAAAGGACAAGGCCAAGTTCGCCAAGGCGGCGGACAATGGCTGGCTGGCCATGGTCCAGCACTATTTCGTTTCCGCTTTTGTACCGAAGGAGAAGACCCCGCGTGAGTACTACATGCGCAAGGTCGAGGGCGGCAATGTCTATCAATCAGGGGTGATTGTTCCGGTCGGGGAAATTGCGCCGGGCGCCAAGGGTGAAACCTCGATCAGCCTCTATGCCGGGCCGCAGGAGCAAGCCGCATTGAAAGAGGTCGCGCCTGGCCTCGATCTGGTGGTCGACTATGGATGGCTGACGGTTGTCGCTGCGCCAATCTTCTGGGCGCTTCAGGCAATCTACAAACTGGTCGGGAACTGGGGCTGGGCGATCGTGGTATTGACCATCATCATCAAGGCCATTTTCTACCCGTTGTCCGCCGCTTCCTACAAGTCGATGGCCAAGATGCGGATGCTGACGCCGCGCCTGATGCAGCTCAAGGAACGTTACGCCGACGACAAGCAGCGCCTGAATCAGGAAATGATGAAAATGTACCAGACGGAAAAGGTCAATCCGCTGGGCGGTTGCCTCCCGATCCTGGTCCAGATCCCGGTGTTCATCGCGCTCTACTGGGTACTGCTTGGCGCCGTCGAGATGCGCGGCGCGCCCTGGATACTATGGATCAAGGATCTGGCGGCGCCCGATCCCTACTACATTCTGCCGGTGATCATGATCGTCTCAATGATCATCCAGACCAAGCTGAACCCGACACCGCCGGATCCGATACAGGCCAAGATGATGATGGCGATGCCCTTCATTTTCGGCGTGATGTTCCTGTGGTTCCCGGCCGGTCTGGTGCTTTACTGGGTGGTCAACAACATTCTCTCGATCGCCCAGCAATGGCAGATCACACGCATGATCGAGGGAGGCGGCAAGGCGGCCAATGATGCCAAGGCATAGGGTGTGAAATCCGACACCATTGCCGCCATCGCCACGGCCCCGGGTCGTGGCGGTGTCGGCATGATTCGCATCTCGGGCAGCAACTTGCTGCCCTTTGCTTTTGCGCTGAGCGGAACGACGCCGCAGCCCCGGCATGCGACGATGGTGGATTTCCTGGCAGCCGATGGCGGTGCGATCGACCGCGGTTTGCTACTCTTCTTTCCCGATCCGCACTCGTTTACCGGCGAGGACGTTCTCGAAGTCCATGGCCACGGCGGCCCGGTAGTGATGCAGATGCTGCTCGCGCGTTGCCTCGACCTCGGCGCGCGTCTCGCCGAGCCCGGTGAGTTCAGTCAGCGAGCGTTCCACAATGGCAAGCTCGATCTTGCCCAGGCAGAGGCCGTAGCCGACCTGATCGATGCCGCAACGTCGAGCGCCGTGCGCTCAGCGATGCGCTCGCTGCAGGGCGAGTTCTCGAAAGTCGTTCATGGTCTGACCGAGGAATTGATCGACCTGCGCATGCTGGTCGAGGCAACGCTGGATTTCCCGGAAGAGGACATCGACTTCCTGAGGAAAGCCGACGCCTTTGGCCGGATGTCGCGGCTGCAAATCAAGCTGACGGAGGTTTTTGACCGGGCACAACAGGGCAAGCTGCTGCAAAGCGGGCTTCATGTCGTGCTGGCCGGGCAGCCCAATGTCGGCAAATCCTCGCTGCTCAACCGCCTGGCCGGCGATGAACTGGCCATCGTGACGGCGGTTCCGGGGACCACACGCGACGCGTTGCGGTCGACCATCCAGATCGAGGGAATTCCGTTGCACATCATCGATACCGCCGGGCTGCGCGAGACCGACGACGAGGTCGAGAGTATCGGCATCGAGCGGAGCTGGCGGGAAATCGAGCGCTCGGACGTGGTCTTGGTTGTGGTCGATGCCCGCACCGGCGTCGGTGAGGCCGAGCGCAGGATTCTCGCTCGTCTTCCGGACCGTCTGCGGCGAATCACGGTCCATAACAAGATTGATCTCTGCGGCCGTTTGCCCGAGTGCCACGAAGAGCCGGATGCCACGGCCATTTCCCTTTCCGCGCGCAGCGGTGACGGGATCGACCTCCTGCGTCGGGAATTGTTGCGCGTGGCCGGCTGGCACCAAGCGGAGGATGTCTTCATCGCGCGTGAGCGTCACCTGCGGGCGCTTGCCGAGGCGCAACAACACATTTGCGCAGCACAGGATATCGTCGCCGGGGTGCTGCCGGCGTTGGAACTGTTTGCCGAGGAACTTCGTCTGGCGCAACAGTCGCTGGCTGCGATCACCGGGGAGTTCACCGCGGACGATCTTCTGGGTGTGATATTCAGCCGCTTCTGCATCGGTAAATAGTGAGCCTTCCGGCATAGGCTGAGATCTTCCGCAAGTTCCCCGCAAACCCGCATAACTGCGGGTTTTTTTGTTCCGTAAGTGGTCTGCCGATGCGGAAATGCCCCCCGTGTTGGCCGGTGTCGAGCGCATCAACATCGACCTTCCGGCCAGGTGAGACAGAAATCTGATTGTTGCAGCCTGTCATCCGGATGTAACAATCTACGGCTAACCTGCACATTGTCATCAATCCAACCAATATGCAGGAGTTCCCCATGTTCAAGCAATCCAAACTCGTTCACGCGCTGGCCGTCGTCGGGGTTGCCCTGTTCGGCGCCCAGATGGCCCAAGCCGATGTCGTCAAGGTGGACGGCTCCTCGACCGTCTATCCGATTACCGAAGCCGTCGCCGAGGAATTCCAGAAGGCCAAGAAGAACGCCATCAAGGTGACGGTCGGTATTTCCGGTACCGGCGGTGGTTTCAAGAAGTTCTGCCGCGGCGAGATTGACATTGCCAACGCCTCACGCCCAATCCTCAAGAAGGAAATGGCTGATTGCAAGGCCGCTGGCGTCGAATACATCGAACTGCCGGTCGCCTTCGATGCGCTGACCGTGGTCATGAACCCGAAGAACACATTCCTCAAGGAATTGACCGTCGAGCAGCTGAAGGCGATCTGGGAGCCGGCGGCGCAGGGCAAGATCACCAAGTGGAACCAGGTCAACCCGGCCTGGCCCGATGCGCCGATCAAGCTGTTTGGCGCCGGCGCCGATTCCGGCACCTTTGATTACTTCACCGAAGCTGTTGTCGGCAAGGCCAAATCCTCGCGCGGTGACTACACTGCGTCCGAAGACGACAACGTGCTGGTTCAGGGGGTGTCGCGCGACGTCAATGCCATCGGCTACTTCGGCTACGCCTACTACGCCGAGAACACCGGCAAGCTCAAGGCCGTGCCCATCATCGAGAAGGCCGGCAAGCCGGCCGTTCTGCCCTCCGAGGAATCCGTGCTCAAGGGCACCTACCAGCCACTGTCGCGCCCGATCTTCGTCTACATCAACCCGAAGTCGCTCGACAAGCCGGAAGTCAGGGAGTTCGTCGAGTTCTACATGAAGAATGCCTCCAAGCTATCCAAGGAAGTGAAGTACGTGCCGCTGCCGGTCAAGGCTTACACGGTCAACATGGAACACGTCGACAAGAAGAAGACGGGTACAGTCTTTGGCGGCACAGCCGAGGTCGGCATCACCATTGAAGAACTGCAGAAGCGCGAAGCCAGGCTCTGATTTCTTGCCGATCCCAAAAAGGCCGGCTCCTCGCGGGCCGGGCTTTTGTCTCAAGGAATTCTCAACGTGAACTCATGCGTCATGCCTGCAAACAATTCGTCCGACCTGTACGTCGTCAGTGACCGCCTGTCACGGAACGCCATGCGCAACGTCAGCGAGCGCCTGATCGAGGGCCTGCTCCTGTGCGCCGCCGCGGTTTCGGTGCTGACCACGCTCGGCATCGTCTATGTCCTGGTTTCCGAGTCCTTCCACTTCTTCCAGAACGTCAGCATCGTCGACTTCCTGACCGACACGCAATGGACGCCGCTGTTCGACGATGCCCACTTCGGCATCATGGTGCTGGTCTCGGGCACCGTCGTCTCCTCCTTCGTCGCGCTGGCCGTCGCCATCCCGATGGGCACCGTCATCGCCATCTACCTCTCAGAATTCGCCAACTCGAAGGTGCGCGAAGTCGCCAAGCCGATCCTTGAACTGCTCGGCGGCATCCCGACCATCGTCTTCGGCTACTTCGCGCTGCTCGTCGTCACCCCGATCCTGCAGATCCTCCTGCCCGAGCTGCCGGGCTTCTCGCTGCTTTCCGCCGGCCTGGTGATGGGCATCATGATCGTTCCCTACATTGCCTCGCTGTCCGAGGATGCCATGCGCGCGGTGCCGATGAGCCTGCGCGAAGGCGCCTACGCAATGGGCTCGACCCGCCTCTACACGGCGCTTCACGTCGTCGTCCCGGCCGCCTTCTCCGGCCTCGCCGCTTCCTACATCCTGGGTATCTCGCGCGCGGTCGGCGAAACGATGATCCTCGCCGTCGCCGCCGGCATGCAGCCGAACCTGACCTGGAACCCGATGGAGCCGGCCGCCACCATCACCTCCTACATCGTCCAGGTGGCGCTCGGCGACCTGCCGCACGGCTCGATCGGTTACCAGACCATCTTCGCCGCCGGCCTGACCCTGCTGCTGATTACCCTGGTCTTCAATATCCTCGGCCAGTGGCTGCGTGCCAAATTCCGGGAGAACTACTGATGCAACCGCTGACCACCGAACAGATCCGCGCCGTCATCGCGCGCGGCAAGCTGCGCGACACCATCTTCAAGGCACTCGGCATCTTCTGCCTGGCCCTTGCCCTGCTGGTCATCGTCGCGCTGATCGCCGACATGGCGATCAAGGGTTCCGAGCGCTTCACCCTTGATTTCTTCCTCAACTTCGCTTCGCGCCGCGCCGCGCAGGCCGGCATCCTCTCGGCCTGGGTCGGCTCGCTGCTGGTGATGCTGGTCACCGCGCTCGCCGCCGTGCCGCTCGGCGTCGCCGCCGGGCTCTACCTTGAGGAATACGCCAAGCGCAACTGGCTGACCCACATCATCGAGGTCAACATCAGCAACCTGGCGGCGGTGCCCTCCATCGTCTATGGCCTGCTGGCGCTCGGCATCTTCGTCTACCAGTTCGGCTTCGGGCAAAGCATCCTGTCGGCCGGCCTGACGCTGGCGCTGCTGATCCTGCCGATCATCATCGTGTCGACCCGCGAAGCGATCCGCGCCATTCCGGCGATGATCCGCGAAGGCTCGATGGCGGTCGGCGCCACCCGCTGGCAGACCTGCCGCTACCACATCATCCCCTACGCCATGCCCGGCATCCTGACCGGCGTCATCATCGGGCTCGCCCGCGCCATCGGCGAAACGGCGCCGATCATCACTATCGGCGCGCTGACCTTCATCGCCTTCCTGCCGCCGGCCCCCTTCACCGGCGAGCCGCCGGCCGGGTTGTTCGACTGGGTGATGGCCCCCTTCACCGTGATGCCGATCCAGATCTTCAACTGGACTTCGCGCCCGGACCCGGCTTTCGAGATCAACGCCGCCGCCGCCGGCTTCGTGCTGATGGCCATGGTGCTCAGCATGAACGCCGTCGCCATCTACCTGCGCTACAAGATGCGCAAGAACATCAAATGGTGACTGTTGCGGTCGACACGCAAAAAACACCAAAAATGAATACCGAACTGGAGTCGCAAATGCAGATTCACGACAACCCGGCGCTCAAGGCCGAAGCCCGCAACCTCAACTTCTTCTACGGCGAGGCCAAGGCGCTCAAGGGCATCAACATGCCGATCTACGACAAGAAGGTCACCGCCCTGATCGGTCCTTCCGGTTGCGGCAAATCGACCTACTTGCGCAGCTTCAACCGGATGCACGATCTTTACCCTGGTAATCGCTACGAAGGCGAGATCCGCTTCTTCCCGGACAACACCAACCTGCTGTCGCCGGAAGTCGATCCGATCGAAGTCCGCATGCGCGTCGGCATGGTCTTCCAGAAACCGAACCCGTTTCCCAAGTCGATCTACGAAAACGTCGCCTACGGCCTGCGCGTGCGCGGCGAGAACAACAAGCGCGTCCTCGACGACAAGGTCGAGCATGCCCTCAGAAGCGCGGCGATCTGGGGCGAAGTGAAGGATCGTCTGAAGGAACTGGCGCCAAACCTTTCCGGCGGCCAGCAGCAACGGCTGTGTATCGCCCGTGCCCTGGCAACCGACCCGGAGCTCCTGCTGTTCGACGAGCCGACCTCGGCACTCGATCCGATTGCCACCGGTGCCATCGAGGAGTTGATCCACGAACTGAAGCAGCGCGTCGCCATCCTCATCGTGACCCACAACATGCAGCAGGCGGCGCGTGTGTCAGACTACACTGCCTACATGTATCTTGGCGAGATGCTCGAATTCGGCATCACCGATGAAATATTCATCAAGCCGCAGGACAAGCGGACCGAAGACTACATTACCGGCCGCATGGGCTAACGGGGGCTGCGAAATGAACGAAACTCAGCATCTTTCCAGCCAGTTTGAAGGCGACCTCAACCACCTGCGTACCTCCGTGCTACAGATGGGTGGCCTGGTCGAAACCCAGATAGCCGCCGCCATTGCTGCCTACAGTTCCGGTGAGGTGGGCAGCGTCAAGCAGATCGTCGAGACCGACCGCATGGTCAACGACATCGAGAAGGCTATCGATGACGACTGCGCGCACCTGATCGCCAGGCGCCAGCCGGCCGCTTCCGACCTGCGCCTGGTGTTCGGCATTTCCAAGATCGTCACCGACCTCGAACGGGCGGGCGACGAGGCCAAGAAAATCGCCAAGGGCGTCCGCCGCATCTGCGAGGCGGGCCAGATGCCGGCGCAGTACGGGACCGGCGTCCGCCATATTGCCGAAGCCGCGCTCGGCATGTTGCGTCAGGCACTCGATGCCTTTGCCCGTGTCGACGCCGGACTGGCGCAGAAAGTTATCCTTGCCGATGTCGATGTCGATACCGAGTTCAAATCCATCATGCGCCAGTTGATCACGCACATGATGGAAGACCCGCGCGCGATCACCACCTCGATCGACATCATCTGGATCGCCCGCGCCGTCGAGCGCATCGGCGACCACGCCAAGAACGTTGCCGAGCATGTGGTGTACATCGTCGAGGGGCGCGACATCCGGCATCCGCCCAAGGAGGCCCAGGCGTGACACCGACGATTCTGGTCGTCGAAGACGAACCAGCCATCCAGGAACTCATCGTCATCAACCTCAAGCACGCCGGCTTTCTCGTCGTGCGAGCGGGCAGCGCCGAAGAGGCTGAATCGGCGATCCGCGCCGCGCTGCCCGACCTCGTGCTGCTCGACTGGATGCTGCCCGGCCAGTCCGGCGTTGCACTGGCCAGGAAGCTCCGCGCCGACGAACGGACGCGCGAACTGCCCATCATCATGTTGACCGCCCGCGTCCATGAGGAAGACAAGGTGCAGGGTCTTGAGGCGGGCGCCGACGATTACGTCACCAAGCCTTTTTCGCCCAAGGAACTGATCGCCCGCGTCCGCGCCGTGTTGCGCCGCCGCGCCCCGCATCTGGCCGGCGAGGCAGTAGAGATCGGCGATCTGGTGCTCAACCCGGCGACCCACCGCGTGCTGGCCGGCAGGCAGCCGATCGAGCTCGGTCCGACCGAGTTCCGCCTGCTGTTCTTCTTCATGACCCACGCCGAGCGTGTCTATTCGCGGGCCCAGTTGCTCGACGAAGTCTGGGGCGACCACGTCTTTATCGAGGAGCGCACGGTCGATGTGCATATCCGCCGTCTGCGCGCGGCGCTGGAAGCGAGTGGCCACCATGAGCGGGTCGAGACGGTGCGCGGCACCGGCTACCGCTTCCGGGGCGCGTGATCCGGTTGCCCACTTATCTGCTCCGGTCGCTGCTGCTGATTCTGCTGCCAGCCATCGTTTCCTGGCCACTCGGTCGTCTTGTCGCACCGTGGGTCGGCTGGGCGGTCTTCAGCGCCGGGCTTGCGCTGCAACTGGGCTTCCAGTTGCGCAACTTTGCCCGCCTCGATCGCTGGTCGCGGGCGCCGACAGCGCATCCCGGCCTTGAAGCGCTGGGTGCTTGGGATGGCGTCTTTGCGCGCATCTACCGCCACGAAAAGGATCTGCGGGGGAAGATCGAACGCCGGGTTGCGCAGATCGACATGCTGATCGCCGCCGGTCAGGCGCTGACCGATGGAGTCGTCCTGCTCGATCGCCACGATGCCATCGAATTCTGCAACACGACAGCCGAGACGCAACTCGGTCTGGCGGTTGCCACCGATCGCGGGCAACCCATCGTCAATCTTGTCCGCCAGCCGGAGTTCGTCGCCTATCTCAAGACCGGGGACTTGTCGCGCCCGTTGATTCTGCGCTCGGATCGCGCCGAGGACCGTGTTTTGTCCATCCATGTCATCCCCTTTGCGAACCAGCAGCGCCTGCTGCAGATCAAGGATGTGACGCAGACCGACCGCCTGGACCGCATGCGCCGGGATTTCGTCGCCAATGTTTCGCACGAGTTGCGCACGCCGCTCACGGTGCTTGCCGGCTTTCTCGAAACCTTGCAGGAAATCGAGGTCGACCGCGACCAACAGCAACGCTATCTGGCGTTGATGGCAGAGCAGTCGCAACGCATGCAGGCGATTGTCCAGGATCTCCTGACGCTGTCCTCGATCGAATCGGCGCCGCCGCCTGAAAACGAGCAGGTGGACATGGTCAGCCTGATCGACAAGCTGCGCCGCGATGCCGAAGCGCTTTCGGCCGGCAAGCACACCATCGTCGTCGACACCGACGGGCGCGGCGACCTCCGCGGCTCGCAACTGGAACTGACCAGCGCGCTCGGTAACCTAGTCGCCAATGCGGTGCGCTACACCCCGGCTGATGGCACGATCCGATTGTCATGGAAGGCGACGCCGCAAGGCGCCGAATTCGCGGTCGACGATACCGGTATCGGCATCGACGCCAAGCACCTCCCGCGTCTAACCGAGCGTTTCTATCGCATCGACCGTGGCCGCTCGCGCGATGCCGGCGGTACCGGGCTGGGGCTGGCCATCGTCAAGCACTCGCTGAACCGGCACCAGGCGCAACTCGACATCACCAGCACGCCGGGCGTCGGCAGCCGCTTTGCCGCGCGCTTCCCGGCCGCCCGTGTGTCCGGTGTCTAGCGCCGGGCAGTCGCTGAAAATCGACACGCTCACAGTGCCGGGTGGACATTCGCCTGCGCGCTCGCGACGGGTGGACTGTCGGCTGTTGTCGGCTTGGCCTCGGTGGCCAGCGCTTCGAGCAGCACGGCGACGCCACGGGCCGAGTGTTCAAGTGCCGTCGCGTCGTCCGCGCTGAGCTTGCCGGAGCCGGTGCGCGCCCGGCGGGCCACTTCCACCAACCGTTCCGAATGCTGCAGCAGGCGGCCCCGGATTGCGTTGATCTGCTGGACGGTGGCAATCTCGGCCGCGTACAGTTCTCTGTTTGCCTCGTCACGTTCCGCTTCGGTGCTTGCCGCAGCCAAGTTGCGCAGCGCTGTCGCTTCGTTCATCGACGCCTTCCACCATTCCAGGAAGTTTGCGCGGTGATTGATCAGCGCGTTGAGCGATTCGCCCATGGCATTGATCTCGTCACGCCCGCCGACCACGGTCGCGACACGCCCGGTCGGCGTCCCGTAGGCGAGGTCGTCGAGAAGACCGGCCATCTGCCTGACCGGGCGAACGATAGTCCTGGTGATCGTCACGGCGAAAAGTGTCGCCAGGGCAATCGCCGCGGCCACGACAATGAGACCGCGCCTGATGCTTGCCTGCGAAGACTCAGTGATCTCGGCAACGCGGCCGGCCATCAACTGATCCGCCTGCGTGACGTTTTGCTGGATCAGCGGAACGACCCGGTTGGCTGCGGCATCCATCTCTCCGATCAGGTCGGCGATGATCGCGCGCCGCGACACGAGGACCAGGAAACTGCGTTGGTAGTCGCGCAGCAGGCCGGTGAGGAGCTCCTTGTCCGCATCGGCAATCGTTGCTGCGGCGATCTGCGCGCGAATGCTTCTGGCTGTCTCGACGACGTTCTGTACATAGGACTCATCGCCGCGCAGCAGGAAGTCCTTTTCCCCGCGGCGGAGTGCCAGCACGCTGGCCTCGAGGTTGGAGACGTGATGGGCGTCGAGAAGCACTTCAATGCGTTGCGCCGCATCGCGGAAAGGTCCTTTGCCACCGTCAGGGTTGCCCGTCCTGAGCACGCTGTCGGCATAGGGCTCGAAGGTTCTCGTGTAGATGCCCAGTTCGGCGAGCAGTTTCTCCTTCACTGCCGGCTGGAGAGCCGAGGTCTCGACCAATTGGCGAAATTCAACGACCAGCCGGCGAACCCGATCCCGGTACATCGGGTCCCTGCGCAAGGCGAGATCCTTTTCGTTTCGGCGAATCTGGAGCAGCGTGGTATACAGACGGTCGACGTTGTAGTTCCGGGACAGATCGTGGAGGCGATGAATCCTCTCGCGGAAGTTCCCCTGGAGGCCGGAGTTCTCGTCCAGTCCCATGCTCCGCCAGGCGTCGGCCACGTTACGGAAGGCCGCCTCATAGGTCGCGGTCAGCGCCTCGAGTTCCGCGGCGGTTCGCCGTGACTGTTCATCTACTGCCGCCAGCAGAGCCACATTTTTGCGCAGGTCATGCAAGTGGAGATCGACTTTGGCCGCGAACTGCTCTTTGCGCTGGCTCAGGAAGTTCAGTTCCGCCTCCCGTGCCGCCGCCATGTTGATCTCGATCTCGAACGCCAGCTACTTGCGGCGTTCGAAGACATCGTGAAGCTGCCGATAGTCGTCGAGCACAGCGCCGAGCGTCTGCTGGTAGTGCCAGAGGACGCCGACGAACAGCAGGCCGACCAATCCAAAGCCGAGGCCAAGTTTCTCGCCGATCCGCAACTTGCTGGAATACCTTGCCACATCACACTCCTGATTGCTGAAGAACGGGGATCTCAAGCGCCATTTCGATCAGTATCCCGTGCCTTTCAGCCATCGTCAATCCGGCATCTCCAGCCTGCATGAGCAACTGGGTAACGTCGAGTTCTGGCAAGCTGGAAATGCCTGCCGTGGTGGATGGTTGAGGGGTATGAACGGCCTGATTCGGGAGTTCGTCCCCGGGAAAATGTGCCTGGCGCCCATCAGCGAAAAAGGCGTCGCCCTCGCCAGTCGCCGACTCAATCACCGACCACGACGATGCCTCGGCTTCAGAACGCCCCGCGAGGTCCTGGCGAAACAGCTACACTCACGTCACAACGCCGTTGCACTTCAGAGTTGAACTTGCCTTCCCATGATCAAAGATAGTTTCTCAGCAAGCACCGAACGGTGCGGCTCCACGTCTGTTTGCTAGCTTCCGCAACGATGGACGCCCTGCCCCCGGGCTTGCTGCCACTGGTCCTTGCGGCTCTTCTCGCCGGTGGCATCGATGCCGTTGTCGGCGGCGGCGGACTGATCCAGATACCGGCGCTGTTTGCCATTCATCCCGGAGAAGAGGCGGCGACGCTCTTCGGGACCAACAAGTGCGCGAGCGTCGTCGGCACGGCCAATGCGACCTGGCGCTACGCGCGGCGGGTGAGGATGCCGTGGCGGACGATCCTGCCCGCGGCGTTTGCTGCCCTGGTCTTTTCCTATGTCGGCGCCGCCGCCGTCGCCTGGCTGCCCAGGGATGTGGTGCGCCCGCTGGTTCTCGTGATGCTTGTCGTTGCTGCGGTCTACACGCTGAAACGCAAGGATTTCGGGCAGGTGCATCGTCCGGCATACGGCGGTCGTCGCGAACTCCTGTTCGCGCTTCTCCTGGGCGGCGTCATCGGCTTCTATGATGGTTTCTTCGGGCCGGGTACGGGCAGTTTTCTGATCTTCCTGTTCGTCCGTTTCTTCGGCTTCGACTTCCTTCATGCCTCCGCCGGCGCGAAAGTGGTCAATGTCGCGACCAATCTGGCCGCCCTCGCCTATTTCCTGCCCAATAGCTACGTTCTGCCCCTTGTAGCGGCGGCGATGGCGGCGGCGAACGTCGGCGGGTCGATGGCCGGGACCTGGCTGGCACTCCGGTATGGCAGCGGACTGATACGGCGGATCTTCCTGCTGGTGGTCGGAGTCCTCATCGTCCGCTTTGCCTGGGACACCGTCGCCGCGCTGTGACCTCGGCTGAAGGTCGGGGGCGGGTGTGGCGGAAGGTTATAATCGTCGCATGGACAAAGAGGTATCCACGTGTTCCCGAGTCGAATTCTTCCGTACCCGCGGCTTGCGTTGACGGCCGTCGTGGCTCTTCTCCTTGCTTCCTGTTCCGGAGCGCCGGGCGGCAATGGAGCGCCGGAGCAGACCGCCGCCACGCGAACCCGGTCTACCGCCAGTCTGCGCAGCGGGTTTGCCTGCTGCAATCTGCGTTACAGCGGCGACCGGCTCAGCAGTTCCAATTATGCCCAGTTGCCCTTCATCGCGGTCGGGACGCCGGTGCTGATCAGGACAGTGGACGATGCCCAGGCGATTGTCGAGATCAATGGCCAGCAGATGCTGTTGCGGCCTGATCCGGCCCACACTCGCGAAAGTCCGGCCCAGTGGCTTGACAAGGCCGTCGTGGCCCAGGATCCGCGGCGCCGGCTCGAGGGCGTACCAGGCGGGGTGCGTGCGGCAATCCAGTCGGGTCGCGTCATGAAGGGCATGACCAGGGACCAGGTCATCATGTCCATTGGCTATCCGCAGGTGGATGACAAGAAAGGACTCGAGGCCCCCAGCTGGCGTTACTGGTGGTCCGGTTTTGAATCCTTCTACGTCCAGTGGACGCGGGACAAGGTGCGCAAGATCGACGGCGATTCGGCGACTGTAAACAAGCTGACGTACCAATAGTCTTCGGTCGTGGCGTCCGCTGGCGCTTGCCGAGAGCGCGGGTCGCCTGGTCAGCCCGCCTTCTCGAGGTTGCGGAGAAAACTTGCGGCTTCCTGAAAGCCGACGACGCGGAGACCGGCGATTTCCTTGCCGCCTGGCGCGAAGAAGATGATGCCGGGCGGGCCGTAGAGGCCGAAGCGGGCGAGCAGCGCCTTGTCTTTAGGCGTATTTGCCGTGACGTCGGCCTTGAGCAGCGTGAAACCGGCCATCTTCGCCCGCACCGCCGGGTCGGCGAAGGTGTAGCGCTCCATTTCCTTGCACGAGACGCACCAGTCGGCATAGAAATCGAGCATTACCGGGCGGTCGACCGCAGCCAGGCGGGCGTCGAGTTCGGCGAGCGAGCGTACCGGTTCGAAGGGTAGCTTCTGCTCCTGCACCGCCAGCGCCTGCCCGCGCAGGCCGGCCAACGGTTGCAGCGGGTCGCGGCTGCCGGCGAGGGCGCCGATCAGCAGCGCGGCGCCGGTCAGCAGCATGACAATGCCGATGCCCTTCCAGAAGCGTTGCCAGCCCTTGGCATGCGGCGGCAGCGGGTCGAGCGCGTGCAGGAAAATGGCCGGGATGATCAGCAGCGCCGCCCACGCCAGCATCGCGACAACCGGTGGTATCACCGGCGACACCAGCCAGACGGCGGTGGCCAGCAGCAGCACGCCGAAGCCCTTCTTGACCGCTTCCATCCACGGCCCGGTCTTCGGCAGCAGCGAGCCGCCGGCGGTGCCGACCACGATCAGCGGGACGCCCATGCCGAGCGCCATGACGAACAGCGCCGTGCCGCCGAGCACAGCGTCGCCGGTCTGGCCAATATAGAGCAGAGCGCCGGCCAGCGGCGCGGCGACGCAGGGGCCGACGATCAGTGCCGACAAGGCGCCCATGGCGAAGACGCCGATCCCGCGCCCGCCCTGCAGGTGGCCGGATTCTTCCGAGAGCTTGCTTTGCAGCGCGGTCGGCAGTTGCAGTTCGTAGAAGCCGAACATCGAGAACGAGAGCGCGACGAAGACAAGCGCGAAAGCGCCGAGCACCCAGGCGTTCTGCAGCGCGGCTGAGAGCAGCGTGCCGGTCATGCCAGCGGCGATCCCGGCGGCAGCGTAGGTGACGGCCATGCCGAGCACGTAGGCGAGCGACAGCGCGAAGCCGCGGGCATGCGAGTTCTTGTGTCCCTGCCCGGCGATGATGCCGGAGAGGATGGGGATCATCGGCAGGACGCAGGGCGTCAGCGCCAGGCCGAGGCCGGCGATGAAGAAGAAGGCAAGATTGGCCCAGAAGCCGGCGTTGCGCAGAATCCCGGCGATTTTGCCGCTTTCGTCGGCGTCGACCGCAGCCGGTGCCGCCGCCGGGCTGCCGGCGGCCGGCAATTCGACACTGATTGTCTGCATCTGCGGCGGGTAGCAGACGCCGGCATCGGCGCAGCCCTGCGAGGTGACGTTCAGCTTGAGCGGCAGCACGCCCGAGGCGTTGCGCTCGACCGGCAGGCGGATGGCGACGTTCTTGTAGAACACCTCGACCTTGCCGAAGTTTTCGTCGTTCTTTTCCTTGCCCTTGGGGAAGACCGGGGTGCCGAGCGTGACGCTGTCGCCGTCAACGGCGAGGCGGAACTTGTCGCGGTAGAGGTAATAGCCTTTGGCGATCTCGAAGGCAACCTCAATGGTCTGCGCGTCGAGGGCGCGCGCCCTCGGCTTGAAGGCGACCGCCGGGTCGAGGAATTCCTCGGCATGGGCGAGCGGGATCAGGAAGGCGAGGAGGAAAAACAGGGTGCGTATCATTTTTGGAGCGTTTCCGCTGCCACCCAGTTCAGGTAGGCCGGCAAGCCGTGCGTGACCGGCAGCGCGACGATTTCCGGCACGTCGTAGGGATGGTGCTGGCGGATCAGATTTTCGAGCGCGGCGTAGTTTGCTGCGATCGACTTGATGAAGAGGGGGATTTCCGTCGCCGATTCGACGCTGCCCTGCCAGCAGTAGACCGACTGGACGCGCGGCAGGATATTGACGCACGCAGCCAGTTTGGCCTCGACGAGGGCGAGCGCGATGGTGTTGGCGCAGGCTTCGTCCGGGCAGTTGGTAAAGACGATCAGGATCTGGTGCATTGACGGATTCTACTTGAGCAGGCGGCGGCGCGTCAGGCGCAGGGCGATGGCGAAGGCTACGCTGGCGGTCGCCAGCAGCGCCATGATGTGGATCAGGGCGTCGGCCGGCAGTTGTCCGGCGAGCAGCGGGCGCACCAGCGCGACGCCCTGGGCCAGCGGCAGCCAGCCGCCGATCGTCGCCAGCCAGCCGGGCAACTGGTCGGTCGGGAAGAAGACGCCGGAGATCAGCGTCATTGGTGTGATGAACAGCGTGAAGTAGTACATGAAGAAATCGTAGGACGGCGCCAGCGCGTTCCAGATCAGGCCGAGCGCGGCGAAGGCGAGCCCGGTGAGGACGATGGCCGGCAGCGCCCAGAGCGCCAGCGGGCCGTTGGTCAGGCCGAGCGCGGTGATGACGACGAGGATCGCGGCGCCGGAGAACAGCGACTTGGTCGCCGCCCAGAACAGTTCGCCGGCGACGACGTCGGTGAGGCCGAGCGGCGTGTTGAGGATGGCGTCCCAGGTTTTCTGGACGTGCATGCGCGAAAAGGCCGAATACAGTGCCTCGAAGGTGGCGGCGTTCATCGTCGAGGCGCAGACCGTACCGGCGGCGAGGAAGGCGACGTAGGACTGGCCGGCGATTTCCGGCAGCATGGCGCCCAGCCCGTAGCCGAGGCCGAGCATGTAGATCAGCGGGTCGGCGAGGTTGCCGAGGATGGACGGTAACGCGAGCTTGCGCCAGACGAGAAAATTGCGTTGCCAGACGGGATACCAGCCGGCGATGGCGGGCGAGGAAGCGGACATGGTGCGGGCCGGGAAGGCAGAGTTGACGATTCTACCGCGTCGTGCGGCAAACTTTTCGCGTCGGCTATGGTCATCCTTTGTGACGCGCTGGCGAAGCCGAACGGGAGGAAATCATGTATTTGCCGACAAATCCGAAAGCTGTCCTGATCGACCTGGCCGGCGTCCTGCATACCGGCGACGATGCCTTGCCCGGTGCCGTTGCAGCGTTGGCGAAGCTGCGTGGCAGTGGCTTGGCGTTACGGTTCCTGACCAACACGACGCGCACGCCGGGCAGCGTGCTTCACACCAAGCTATGCCGGATGGGTTTCTCGCTCGTCCCCGAAGAGATCCAGACTGCCGCCCTCGCCGCCCGCACCCTGGTTCATGAGCGGGGCCTGCGACCGCACTGGATGGTGCATCCCGACATCGCCGAGGAAATGGGCGCCAGCGACCCCAACCCGGATGTCGTCGTCCTCGGCGACATGGGCGAGCATTTCACCTACGCCGGCCTCAACCACGCTTTTCGCCTGCTGATGCAGGGTGTGCCGCTGCTCGCCATGGCGCGTAACCGCTATTTCATGGAGGCTGACGGGATGTCGATGGACATAGGTGCCTTCGTTGCCGGGCTCGAATACTCGGCAGGTGCAGCCGCAGAAATTGTCGGCAAGCCGGCGCCGGCTTTCTTTGCTGCTGCGCTGGCCGAACTCGATGTCGCCGCCGACACGGCGGTGCTGATCGGCGACGACCTCGCCGACGATGTCGGGGGCGCACAGGATGCCGGCATCGCCGGCATCCTGGTGCGCACCGGCAAGTTCCGCGCTGGGGACGACGAAAACCCCGATATCCGGCCGGCATTGGTCGTCGCCGATTTTGCCGCCGCCGTTGATGCGCTCCTCGACTAATCCTTCGGTTCGCTGCAATCGAAGGACGGCAGTTTCGCCGCGGTTTTAGACGCCTCGTGCCACGTCGCGCAAGTGCCGTTGTTGGCTATCCGCTGCCTTTTATCGTCCGAACAGGCCTTTCAGCAAGGTGCCGACACCGGGCGTCGCGGCGTCCTGGGCAGCGCCCGCGGCGGCCATCTCCATGCCGAGCATGACGCTGTCGAAGGCGCTGACGTTGACCGTCGCCGTCCAGATCAGCGGCTTCTTCTCGCCCGGTTTCTGCGGTGGGTAGGAGAAGCCCTGCACCGGTCCGTGCGCGACGCCGGTCAGCATCGCCATCTCGCCCTTGGCGAAAATGCCTTCGGGGATGGTGCATTCACGCTGGCTGGCCGGCAGCATCGGGCTCTTGTTGCGGGCGGCCAGCCACATCACGACGTCTTTGTCGTTGCCGGCGGAAACCGCCTGCAGGTCGTAGCCGCGGGCGCGGGTCAGCGCGTTCCAGACCAGCGGGATGGCCGCCTTGAGGTCGCTCGCCTGCGCCTTGAGGCCCATCGGTTCGAGGAAGTCGAGCGCCGGGGTCAGCGCGAAGCGGATGTCGTCCTTCATGAAATTGGCCTTGACGACGTGGTCGCCGACAGCCGAGGCGCCTTCCGGAATGCCGCGGTAGTTCTGGTCGCCCTGCGGCCAGCCGATCGCGCGCGGCGGCAGCGAGGCATCGCGCGGCGCCTTGCCCTGGCTGCGGCTCTGGCGGGCCATCGCCTGCATTTCCGGCGGCACCTTGCCGGCGAGCGAACGGAAGTCGATGATTTCCGGCTGGCCCTTCTGCACCGTCGGCGAGCAGCCCCAGTAGATCAGCACGCGGCCGTCCGGCTCGCTGTCTCCAGCGCTACCGCCGCTGGTCCGCCGCTCGCCTTGCAGCGGCAGTTGCGGGCCGATGCGAATGGCGTCCGGCACCGTGTGCGCCGCCTGGTAATCGGCCGGCAGGTCGCTCGGTGAGATCAGGCGCAGGTCCATGTTGTGGCTGACGCTGCTGCCGCCACCGCCGCCCAGCATGCTCATGAGGCCGCCCATGCCGCCACCGGCGCCCATGCCGGCGTGGGTCATCAGGCGCATTTCATAGACGGTCGGTGCGGCGGCGGCCGGCAGCGCCAGCGCGGCCAGCGCGAGGGTCAGGGTGCGCAGCGGGAACGACGGGGAACGGGTTTGCATGATGTGGCCTCCGCGAGGTCGGGTTGGAAAAATATTATTCTAGACCATCGCCATGCCGGCTTGCCGGTTGCGGTCAACCCCAAAAAGAGAGCAATTTTCAAAGCCGCTCAGTCGCGTAGTTCGCGCCCGGTCAGCTTGATGAAGACGTCTTCGAGGTTCGAGGCGCGGTGCACGTAGCGCAACCCCGGCGCCTCGGCCAGGCGGGCGAGCAGCGGGCGCGGCTCGCTGCAGTAGAAGAAGGCCGTCTCGCCGCTGGTCTCGACGCGCCCGGCGAGATGGCGATGCGCTTCGACGAAGGCCGGCAGGTCGCCGCCCGCTTCGTCATAGGCTTCGACGACCTGCGGTTCGATGTGTTCGGCGATCAAATCACGCGGGCTGCCCCCGGCGATCTCGCGCCCGTGGTCGATGATGATCAGCGAATCGCACAGGCGCTCGGCCTCGTCCATGAAGTGCGTGGTCAGGATCAGCGTCTTGCCGGCCGACTTGAGCTGCTTCAGGCGCTCCCAGATCAGGTGGCGTGCCTGCGGATCGAGGCCGGTGGTCGGCTCGTCGAGAAAAACGATGTCGGGGTCGTTGACCAGCGCGCGTGCCAGCGTCAGGCGGCGTTTCATGCCGCCGGAGAGGGTCGCGATGCGGGCATCGGCCTTGCTGCCGAGGCCGGCGAACTCCAGCAGTTCCGGAATGCGCGCCCTGACCTCATCGTCGCCAAGCCCGAAGTAGCGGCCGAAGACGAGCAGGTTCTCGCTGGTCGTGAAATCGGGGTCGAGGTTGTCGAACTGCGGCACGACACCGACCCTGGCCCGCGCCTTCCGCGCCTCGGCCGGAATGACGCAGCCGTTCAGGTTGATGTCACCGCTGTCGGGGGCGGTCAGCCCGAGACAGAGGCGCAGGGTTGTGGTCTTGCCGGCGCCGTTCGGCCCGAGCAGTCCGAAGCAGCGTCCGCGCTCGACGCGAAAACTTAGGCCGGCGACGACCTCGGTCCCGCCATACGACTTGCGCAGTCCGGCGGCGGCTAGTGCCGCCACGCGCGGGTGACGATGTCGCGGATCAGATGCAGGCGACGGTGAAAGAAGTGATCGGCGCCCGGAACGACGATGACCGGCAGGTCAAGCGGCCGCGCCCAGTCGAAGACATTTTCCAGCGGCACCGTCTCATCGGCCGACCCGTGGATGACGATCGTATCGTGCGGCACTGCTTCGGTGTCATAGTTGCGGGTGCCCTCGACGAAGCCGGCGGCGGTGCCGACCAGCACCAGGCGCTGCGCCGGGTGGCCGAGCTCGACCAGACGCCGGGCCAGACGCGTCTGGCAGAAGGCGCCGAACGAAAAGCCGGCAAGCGCCACCGGCAGGTTGCCGCAACGGCACTTGGCGTCGTTCAGGACTGCCAGCAGATCCTCGGTTTCGCCGTGGCCCTCGTCATGGACGCCCTCGCTGTCGCCGACCCCGCGGAAATTCGGGCGGAAGGCGGCGTAGCCGAGGCTGACGAAGGTGCGCGCCAGCGTATAGGCGACCTTGTTGGTGTTGGCGCCGCCGCCGATCGGGTGCGGGTGGGCGACCAGCGCGATGCCGCGCGGTGCGTCAGGACGCTCCATGATGACGTCGATCTTGCCGGCGGGGCCGTCAATCAGGATTTTCTCTTCCGGTGCTCTCATATCTTCAGACGCTCCACGATCCGGCCATTGACCAGATGTTCCTGGATGATTTCCTCAACGTCTTCCTTGTCGACATAGGTATACCAGATGGCCTCGGGATAAACGACCATGACCGGCCCTTCGTCGCAACGGTCCAGGCAGCCGGCCCGGTTGATTCGCACCTTGCCGGGACCCTTCATCTTCAACTCGCCGATGCGGTCCTTGGCATAGGTCTGCATTTCGCCGGCGCCGCGTGCGTTGCAGCAGGTTTCCCCCGGCTCGCGCTGGTTGCAGCAGAAAAATACGTGATGCTTGAAGTGACTCATCTTTCCTCCCTGGGGGAAAGAATTATAGTTCCCACATTCCGCGAACTGCGTGAAAATGACCGGCGATCCATTACTAATAGTCGAATGCCATGCTTGAACTGGATATCTACGGAACGCTGGTTGCCGCTTCCCTGGTCTTGCTGCTTGGACAACAACTGTTGCAGCGTGTGCGCCTGCTGGCGGTCTACACCATCCCCGAGCCGGTGGCCGGCGGCCTGCTGGTCGCCTTGCTGTTTCTGGTTGCCCGCAACGGATTGGATCTCCAGGTCAAGTTCGACACCAGCCTTTCGGCGCCGATGATGCTGACCTTCTTCGCCTGCATCGGGCTCAATGCCAATCTGGCCAGCTTGCTCAAGGGCGGCCGGCCGTTGCTGGTATTTCTTGGCGTGGTCGTCGGCTTTCTCGTGCTGCAGAACCTTACCGGCCTGCTGTTGGCCCTGGCTTTCGGGCAGACGCCGTTCTACGGCCTGCTCGCCGGTTCGATCGCGCTGTCCGGCGGGCACGGCACCGGCATTGCCTGGGGCACGGTTTTTGCCGAGAAGCACGGGGTCGGGACGGCGACCGAAGTCGCCCTCGCCTGCGCGACCTTCGGCCTGATTCTCGGTGGCGTGCTCGGCGGTCCGGTCGCCAAGTTCCTGATTCGCCGGGTGACGCTCCCCGTCGTCGACAGCCAGCATCTCGAACCGGAAAACACCTTCGAGAAGCCGCACGAGGTGCGCCTGATCACGGCGCCGGCGCTGATCGAGACGCTGGCCCTGATTTCGATCTGCCTGCTCGCCGGTCAGGCGATTGCGCGGGCGCTCCACGGCAGCCTGTTCGAGCTGCCGGCCTTCGTCTGCGTGCTTTTCGTCGGCGTCGTGCTGCGCAACGGCCTGAGCGCCCTCGGTTGGTACGATGTATTCGAGCGCGCCGTGTCGGTGCTCGGCAACGTCTCGCTTGCTCTCTTCCTGGCCATGGCGCTGATGACGTTGCGCCTGTGGGAACTCTCGGCGCTGGCTTTGCCGCTGTTTGGCTTGCTCTTCGGGCAGGCGCTGCTGATGGTCGCCTACGCGGTCTTCGTCACCTTCCCGGTGCTCGGCCGCAATTACGACGCGGCGGTGATCGCCGCCGGCCATTGTGGTTTCGGGCTGGGGGCGACGCCGACGGCGATTGCCAACATGCAGGCGGTGACCGACCGTTTTGGCTCATCGCCGCTGGCCTTCCTGGTGGTGCCGATGGTCGGCGCCTTCTTCATCGACATCGCCAACGCCATCGTGATCAAGCTCTTTCTTGCGCTGCCCTTCTTCTCAGGCTGATGGCGTGGCGCGCTTTGCGTGAAACGCCGCCCAGGTTTTTTCCAGCCCGACGATCAGCGAGGAGATCCAGGCAAAGGCAAAGATTTCTCCCCACTCCGCGAGGCCGATCGGGGCCGTCTGGAACAGCGCATTCAGCGGCGGCCAGTACGTAAGCAGCAACTGCAGCAGCGCCATCATCGCGATGCCGCCCCACACCCAGAGGTTGGAGAAAACGCCGAGACTCCAGAAGCTGCGGGTCAGCGAGCGGCAGTTGAGCAGATAGAGCATTTCGACCAGCACGAAGACGTTGACCGCAACCGTCCGCGCTTCGGCCACCGTGTGGCCCTGTTCCAGTTCACGCAGGAAC